>JACKZZ010001209.1_pt1 | contig 21859 bp, 24 predicted proteins | sample 8027871 | NCBI WGS metagenome assembly JACKZZ01 (sample SAMN15724774, study PRJNA655200) | protist metagenome | isolation source: fluorescence activated cell sorting (FACS) single amplified genomes of... | place: USA: West Boothbay Harbor, Gulf of Maine | collected 2000-07-19 | reverse complement strand
AGGGGGGGAAGAAACGAAAGCTTTCTCATTATTACTTTTAAGAATGAGTGAATCACCACAAGTAGATGACACAGGTAAATGTTTATCTAATCCAGATATAGAAAATTTATTATTTATTATGGATGATAATAGTGAAATGTTAAATGAAATAATCAAACATTTATTTTCATTATTAACTGAATCTAATAAAGGAGAATTATTAAAACGGATAGCAACTGTTTATAATTCTTTGAGCATAGAAAAACGTAAAACAATGGATAGAGTTGATATAATGTATCACGATGTATCCGTTGATAAATCTGTATTTGATATACCCGATTATTCTACCAAGGTTGATAAAGATAAACCTAAAACATTAAAGAAATCTTCCAAAACTAGGAATCCAATATGTATTCAAAAAGAAAATGAATTAATGAGAAAATTAAGATCAAAAGAACCAATAGTAATTGATTCTACTACATTAAGTTCTCTAGAACGATGTACTATTAGAAAAGATGAAAATGAATCGGATAAATTAAAAACCAGTGATGAATTAAATGATGATATAATATCTAAAAATGTATCACCACCAGCAATAGAACCGACACCTCCATTAGAAACACCAGCACCAGCAGCACCAGCACCAGCAGCACCACCTCCAGCAGTAATACAACCATAAAATAAAACCACCACTTATCCATCGTAGAAAATTATAATCATTAATGAAAAGTGCCTATAGGGTCATTCATCTAAATCCAGATATTATTCCTTAATATCCTATAAAAAATAACTTAATAAATTTTTTAAATTAATATAATTACTCACTCAAATGAGAATTTAAAATCTTCTCCTTGACAATCTCCTTCTTCAATTATGTTTAAGAGAGTGTCTATATTATTTTCATTTTCATAATATGTTTCTTCTTTGGATATATTATAACTATACATTTCTTCTTCATCTAGATAAATATCACACATTCCTGTCCCCGATTTAATCTTTTGTCCCATCATAATATTACTAGATACACCTTTAAGATTATCTCTTTCTGCAAAGATACCAGCTTTAATTAATTGATCGGTTGTATCTTCAAAACTACACTTAGCTAATGGTCCTACATCACCTCTTTTGATACCCTGTCTATTAATACTTGTTAAAGACCCTTTACTAGTCATAACATCGCATAATAATTCAATATGTCTGAGATTAATATATTCACCTGCATGATCTACAACACTTATTATTTCATCGATTAATATTTGTCTACTAGCTTCAATTCCTAATAAATCAAAGATTTCAATAATATCATTTGAACTAGTATTTATAAAATCAACATATGGAGAATTCATTATATCAACTAAATTAATACCATCGGAAACTAAATATTTCTTTTTAATATTCTGTAATGAATAGGATGCTTTATCATGTAATTCACTTTTTTCATCATTTATTTTAGATATACTTTCTTCAGTAATAATAATATCTGTAATACCATATATTCCTTTAATATGAATATTATTTATTATATCTGCATTAATACTTTTAATAATTGATAAGATATCACTTTGATCTTTTATACCATTAACTATTTCATCAGGTTCAGTATCACAATTTATTGAGATACGACCAATTAAATCTTTACTATTATCATCTGTATAGATAAAATTGATCCTTTCTGAATCATAATCTAATAATTTCATATAGATATCTTCCATAATAATACCACATTCTAACATTTTTTCTTTATTAAAGACAAATCTAATAATCCAAGGATATTTATATGTATCATCATTCTCTAAATTTTGAAATTCTTTATATATACTTAATAATTCTTTATCTTCTGGTATAATTGTTTCATAATTAGAGTTTTCAGGGTCATAATAGATACTACTAGAAATTAGAATATCTTTCATAGTGATATATTCTAATTTATTTTTAACAAATGATAATTTTGTATTATCAGATGAATATTCCGGGAGAATTGCTATCATAGTACTTGGTGATTTAATATTTTTACTAACGTGTAATAATTCAGTTAACCTAGGAATACCTCTTGTAACATTAGATTTAGCGCTAACACCTGCGAAATGAAAAGTATTAAGTGTCATTTGTGTAGCGGGTTCACCTATACTTTGTGCGGCTACAGCACCAACCATTTCGCCAGGTGAAATTTTAGATTTATAAAATTTATCTCTGATTGTATCACATATTAATTTATATTCATTACGTTTAATTTTATATTTACCTATTAATACTTTAGGACTGAGATGAATATCAATTAATATTTTTATAATCTTATTATTTTTAAATGATTCGGTTATGAATAATGATTCAGCTAATCTTAAATTACCTTTATAGATATCTATAGGCATTATATTACTTTTACCGGTTTTATCAGTTAAATTTTCTACGATTCTTTCTATATGAACGGGATAATTTATATTATTTTGAATATTACCATTATATAATTTACATATTAAATATTCTCTATGATCTAATAATTCATATAATATTTTATCAAGAACATCTCTATTTATAGTTTTACATTTATCAGCAATAGATTTATTATAATATTTTGACCAATTAGTTTTATCATCAAAATAATATTTATCCATTAAAGATTCGGGTGATAATTTAGTAAGATATAATGATTGTGATTCTACTTGTGCTCCATCCATACCATCATTTCCGTATACAAATTGAACAATAGTTCCACTACTGCTTCTGACAGAATAATCATAATTTACTGTTAAATCTTCCATTGCTTTTACTAGTTTCCTTTGAACATAACCAGTTTGAGCAGTTTTTACTGCTGTATCAATTAATCCTTCTCTCCCACCCATAGCATGAAAGAAGAATTCTTGAGGAGTTTGTCCTGATATAAATGAGTTTTCAACGAATCCTCTAGCTTCGGAAGAATCATCATATTTATAATAATGTGGTAATGTTCTACCCTCAAAACCATAAGGGATACGCTTACCATCTACATTTTGTTGTCCTAAACAAGCTATCATCTGAGCAATATTAGTTAATTTTCCCTTACTACCTGAATTAATCATATATGTAGCACGATTTTTAGGATCTAAATTAGATAAACCGATTTTACCTGTTTCATTAATTGTTTTATTTAAAATACTATTAACCTTACTTTCAAAATAATTATGATTACTCTGACCGGGAATACCTTCAAAAATATTTAGATGAAATTCTTGCATAATTCCTTCAATTTGAAGTTTTCTTTGTTTAATAATATTACTTATTTTTTCATTTGTAATACTATCTGCTATCATATCACTAATACCGATACTAAAACCTTCAACTAATAAGATATTACTTGTAATTTTTTGTAAATCATTAATAAAATGATTAGTTCTTTCAGGTCCTAAATCATTATAAATAGTATGAATTAATCCCTTCGATGTTTTACTGAATAGTCCTTTATCAAAAGTCCCTTGTAGAATTTTCCCCTTAACAATTTTTACATTATTTATCTTATCTGTATTTGCAGAAATCAATATTTTTAAAGGATCTTTATCATCCGAAGATATATTATCATAACTACTATTTTTCATTTCTAAATTAATATGTTCTGGTAATATATATGATAAGATACATTTACCTGACCAAGATTCTATTTTGATACCATTTTTTTCATAGATACTATCTGGTTTAGGATAGGAACCATTAAAGGTAGATAATTGTGAAATAATATTAATCATTTGTTTCTTATTATAAATACAGCTATCAACACATTTATAATTTTCAGGTGATTGAGAAGTATCATATATATTTGAATTAGAATTATATGTAATATTATTTCCTGAATTAAATCTAATAATCTCAGATTGTGTTAATTTATATAAACCTAACAATGTATCTTGAACAACTGTAATAATTGGTTTATTTTCTCTTGGTGAAATAATCTGATAATTTACAGATGCGATATTTATTAATTCACTCATAGATTGAACGCTCTGAGGGACATGCATATTCATTTCATCGCCATCAAAATCAGCATTATAAGGAGGTGTAACACTAACATTTAATCTAAATGTATCACCTTTCATAACTTTTACTCTGTGCCCCATCATACTCATCTTATGAAGAGATGGTTGCCTATTAAATAATACATAATCATTATCTACTATATGACGATTTACTTTATCACCGATTTCTAATACAATATCATTTTTATTATTATCATTTATTGTATATTTATTACCATCTCGTTTAATAATACTTTTAGCGCCAGGCCATACATCTGGACCATTCTTAATATAAGATTTTAAATCTTCAATATTAAAACTATTAACTATTTCGGGGAATGTTAAATTTAAAGCTATTTTCATAGGGACACCTAATTGGTCTAATTCTATATTTGGATCAGGTGTAATAACACTACGTGCTGAAAAATCTACACGTTTACCCATTAGATTTGATCTTAAACGACCTTCTTTACCTTTTAAACGTTGTCTAATCGCTTTAATAGGTCTACCACTACGATGAGTTGCTTGACTTATCCCCTGTTGTTCATTATCGATAAATGTTATAATATGATAAACTACCATATTATACCAATCATCAATGATTTCTTTACGAGCAAAACTATTAATCTTATTCTTTAATGTATTATTATATTTAACAATTTCGGATAATTTATGAGTTAAATCATCGTCCATCCTTTGAGAATCACCTTGTTTTACCGTTGGTCTCATCGCTGGCGGAGGAACTGGAAACACAGAACATATTAACCATTCAGGTCTACACCATAAACTACTAAATCCTAATAGATTACAATCTTCATCAGATATTTTCTCAAATAATGATTTTACATATTCAGCACTTAAATATGTTTCTGATGCTGGTATATTTAAATCTTTCCATACACTCTGAATACCATTAATACCATCTAACTTATAGCGAACAGGTTGAATACAACCACAACCATCATCATTTTCTTCACCACATCTACCGATCTTTGAGGATAATTCATAGATATCCGCCCATCGTTTCTTATTTGATTTATTTTTTAAATCCTTGATTAAATTAGATTCTTTATTAACTTTTAATTTTCCACACCGAAAACATACACATTTTAAAATCTTTAAGGTAATATCTATAAAATGATAATTAAATACAGGTCTAGCTAATTCAATGTGACCAAAATGACCCGGACATTGTAAATTATCTAATCCACAAGTATTACATATTTTTCCCATATCAGTAGTTCCCATACGAATATCAAATAAACCTTTCACAACAGGAATATCTTTATCATATGTTTCATGTTTAGTAACTTCAACCACGGATTGTTTTCTTATTTCTTCCGGAGACATAATACTAAATTGTAAACCAGAAACATCTTTTGTGATTGGTTCCATTCTAGACATCTTTGATACTTAATATATAATATTTATATTTTTAAATCAAATTTTTAAAGTATTTCCAAATATAATCTAAATTTGATTTAAAATTAATTTATAAAATTAATCATAGAAATAATAATGAGCACAAATCCACATCAAATGACTACTCGTAGTAAAGCTAAAGAATATCTAAATGATAAATTATATGAATCCTCAGATATGATATCGGATGATGATAGTAGTGTTGATGAAAATGGTAATCTTAAAGGATTTATTGATTATGATTGTGATGAAAGTTTTGATCAAGAAGAATATGATAAACAACTAAATCGTTTAAGAGGTGTAAAACCTAAAAGAAAATTAAAAAGAAATAATAAAAAGAAAAATGATAAAAAATTAAATGATGTCTTTATGACTTATCTTATCTTAAAAGCAACCGAAAAATCAAACATAGAACTTAAAAAAAATCGTAAACAGAAACAACGTAATAAAGTAAAGGTTGAAGTATCTGATGATAGTAGCGAAGAAAGTATAGAAAAGATAGTTTTAGATGAACCCTCTACACCTCAAACAAATTTAAATACTATTCTGACATTAGATTTTAATACAGATAGTGATGATACATCATTTAAAGATTCAGATAATAAATCTGATTCAGGATCTGAAACTTCTGAAAACTCACAAGAATCATCTAATAGCGATGAATCATCAACGCCGAAAGTTAAAATAAATAAATCTAATCAAGAAGAAAAATCTTCAGATGAAGAATATTCATTTGAATATGATGAAAATGATGAAAAATATGAAGAATTAATTGATAAACAAATGTTAAAAAATTCAGAAGAAGCCAATATGGAATATTATCATTATCTTGAAAAGGAAAAGAAAGATGAAATATATACGCTAACACAGGAGATTTATGAATATAATGGTAGTAATAAACCTCTCAGATTTAAAGTGATTGAGTCTCATATGGATATGAAAACAAAAGCAATTGCTTTAGAAAATATTGATAAAATGTCTGAAATGGATGTTTCAACAGGAGAACATAGTAAAATGGATCATTGGATAAATGGTCTTATGCGTATACCCTTTGGTAAATATAATAGTATTCCTGTAAATCCCGAAAGCAGTATTCATGAAAAACGAGAATTTATAAAAAATACATATAAAACACTTGATTCCGCTATTTATGGTCATAAAGAAGCGAAAACTCATATTTTACAAGTTATCGGTAAATGGATAAAAAATCCCGATAGTGGTGGTAATGTTCTTGCTATTCAAGGACCGATGGGTAATGGTAAAACTACTCTTGTTAAAGAGGGTATTTCTAAAGTATTAAATAGACCCTTTCATTTTATCGCTTTAGGTGGTGCTTCAGATTCAGCTTATTTTGATGGTCATTGTTATACTTATGAAGGTTCTCATTGGGGTAGAATTGTTCAAATTCTTCAAGATTCTAAATGTATGAATCCTATAATATATTTTGATGAATTAGATAAAATTAGTGATACAACTAAAGGTGATGAAATTATTCATATGTTAACTCATATTACTGATCCATCACAGAATTCATTATTTCAAGATAATTATTTTCCAGGAGTTCACCTTGATTTATCTAAAGCGTTATTTATCTTTTCTTACAATGATGAATCTAAAGTTGATAAAATCTTAAAAGATAGAATGTATGTTATTCATACAAAAGGTTTTAAAACTGAAGATAAAATTAAAATTTGTAATGAATATCTTATTCACGAAATATATGATACATTTGCGTTTAGTAAAGAAGAAATAATATTTTCAGATGATATATTAAAGAATATTATTGAAAAATATACCGAAGGAGAAGAAGGAGTTAGGAACTTAAAAAGATGTATTGAAACAATTGTATCTAAAATTAATATTCATATCTTATCTGATGGAGATAGTGGATTATCATTTAAATTAGATGATATATCTTTACCTTTAAAACTAACCGAAGAACATATAGAAATTTTATTAAAGACTGATATAAAAAACGATAAACCACCTTATGGTATGTATTTATAAATTTTTAGAATCTAATAATATCTTTTTAAACTGAGTAAAATAAAAATATTTTTTATCACCTGTTTTATATTTTAATAAATCTTGATAATTATCTTCTCTATCATAACCATTTGATCCGCCATCTCTTCTTTCAAATAATAAATGATTATTTAAATCACAAGATACGACTGTTATATGCCCCATCCCTTCATATCTGTAAGCTATATCAAATACTGAGGTTTGTTGATTTAAACAGTATTCATTATAATTTTCTAAAGATTTAGTTAAACTCATAAATGTATAATCTCCTATATAAACTTCAACATATGGATTACCTACAAGAGTATAAAATATCTTAATATGCCGATTTAATGCTTCGGGTAATTGGGGTAAATCTTTATAATTCATAATATAATCATTATTACCTCGTTTCATAAAAAAAGGTTCTATCGTACTATCATAATTTTCATCAGATAGTTTCGAATTCTTTAATAATTCTTGGACAGATAATATCTGTTTGCGTTTATCTGAAAGATGTTTTTCCATTTATTAAGTAATCATATCTTATCTTTAAAATAATATTTTTTTCTTCATACAAACATCATTATATTCTTCATCTTTAGTTAACTCGTAATAATCATAAATTTTAAGTTTATTCACTATACTTTCTTGATTGTTATAATAATAAAATCTGAAAAAATAATGTAATATATCTGGAACTTTTTCTAAATGTGGATATTTTATACATAATTTACTACCTATATCAATCATACCCATTTTTGTAGAAATATTATTATTACTTTGCATAAGATAATATAAAAAATCACACATTAAATCATATTTATCTTTTAGTAAAGGTTTTTGATGAATACTACATTTACCATTATTAAATAAGACTGATCTTTTCTTACAACGTTTACCTGATATAGTTTTACATTTACATCTTTCTAACTTAGTCCAACATTTTAAATTATCATGTGAATTATCATAAGGTTTTTCTGTATTAATATTTAATTCTCTACAAAGAGGACACTTAATAAAAATATTAAAATTATTCGAATATACACATTTTTGATAACATTTAGTATGAAATTCATGGCCACAAGATAATAAATATATATCTTTATTTTCCAATGTTTCTAAACAGATACTGCAATCCATTAAATTTATAACAATTTATTTACTAAATGTATCTTTAACTATTTTGTTGACTAATATTTACTTTACCCATATGAGTTTTACAGGTATTATAACCTAAATTACAATTTTTACCACAAGAATTTCCTTTATTTTTACCCCTGGTCAGTAAAAATTCACAGCGATTACTATAATTATTTTTTAATTCTTCTTTCTTTTCCTTAATATTACTTGTATTATTATGACAATGAACATTTGGAACAACCTTTTTTAAACCATTTACTAGAGGTAAATATTCTGAATTCTTCCGACAATAAGGACAATGATTATATTCTTTTTTATACTTGTGTGTATTTTGAAAACTTTTCATTAAACATTCATAATGAAAAGTATGATTACATTTTAAAGTATGTGAAAATTTTTCATCTATAGATAAACCACAAATTCCACAATCTTCTTGTTCTGTTTCACTCATTTATTAAATTATAATTCATTAAATTTTAAATATTATTTTCTCGTTCAACTATTATTTGTGGCGAACAGATATCAATTAAAGCAAAAGTAGATGCTGATATTAATCCTACATAAACAGCATGTTGTTTTAATACGCCACATGTAGGTATTATCATAGTTGCTGTACTAGTCACTAAAAACATTATGAAATACTTAATTAGATTTTTTAAATCAAACATATATATTTATCTATATATTTTATTTAAACATTTTTTTAGTATATATTTTTATGAAACTCTTATCATTTGATGTCGGTATTAAAAATCTGGCTTTTTGTCAATTAGATACAAAAGATAAATCTATTCTTGATTGGGGTATTATTAATATTAGTATAGATCCTACTTGTGAACACATTCACAAAGGTAAATGTTGTGATAAAACAGCAACTAAATTTATTAAATCTAATGGCACAAAACTATGTACCAGTCATACAAAATTGAAATCTTATAAGGATCTTAAAATGAATAATATCAAGAAAATTGATAATAGTATGTTTCATTTAGGTAAAAATATTATCAAATTATTAGATGAGAAACCTCATTTTTTAGAATCTGAAGTAGTAATCATTGAAAATCAACCAGCTCTAAAAAATCCTACAATGAAAAGTATTCAAATGATATTATATAGTTATTTCTTAATGAAAGAAACTATTAAAGATATACAAATGATAAATGCTAGAAATAAATTAAAAGCTTATAAAGGTCCTAAAATATCTTGTGATATTAAAGAAACATATAAACGAAACAAATTTTTAGCTATCAAATATACCGATATTATGATAAGAGAAAATAAAAAGATAGATGAGAAATATCATTCGTTATATGATACATCTAAAAAGAAAGATGATTTATCTGATGCTTATTTACAAGGGATTTATTTTATAGATACACTTACATAATTAAATAAACACCTAAGGCAGCCATAGATATACCAATAAATGTTTTCATTTCTAATTTTGTTCCTCTTATAAAATAAATAGCTAATAAGAAAGCAATTACACTATTCATATTTACAATTGCTTTGCTCTTACCTGGATTATCGCAATCTTTCAATGATAAGAATTGACAAGGGGATATAATAATTGCTGAAACAGCAGCAACAATGATATAAGGCCATAAGTCTTGAGAATCAATAAATCTTATCTTTTCACCTTCTACTTTTGATTTATATAATGCGAATAAGATTATAAAAAATCCACAAAGAATATAATAATATAATAAATGTTCAATCGCTGAATATTTATTTGTAAATTTTTTAGTGAATATATCTCTCATCGCAATTAAAAATGCAGCTATTCCAGCATAAAAGATCCAATTTTCCATATTAATAATTTCTATAATATTTTTATTTTATATATTATAATGAGTAATATTGAAGAGAAGATATTGGAAAAAATAAAACCAAAGGAAATAGAATTTATTTCATATTTAGAAAGTGATGGAGGGATATTAATGGATATATATAATAGTCAATACCCAGATGATGCTGTAAGTTCCGCCTTAAAAAGAACATATAAAAATCAAGTAGCAAGAAAACTTGCTGAGTATTTGAAGGATAAAATGGATGACCCTGATGATTTGAAAAATGCTACGAAGCATCGTGAACCTAACCCCAATGGGTATGATATATCAAACTTGGAAAATGGAGGTGATATTTATACTTTACAACAAATTAAAAATATAATACCATTATTATTCCTTTATTATTCTGGTGTACCACTAATCACTTCTGGAGGCGGGCAAAGGGGTGGATATCCTCAATGGTTTGATAATGTTCCGAAAGGAATGAGTCGTAAGAAATATTTAAGATTAAAAAAATCAAAATCTAAAAATAAAAAGCATAAACGAACTCATAAAAGAAAGTTTCATGTACAACATACAAAAATCCGAAAGAAGAAACAAACCCGTAAAAGAAGAGTTTCTCAAAAAGGCGGATTCCCTTGTCTCACTTGTTTAAGCCCTATATTCGCTACAGCCGCGGGTTTAGGAACATCTGGTATTATGATGTCTAGTAGCAGTAGCAGTAGTAATATAAATGGTAAAAAATCGGTTAAACGTAAAGAAAAATATAAAATAACTAAAAATGGTAAAACTCATAAACGAGAATTTAAACAAATGAATAAACGAGTTTATGATGGTAAAAAAATGTCAGAATATGATAATATTAAAGAGGCAAATGAAGCTTATAATAGTTTAATAAAGAAATGTAAATCAAAAGGATTTCAAAAATGTTAAATATCTGGATTTCGGTTCAGTGTAATCTCGGGAGTTCCATCGGGTCTAAATTTAGCTTTCGCGATTCCGGGATAAGTTTTCACTAAATATTCTTGAGCATTTTTATTCATTTGAAATCTATCTACACCTAATCCACCAGGAGCATTAAATTTTGTAGTGAATGTAATATCATTAAACCTTACGACTCCACCATCTTTCAAGTAAAAAAGAATACTTTGTTCTATATCTTCTTTACTGACTGATTTCATACTTGGATATAAATCTTTTGAATGACGATTTATATATCCATGAACAACTCCTATAATAAATCTTAAATCGGTTGTAGTTTTACGACTCATAAACATATTATTTTTCACAGGATATACACCCCATAAATATAAATCTTTATCAATTAAAGTTTTAAAAAATCTTTTAAATAATGAATCTAAATTAGATATTTTTTTTAGAGAATCATCGCGTTTTAACTGAATCATATTTTGAACATCATCATCCATAGAAACTATTTTAGTATTTTCAGGGAAATATTGACTAATATATCTTCTTTGCGGAACTAATCCTTTTTTACCGACTACTATTTTATGATAAGTATCGGGATCCATCTTTTCTCTATACAATCTTTCTTCTGTTTTTGAGGCTACGAATACATAAATTCGTTTTTTATCAACTTTACCTCTTTTCAATGTAGGTAGTGTTTTAGTAGTAATTTCATTGTATCTTTTATAAGTAGGAATCGCTACAACATAATCTATATTATTTTTATTCTTCGTTCTTTTAGATTTTTTCACCATATATAATATTATACTAAATTTTTTTATTTTAGTATATTATATAATTATGGGTGATGCGGGCTCGGAAGTTGAACCATATGTGGAAGGAGAAGGAATGGAAAAGATTATTAAAACACCACTAATCAGAATCCTAAGTAATAAAAAAAAGTAAAAAAAGTAATAAAAGTGAAGAAAAAGGCGGTGAAAAAGGCGGTGAAAAAGGCGGTGGTAAACGTAGAAAAAAATCTAAAAAGATGAAATCTAAACGCAAGCAGAGAAAGAGAAGTAAATCTAAACGTAAAAGATCTAAAAGAAGATAATTTACAAGACTAAATGATTTATATTTAATTTATCTTCATAAATAGTTTCTTTAGGTATTAAATAATCTCCTATATAATGACATCTTTTAATACTAATCACTGAATTTTTAGGAATATTCAAAATAGTTGTTGAGTATTCATCTAATTTTGCTATTTTAAACATACAATTATCGTAAATATTATAAATATATAAAATTTGTTCTTTCTTATTTGAAATAAAGACAGGATTTTTCATCTTTGGTTTTAAACCGAGATTTTAATGAATGGTTAAAATTTAAATAAATAATATCAAATTTAATTAAGTGCGTTTAAATGATTTAAAGAATTTAAATCTTTAACTAACTATCTTTAAATATGATTAATAATACATTATTAATTGAATCATTGCGTAGCTTTTATTTAAATCCATACAATAGAGATAAACTCTTACATTTATTAAATGACCATGATAGTATATCATTACGTTCAATAGATTGGTTTATAACGAACTATTCTAAAAAGAACAATTCATATTATATAGTTTATGAAGACAAAGATGGTAATCCATCATTTGATGAAAAAAATAAATATCGGAATAATATGAATGTATTTCATTCCTATAAATCACAATTAAAAGCATATTCAAAGAAAAAGTTTGATCCTTTTTGTAGAAGAGATAGAATACTATTTGAGATTGATGATGAGTATTCAGTAGAAACTACATTAGGACAATTAAATTTTTTTAAATGGGCGATATCAAATATGATTGTAGATTATATAGAAATAAATAAAGAAGAAATAGAATATGATATGAATAGTTCATTAAAACAGATGAAAATGAATTCAGATAAAAAAGATGGTTCAAGAAAGAAGAGACAAGAATTATCTTTATCAGCTACTAGAGGTTTAAAAATGAATCATATTCCCATTGAAATAAGTTTTGATTAAATATATTTAAAAAATACTATCTTAAGATAATTTATAATAAATAAAGATGATCCAGATGTATGTTACAACACCGAATAACAATGTGGTTATACTGAATGGTGTTCGGGATTCATTTCGTTGTAGGCAACGAAAGAAAGATAAAAAGGATATATTTAAGTTTATTAGTTATAGAAAAATGTTAAGAGAAAGAAAGAAACATAATAGCCGTGTTTATGGTCCTTTACCATTTTATACAATTTCAAAATTATAAATCTATTTAAAATTAAAATAAATTCAATATATATAATATGCAGATTTTTGTAAAGACTTTAACTGGAAAAACAATTACACTTGAAGTTGAGGGTAGCGATAGTATTGAAAATGTGAAAGCAAAGATACAAGATAAAGAAGGAATTCCACCAGATCAGCAACGTCTAATCTTTGCTGGAAAGCAATTGGAAGATGGTAGAACTCTAGCAGATTATAATATTCAGAAAGAATCTACATTACATCTTGTATTACGATTAAGATAAAAAATCGTAATGATAAAAAAATAATTAATCTATTTATTAGTTTAATAATGAGTTTAATCTGGATATATGGATAACATTACCGTTTTCTGTGTGACATGTTCCAAATCCTCTTACACCATTACATTCACTAATCCCCCCGACAAACCATAATCCAAATAATATAAGTCCAATTATCAATAGATGTATGTATGATATGGAAAATAATTTTGTTTTACTAATCTTTTCAATGATATTCATTATATATTATGAAATATAAAAAATAATTAAATAAAAATAATTAAACACTATTCTAAACTAATAATCTACTTAATCTAATCTAAACTTAATTTAAGCAACCTCTTCCTCCTCCTCACTCTCTACAAACTGAACATTAGAAATACGTTCAGCATCCTTAGCATCTTCTTCATCATCATCAAAAGCATAACCATCAGAAAAACTCTTAGCAATCTTTACCTTCAGCTGTAGTGCCGACCAGGTGCATCCAAACTTACCAGGGGAATGCCAGATGAAATCACACTTAAATAGACCCTTAATTGATGAATTCTTCTTTAAGACATCTGTTAGGACCATATGATTTTCGCCATCTGGATTATTGAAATTGATTTCCTTTCGGTTTTCATCATAACACTTGCATAGAATCTTATTATCCTTCTTCTTAACCTTAAAACCAAATGACGGCGGGTATCGCCCACTAGGTTCACCAGTATCCTGATCAATGTGTTCCTTAACGCAAGCAGTATACATGCTCTCGATAACTTCATCTGACATATTCTTCTTCTTGAACCAATCTTGTGAGTTCGCCTTACCGAGTTCCCTTAGGCGTTCATCAAATAGCTTCATCTTATTATAAAATTCCTTACACTTTTCATTTGACATATTAAGGGAAGTCTTTACACTATACTTAGCTGTATCACCCTCCTCAAACACCTGTGGATCAAAAGTGATAGGCATATCTGGACTCTGAATTACAAGAGGTCCCCCGTTGTATTCCAGAAAGAATAGCTTGGCGCCACTACTCATAACCTTCGCCGTAGTGAAGTTAACCTTTGATGGTTCAAATTCCTCAAAGCGAACAGGTGTAAAATCTGCCATATTTACTTGTGAAAACTCTTTACTGTGCGAAAACTCTTTACTGTGTGAAAACTATTTACTTTGTGAAAACTCTTTACTGTGTGAAAACTCTTTTCTTTGTTGCTAGTTTATTTATTTATTTATTCTTATTATTATTTCCTTTTGTATAACTGATTAGATTACAAATTTACATCAAATCAAATTTTTAAATAGTTTTGAGGGTTTAAGAAATAATAAATCATTCATATTTAAAAATTTTTCAATAAGAATATTAATAATGAGTAATATTTGTAAATTTATTGAATTAAAAGATAATTCAGAAAATCATTGTAAACATAAATGTAATTATGGCGATTATTGTTATAAACATCGCAGAGAATATTTAATTCAAGATGATACAATCTGTAGAGATAGATTTACTGGATTAAGTAAAGATTATCTTAAATCGGATTTAATCCGATATATGAAAAATATGATGAGAATTAAACCCATAATTTCAGATAAAAAAATACTCTTTGACGAAGTCAATAAACATATTAATGCGATTAAAGAATATCATCTTAGTGATAATGATAAAAGTATCATAAAAATACAATCATTATTTAGAGGTAGAAATATTCGTAATAAATTAAATGAATTTAAATGTAATAATACTGAGGATTTTTATACATATGATGAATTAAAAGATATTCCTAAAAAATATTTTTATAGTTATGTTGATATAAATAAATTTAGATGGGGGTTTGATATAAGATCATTAGATAAATTATTAACTATGAATTATCCTAATCCATATACAACAGAACCTATTCCTCAAAATATAGTTTTAGAAGTTAAAAAAATTATAAAATCTTTAAAAGAAGAAGAAGGTTATATTGATATTTCAGAAAATATTATTAGAGAAAGAAAAGATGCTATAAAACAAAAAATAGTTGATTTATTTTCATATATTGAACAATCGGGATATACTTGTCATATAGAATGGTTTACAAATTTAACGATTCGTAGATTAAAAGAATTATATAGACAATTAGAAGATGTATGGAATTATCGTAGTCAACTAACACAACAAATGAAACGTAATATATGTCCTCCAAATGCGGATATATTTAAGACACCTATGATTGAAGTTATGAATTATTCGTCTAAAGAAGATTTACAAGAATTAATATTACATGAAGTTATGAAATTTACAAATGCCCAATCTGATTCAGACAGAAAGTTAGGGTTTATGTATTTTTTAATTGCTTTTGGAATGGTTTCCCAAGAATGTTATTTAGCTCATATCGATTGGTTATCATTTATGATGAATTAAATTTGATATAATATCAAATTTAAAAATCATTTAAAAAGATATTATTAAGATAAAACTATACTAATAAGTGCGGTTGATTGATAAGAAAAAAATATAAATAGAGAATATAATAATAATGCCCCCTGCTACCAAGAATGTTAAGAAGTCTGCTCCGAAGAACAAGAAGCCTGTAAAGGATACTCCGAAGAAGGAACCGGTCCAGGAAGTCGCTCCGGTCCAGGAAGTCGCTCCGGTCCAGGAAGTCGCCCCGGTCCAGGAAGTCGCCCCGGTTTCCACCGATCCCCCTGTAGTTTCGGAAACACCTTACCTTGATGAATTTACAGCTGTAGTTTCTGAACTCGATAATGCGATGAATACTATTCGCAATCTCCGTATTCGTCTTCAGAAGTTAGAGAAGCAGGTTCATCGTGATACCAAGGCACTCAACAAGAAGGCCACTGGAAAGCGTGCTCGTAAGCCACGTGATCCCAATGCTCCAAAGAGTGGTTTCGCCAAGGAAGGTCCTGTTTCGGATGAAATGCGTAAGTTCCTCGGCCTCAAGAGTGATGAACTCATCTCTAGGACTGATGTAACCAAGCGCATCCATGAATACTGTAAGACTAAGAGTCTTCAGAATCCATCTGATAAGCGCCAGATTAAGCCCGATGCTTCTCTTCGTAAGCTTCTTAAGATTAATAAGGATGACGACCTAACCTTCTTTAATCTTCAGAAGTATATGAAGGTTCATTTCCCTAACAAGGAAGGTGTTTATCCGACTGCTTAAGTAAGTATTTCAATAAATTTAGTTAGATTAATAGTTTATGATTAAATTTCTCTTTACCTGATAAATCATTTAATTTAGTTTTTTTTCAGCGAGTTTATAAAGTTTACTAAACTCTTAATTCACATACACTCATTCTGAGTGAATTATAATATTTATCATTTATATTTACTCTTCTTTTTTTTAGGGTATCTAAACTATATAAATATTCCAAACAAGATTCTTTATCTATTACATAAGGATTATTTTTAAAATTCATCAAAAACTCTTCTAGATTAGAAAATATTTCACCGACAACTAAAAAATATGCCGATACATTTGTATCCTTATCTAAATTTTTATCCTTTGATTTTTTTATGAATCCTTTTATTTTATTCCCTTGATATAAACTGAATTCTTTTTCTATAGCCAACATAGTACAAAAATGTTGATATTTTGTATGAGAATTAGTTAAACTAGATATAAAATATATATTCAGTATTTTAGCCCATATTTCAGTATAAGATTCATCTATTAAGATTTCTCTACTATCTAAATTGTATTTTTGACATAATCGTTGAGTAATCATATCATGATTACCTAAATGACTAAATCGTAAACCATGAATTATTTCGTGGAAGATTACTTTTATACATTCTTCTCTTCTGAAAATACATATTTCAGATTCAGTATCACTAAATCTATTTGATCCCGAATTTACATTTAAAGGGGTTAATTTTTGTGAATTCTTTTTAATAATCTTCTTATCAGGTAAAAGACATAAATGAACAGTTATACTTCTTGGTTTATCACTAAAACTTGTAATATATGATATAGCACGAATTAATAATTTAGTAAGGGGTAGAACCTCATCATCTTGTTTCAGATAAATATGTAATGTATTTTTTATATTGTATTTAGATTTGGTTATCCAACTATAAGTATAAACTTTTTGATGAACCGATAATTTATTTCTTAGACTTTTAGCAATAAATTCTGATTGAGGGTATTCATTAAAACCCACTTTCATATTTATCGGACTATTCGTATATTGATTGTTTAATATATTATATAAACTTTTCATAGTTTGAGATTTTAAATATTCATTTACATCGCATTTATGTAAAAAATAATTTATTAAATCATTGGATATTTGTGTTAACATTATATAATATACGTTTAATAAAATATCTTTTTTTAAAACAAAACTTATAAAATGAAAGAATTAAAAGTTGTAAGCGTCGATGATTTACATAATACTATTCGTGATTTTATCGTTGAAAGTAAAACTATTATTGGTGATTACGATGATATGAAAAATCTTATCTTAAATATGGTAAAAGCTGGATATATGTTTAATATGGATCGCGATAGACTTAGAGATGCTATGGAAGACATTACATTTATGTTATGTCCGGATGATGATGCAAATAGAGATCGCGTAGAAAGGGGTTTAGAATATGATGACGATGACGATAGTGATATTGAAGATATCGGAACTACCTCTGAATTATGTTAAAATAATTTTATATTAATAAATAAATGGGTAAAAGGAAAAATAAAAAAAGAACTAAAAGGAAAAATAAAAAAAGAACTAAAAAAAGAACAATCCGAGCAGGTATGAATAAATTAGGGTCAATTTTATCATTAAGAGCACATGGAAATAAAAAAACACAAAAAGTTAAACAAATAATAGATATTCCTTTTTCCAAATATAAAAGTAAAGGAACCAAAGCATCATTGGGAAATATGGGGTTTAACTATCAGTCATATGGAAATATAGCGTTATTCTTTCACAATGTGAAAGACAATTTTACAAAAGATTTAAATTATACTAACCCTGAAATATCATTAATTTCTCGTAAAAATAAAGTTGATATTGAATATGTAAATAAATTTAATTATGATAAAAAATTTAATATCTTAATTATAAATTTAAATACAGAAGAAGGTAATCATGCGAATATAGCATTAATTAATAATAAAAACTCTACGATAGAATATTTTGAACCTCATGGTTATCGTAAAAATAAAAATAGTGAAATTGCTGGTAATAAAGGTATTTATCATAAAAAATTAAAATTATTAAGAAAGTTATTCGGAGAAATATTACCAACTCATAGTTTTATTGATGTTGTATCGACAAATAAAAAAACAAGTTTTCAAACTGAATTAGACCCCGATGAACATTCCGGATTTTGCGTGTTATGGTGTATTTTATTTGTTCATTACAGATTACTTAATCAAGATGTTTTATTATCAAGATTAATAAAACATATTGATAAAATTATGAATACAACTAAATTATTAAAATATGCTAGACACGTAGAAGATACTATTAAACAAAAAATTTGATTTTACTATTTAAAGATTTTTTTATTAATTTAACGTGTTAACTATGAACGATACACATTTTTCAGAAAATTTACATATCTCTACTATGGTTCAGATAGGTGAATTAAATACTAAAATTATTTTAAAATCTTTAGCAGAAAATTTAAATATTAATGATAATATTTTATATATTGAATATGGATCTGAAATAAATAAAGGTGAAAATAATAAAAAATTAAGTGATAAAAAACAAGCTGTTAAGAAATACTTTTATAATCAACTTACTATTCATGTTCATAATAATCTTAAAAAGAATAAACGTGTAAACGTAAAAATATTTAATAACGGTCGCATACAAATGACAGGAATTAATAGTGATATTATAGGTCAAACCACCATGGAAATAGTTTTAAAAGAATTTATTCAATTATCAAACAAAGAAGAAATATTTTCTGAAAATGAAGTAAAACAAGTCAATGATTTAGAAACCGTATTAATTAATAGTGATTTTGATGTCTACCATGAAATAGATAGAGAAAATCTTCATAGAACAATCGTAGAAAATGGTTATTTATCTTCTTATGAACCTTGTAATTATCCAGGTGTAAATATTAAATATTATTTTAATCCTCTTAAAAGAAATTTTGGTATCTGTGATTGTGATAAACATTGTAATGGAAAAGGTTTAAACGATACTTGTAAAAAAATTACTATCGCTGTTTTTAAAAGTGGTAAAATTATTATTACAGGTGGAAGAAGTAAATATCATATTCAAACTGCTTATGAATTTATTACAGAATTTATTGATGAAAATAAATCATTTGTATTTAAAAAAGATTAATTTATTTATATCTATCATATAATATGGATAACAAAATGATAGTTTTAATTTTAGGTATTTTATTACTTTTTTATCTATTACAGATGAATCATACTACTATTACTGGATACAATTTAAATCTTAAAACTGATAAAAACCCTACTAATATTGGATTTGTAAAACCTGAACACAGATTATTAAAAGTATTAAATACTGTTTCAGCCGGATCAAAAATAAGATTAGATGGAAAACTTAATGCTTATATTTATAATAAAAATACTATTGATAAAAGCGTTGAAGATAGATTATCAGCTATTATGAAAAAATTAATTAATACTATTAATTTATTAACCGAAAATGATTATTATATTAAACAAATTGAAAATGTTTATGGACTAGTGAGTAGAAATGGTAATCAAAGATATTTTATAGATTTCTTTATTTATGATACTAAAAATTTTTACACTGTAAGATGTATATCTGATATTGTTATCGTAGATAAAGAAATTTATATTAATTATCTTAATGTTCAAACCGGTTCTAATCCCACTATCTTGAATAAATATGATGTTAAATTTAATGATACCGGTATCTTATTTGATGGTAATATGTTTAAAGAAAATATAGATGGATTATTTGATAGTTTCTATAAAAACTCATTTGAAGTTATCTCAGTCCCCGAAACATCCTTAGAATATTCAAATGTTGATTTAACTAGTGTAGTATCTATGAACAGTATAAGAAATTTATATTATCCTTCTAGCATATCGCCAAATACAGTAAAAGAGTTAGAAAAGAAAGATTTATCGGGTTATGTTGAAATGTATTTACCTAATTCACAAATTAATATAAAATCGCCACAATTTTGTGAAAAATATAAAATAGAATGGGATAGCTATGGTATCCCTAATTTATCAGACAATAAAGATAAAAATTGTTATGTTCACGATAACTCTATGCAAGCAACAATTAATAGACCTATTAATCCGCCGGGTCTTTTTAATGATCAGAGAGGGGGGACTAATCAATATGATTTTTTACTGAATAGACCAATTAGTAAAAGTCTTTAAGATTTCAGATATAATCTATTGAATTCTCTATTCTTTCTTAAATCCCCTAATACATGAATTAATTTATCTTTTATTGAAATAGGTTTACATTCAGTATTTTCTGGAACCTCTTCTGATATGTCTTCATAAAGACATAATATTTTAATATCAGATTCATTTATATCTTTTAAACTCTTATGAATTATCATATGAGTTTTATATCTGTTAAAATCATTACTATACCTATTTGAAAACAAGACAAAACCTATCTCTAATTTTTCAGATAATATTTCATAATCTATTAATGATAATTTATAAAATTTACTACTGATTGAAGATAATAATTCTCTATTATCTTTATAAATATCTCCTAGTATAACATTATGAAGTTTAAAACTATCATCATCTCCTGAATAAATATCAATTAAAATACCGCGTATCCTTTCTAAAGAAACATCATCTAATAAACGCGATATGATATTAATATCATTTCTATCTTCTGAGATTATATTTTTATAGATAGTTATATCTTTACCAAAGATTTTCTTTAATGTATTTGGATATTTACTATAAGATGATACAGGTTTTTCTATAGATTCTCTTTTTAATAATGTTTTATTTACATTAGGATTTGAATATTCATAATATGATATATTTCTAATGTATTCACTATGTTTTTCAAATAATTCTAAATAGGATTCGGTTAAATATTCTTTCATCGTTAAAACAATACTATCGCTTGATTTCATAT
>JACKZZ010020848.1_pt1 | contig 21865 bp, 10 predicted proteins | sample 8027871 | NCBI WGS metagenome assembly JACKZZ01 (sample SAMN15724774, study PRJNA655200) | protist metagenome | isolation source: fluorescence activated cell sorting (FACS) single amplified genomes of... | place: USA: West Boothbay Harbor, Gulf of Maine | collected 2000-07-19 | reverse complement strand
TGGCAATAACATTGGTGCTGAAGGGGCAAAGGCCATCGGAGAGGCATTGAAAGTGAATACCTCGTTGACCCATATTCATTTAGAGAATAATAATATTGGAGACGAAGGGGCAAAGGCAATCGGAGAGGCATTGAAAGTGAATACCTCGTTGACCCGTATTCATTTAGAGAATAATAACATTGGATACGAAGGGGCAAAGGCAATCGAGGAGGCTTTAACAATTAATACGAATATTGATATTATTGATATTGATATTATTGGTATTATTGAATTGTATGAAGTTGAATGTCAAAGACTTTTGTATGTTGCTAAAAAAGAATACGAAAGAGAGAGGGAGAAGGGTAAACTGGAAGGAAGAACATTACAAGATTTTATTAAATCCAAAGGAAAGCGATGTCGCTTTGATGAAAAGTACATACAAGGTGCAATAGAAAAAATCTCAAAAGCGTAGTTTAATATCTTTATCTCGCATGACTTGGTAGGGTACCTCTTGGTAATTGAATGTTTCTCTGCGTACACTTGCTGTGCTTCCTCTTGGTGGGCAGCACGCATAGTACCATCGTAATGCAAAGAGGTACGTGAGGATGAGCACTGTCCTAATTGTGAGTTTTATGTAACCTACAACGTTAAAAGGGTTCGTTCAAGAAATTTCAAAAAAATATTTTGTACAGCTGCATACATTACCACAGATTTTCAATCCATACTCTATTTGTGGAACGGCACCCTATGACACTACTACATGATGATTTTTGTCGAAGCATGGAGTTGGTTCTTGGCTGGTGCAAAGATTCCTATCATTGAACACTGTCTCTTGCACATTGCTCCGTTTCTTTACCCACATTGCTATTTCTTCCTACTTAACACAACCACATTATAAAAATTAAATTTTAGTACAGGAATAGCATATGTTTACAATTAGCATAGGGATAGCATTAACTACGTACTTACTTCGTATACTTGACGCATAGATACTATCAAGACAAGTGCGTTAATTATCTTATCTTAATAGTACTCGGTCCCTACACTAAACGTCTCGTCTCCCCTTGCTACAGCCCAAAATCAGGAATTCTGAGCGCAAAGGGGAAGACTCGGTGAATATACCGGAATATTTCCTTAACCAATAAATAAGTCTGGTGTCATGGTCAATCGGTAAACTCCTGTGAGTTTCAACTACTTTTTCTATAATAATTATGTAATTATAGTATGTTATCATAATAGAAATAAGTGATATTATTATATGGTGAAATCATGGCTGATAATGGTATAATGGTATTAGCGTATTAGCGAAACGGCCAGGACTAAACCCATGATAGGGTAGCTGCTATCTCTTATAACTTATAATTAAGTCAAGTGAAACAGTGAAACCGAAAATGCTGGGCTATCTGGCTATATCGTAGTGTGTAGTGTAGTGTCTATGTGGTGAGATAGGAGACATTTTTACCTCGGGGATTAAATGGTTAAATGGCTCTTGGCTTTAAAAAATAATAAAAAATTACGAACTTCGTAAATAAAAATATAAGCTTAATATACTCGTACATCTCTCTATAAAATATAATTAAATCTTACTTATAAAATATATATAATATTCGTCGTATGATATGGTTAAAATCTAAGTTATACGAAGCTTTCGTAATAATTTTACTTCCCGTGGTAAATTAATATGCTCAATACTCAATCTCAGAAATAATATGTTAATCCTCTCAATCTAAGAAAATGATTTACTCATATCATACTATTAATAAAGCTCTCATGCGCCGCCGCAAGCTAATACTCTATAAGCACAAGTAGATCTGAATCCAGCATAACACTCTCGTAAATAAATATACTCGCACTTTCTTCCATATAGTCCCGTACCACTGCATCTATATGTTTATTTGCTGAGGTATTTGGATACAAATTCAACACACTCTTGCTCCTAATTTTTTAATTCCGTAGATAAAATAGTTTCAAATTTATGTTCTAGATGCCTACTTTTAAATTCCGAAGCCATAGGTTTTGCGACGAAGTTTTTGCACCTATTGTAAATTTCATCATCTCTCACTTTGTCTTGCAGTTTCAGATATAAAGAAGCAATTTTACCAAAACTTACTCTCCATCGACTTGAAAAATCTTTGAAGTAATTTTCTTTGTCCTTATAATCCCGGATAAATGTTTCCCATTGACAATAATCGGCCAATTGTATGACCCCGAAAGCTTTGTTTACACGGGGATCATGGTGAAATGCTACAGACAAATCATTTGCTACAGACAAATCATTAGGTAATACTTTCACTGATGTTGTTTCGTTTTGTATTCGAGAGCCATATCCTTTTTCACGGGTCGATTCCATATTAACTAAATTTCCACTGTCTAAATTTAATAAAAATGGGTTACTACAATCTTCCAATTTGTCTTCCATATCCCAAAGTATAACGATCATGTTTAAAAACATATAAATTTTTTCCCTCCCGTCTATCCAAACTTTGGTCCTTTCTACATAGTCTCTGTATACCTCTTGTTCTTTCAAATTGCGGACGCACCTAGTAAAACTCATTATCATCAACATGCATATAATGGAAAGTATCAAATAAAAATATCCCCATGATAGATAAGACCCATAAGTTGAACTCCTACCGCTTGGGAAAGCAACTGGTCTACCTGCCTTACTCCAGGTCCCGTTGATTGATTTCCCACCATTTTCGACCCACATATCTGGAAATTTAATAAATGCAAAGCGGTTGAAAGCCAAAAAAGAAGCTACCATACCAAAAAGAGTTGAAATAAAGATAAAAAATATTATTGATCTATTCCAATACCACCAAGATTCGCGTATTTTCCGAGGTGTATTGTCACTATTTGATGTCTCCATCCCACCCAATAAATAAAATACGACGATTCCACACATAGATGCACCAAGCATGTAGACTGCCGCAGTTGTATACATAGATAATTCTTCAATTATCGTCGGGGATTTCCATCTAGTAGCATTGTATGGTGCTTTGCTGAAACGTTCTCTAGCTTCTTCAACTTCTCCAAAGTCTACCGACATTGGTATTCCCATAACAGCACCTAAGAATAAACCTGATAACAACGTGCTTACCATAACTAAATTCTCAATGCGTTCATTGGATATAGTTTTCTCGTCTAAAAACTCGTCATAAATGGTGTTCAACATAGGACAATTATAGAACGAACAATGTTTTCTTTTTTCTTCAACGGTATATGTTTGTACATAGTCATATTGTTTCTCTGGATTTATAAAGCGAACTGGAATTGCAAGTCTTTCACCGTTAGCCTTAGTTTTAGCTTCACCACTCATATTGTTATGGTTAGTCTAAATATATATGGTGTGTGTGTGTGTGCGTGCGTGCGTGCAGTATATATAATGCTGTAATAGCTATTGATAAATTTATAGAGATGTAAAAACTTTGTATTTGGATTATATCATTTATTATATAGTTTGGTGAATTAATATTTTTTGCGTAGTATATACAATTACACAATTACCTAAACACTTCTTTGTTGTTGTTTGTAAAAAAAAAAATAAACATCACTGTTGAGAAATTTTTTTATTATTAATTATTTGTTCACAAATTAAGTCTGTTACTTACGATAAATTTAGCACTGTCGTTATATCGAGGCACACCAATATTTATGTCGCTCGGTGTCTCCCCTTGCCTTATATTTATACTCGTAGAATCCATCCTGTCATAATATAAAACGATACACTATTGATTTTAAAATAGCATATACACAGCATTATATATCGTTTAATAGCAAAAAACGAGTATGCCCGATCGGTGCGATCGTGTCGGGTACCCTTTGCCTTTTAGGGCTTGCCCAGCTTGCTACAGCCCAAAATCAGGGATTCTGAGCGCAAAAGGGAAGACTCGGTGAATATACCGGAATATTTCCTTAACCAATGCTATTACGTTTTATTTTTTATCCTATAAGAAGTATACCAATAATTTATGGACAAAAGACGAAGTTTGGATTTTTTATTTGATAGGAAGAAAAATATTTTACTTTTAATGCTATTTCAATACTAGTTTATCGGTAACAAACTCAAATTTAAGTACAAATTTAGTAGTCTAACAGGAAAATCGTAACAGATTGGCCCAAAAAAATATTCCGGTTAATTCACAGACACTACCACCACGGTTGTAGTGTGTAGATCAAAAATGAATGAAGAAAGAGAAAGTAATATAATAATGAGCCACGTATTTTACTACTACCAGTACTATATTACGTGCTTACTATTACTAAAATAATAATGATAATAATAAATAATTAATAATATAATAATATAATGAATAATAATAATAATAAATAATAGTGCAACAACAATAATAATTATTAATAATGGCAAATTTGATGATAATAAAATATAATAATTATTAATTAATAATACATAATAATAATTTCAATAATAATAATAATGAATCATTTTTAGTAATGCACTAATTATTATTTTTGTTAGGCTAATTTTTAATAATATTAGGTGTAAAAAAATATACTACTAGCACACTATTAATAATAATAATATTTCGAGGTCTGCACGGACATAAAGGCGAGGTGCGTATTGATCAAACTCATCGTGGTTTTAGTACAGCAACGGATGAATCTGGTTTCGCATCACGTAATCCATTATTTATGAAATATACACCTTGTGATGGTATGTTCAGTGGACAAAATGGTTACGGATATAAAAGTTTTGAAGTTTTTATCGATGCAGTACGAAGTGTAAATGCAGGTGAACGAAAACCTGAATATTATGATGGAAAATTACCAACCATCGCATCCACATTAGGTGCAACTGCTATTTTAGAAGCAGGTAGAAGAAGGTTAGATAGAAATGGACAACCATATGATATATTATATGAGAACGAAGATGATATTAATGCTGCGCCAGTTGGTTTAAAACCTGTTGGTTACGCGCTTAAAACATAAAGGTGTGTTTTGAATTAATTTATTGGCCGGTATCATGTACGTACTCTATTCGGTATTTTTTTATCTTTTTATCCACACTACTGCATTTAAACGTTCTTGAAAATTGTTCCATTTTTCCCTCTCTGTATTACCAAAACAATACACTGTACAAATTAATTATTAAAATGAACAGCTTTCTATTTCCAAATTATCTGTTTTGGTTCCATATTTATTTGTAAAATGTATTTTTTTTATACGCGCGTATATATGTGACACAAATAGTATATATAATATACGAGCACGATCGGATATATATCTCTAGTACTTCGTAGAGCTTTACACTTAGCACGGGAAGTAAAATTATTATAACTTAGATTTTAACCATCATTATAATCTCTAGTAAAGTTTTTTTTGTTGACGACTCAATATCATATACTAAATTTTTATAATATTGTGCACATACTTTGAAGCTTCTCCATGCAGCCATCACCGCTTTCAGTAGTGACTGGATAATCATTTCCTGGGCATTTTTCATAAATTTCAGCTAAATTTCGTAAATAATTACCCATTAAATGGTCTAATCCCATCCGAACATCAACAATCATCCAACATATTCTTGGATGGTTTCTTGGCACTTCATGCATCATAAGGTATTCCCTCGTTTCAACTTCGATAATTTCCGCTCTCTTACCAAGATGTTTGGTATTTAAATAAGTTTTCGTTTCTAACACTTTAGTCGTTTTAGTAGGTTTCCTGCTAAAGGATGCTTTTTTCTTTGCAAAATTTTTTGCATCTTGCACTTGTCCCAAATATTTATAAGACATATGTTGGATTCTACCTGGAATCCACAATACATTAAATTCTTGGTCTCCTTTCTTTCCTGCTGCACCTTGTGCAAGAATGCCATCGATTTTGTTTTGCATAAATTGGATGGTCGAAATTGCCATTTTTCTCCCTTTCTCTGCGGCTTGATCCGCCATCGCCTTGGCTTTATCCCCCATACTCCCAAACAAACTGCCCTTCTTTTTGTCTCCATTTTCTTTTTCTTTTTTCTGTTTTTTTTTCCCAGTCCATTCCTCTATAATACTTGCATTATTTGCAATCCACACATAAGACGACATATTTTGAGTTGCAATTCTTGATACAAGATCATGTTGATTGACTACGGCAATTATATAACTTTTAGTAGATTCTAAAAAGGATATTTCTCCTTCCTTTAATGGTTCTGCATTATTGTTCAGAATGGGAGGAGTACCATATCCATATGCTGTAACTTTACCTTTGAATCCGCAACCATTTTTTTTTTTTTCAGTATTTAAGATAATTGCCAATAAGGACGCTGTTCCTGCACCAAGCGAATGACCGACACATGTAATTTTATCACATTTTTTATTGTCAATATATTCTCGTAAATGAGGGTATATATCCATAGCAATTACTAAAGCGGCCCATTGCATTTGTGCATGAGCGATTCCATGTCCACAGACAGATGGAACAGTGTTGCAAACCATATCAGTTAACGCATCGCCCATTGAACTTGTCCCGCGAACAAGAATACAAATTTCTTTCTTATCCTCTGCATACCCAATAGTGTATCTTGGAATATCAAATGTCTCCGGAATCACAGCTTTAAAACTTTCAGGCAAGTTTTCTCCAACAGTTTTTTTCCATTGTTCCTCTAAACATTGTTTCCTTTCAATATTAATTTTTCCAATATTAATTTTTCTACCACCAAATATACCACGAAATGTTCCTACAACTTCTTGCTCTTCTTTTTTCTTCTTAAACATTCCACCTTTTTCTGCCGGAATAATGATCGTTTTTTCCAAATGATCTTTGTCTCCAGGAAGTAATTTTGGCAATAGTTTGTATGATTTTAAAATTGCATTTGATCGTTGTTGCATTGCCAATTTTGCTTTCAAGTTTGGTTTCTTGGGGTTAGACGATTCTGCTTGGGCATTTTCGCAAAATTTGAATGGGTCTTTTGTATAAATACTAGCAGCAAGGAATCCATAGATGTATATTCTCCCAAGTTCTTCTTTATCACTGGCTTTTTCGCCCCTTCGTTGCATTTCTTTATGGACACGTTTCAGACCTTTAATACCATCATTTATTGCTTTATTCCATTCATCCATCTTCTCTTGGTCCTGGAGTTTGTCTTTATATCGATCCCGATGTGGATTTTTAAGCTACGTACATTAAAACATTTGGTTAGAAATGAGAAAACACAATAGTTATTTAGAATATACCATAATTTAGAAGATAGTTAAACTTACCTCTTCAGGGTAATAATCTTTTTGATCTTCCATGCTCTTTTTATCAAATATCATCCTGTCTGTTCGATCATCACAACCTTTATCTTCTTTCGTTGCATACCAACCTGAATAGATGCGCCCCCATTTATAATCTTCCTCGTGTTGTCTAAGCTTTTTCGGATCATCCTCTGTTTCCATATTCTTTTTGATTTCTTCGTAGCTTTTAAAATGTGTATCCCAATTGATATTATTTTTGTATAATTTTTCCGTCATATCAGCATATTGCAAGCATTTGTTACTTGATAATGGCAAAGCGGTCAAACCAGCAACTGGCCAATTTACCGTTGACGGATCAGGGACCATTTGTTTAGTGCACCATAGTGCTAAAGCAATTTCCTCGGATTGCCCCCCAACGGCACTACATGCTTTTTGTAGCATCTCCATCTTTGTATCCGATGGTCCTGGTAAATTGACCCTAAAGAGTTTGTTTCCACCATTGTAATACTTTTTAAATGGTATTTCTGGATTATGAAATACAGGTTTTACCTCCTCTTCTTCTGGCGTTACTTTATTAGACATAAAATATTTTTTTATTGTTTTACTTTACTATGTAGAAGTATTTATCAGTTGTATTAATAGTTCGTATGTGTGGATATATTGTACAGTATATTAGTATATTGACTTTTGTCTTTTATCTTTATTCTATCTGTAAGTCCTCGAAGTTAAAGTGTGAAGTTAAATTGTGCAAGTTTAAGTTGTTGTTGCAATTGGAGAAGAATGATAATGAAGATATATTATAGAATTATTATTATTATTAAAATGGCGCAAAATAATTTTTTGGCAGTCCTGCTGGCCTGCTGTGGCGCTGTGGGCTGTGCTGTGCTGCCGTGCTCCTGGGACGCCGCAGGCTTTGCCAGGGAAGGCACAGCAAGTCTATAATAATCTAGTGTTTTAAATTCGAGTATTAATAGTATTTGCATACTAAATCTAACTTTAGTACATAGTGGTTACACGATGGTTTAAAATTTAAGGGTCCGACGAAAATAGTTGCGTCCAGACCGCAAGGAAAGCGACCGACCAGACTTTCTATGCTCCTGGCTTGGCCAGCTTGGCCTGGGTGGGTGGGATCATAGAATGTAAAAAAATGCGTCAATCAAGTATCGATTGATAAAAATAATTTCATAAGCGAGACGAACAGAACAACCTTGTTTGTTGTACAGTGCTGCTATAGTGAAACTAGTAATTTATCAATAAACAGTTCAATAAGAACACAACATACGCTATTATAACAATGATAAAATGCTGCACGAGTATCATATTGTATATGCTATTCCCGTAGTATTATTGAAATTATTATCAATGCATAAATTAATAGTAATAAAAATGCTGTGGTAGTATCATCCCGGTCGTACAAAATAACACGGGCGTAGCATTAACTATACCGAGGGTTTCTTTTCTCGATTTATAATTATAATCACACCAATGGTATTCCTATGCTAATTGGACTTCCAGAATTCTAAAAAGAGAAAGTGAATACATTCAAGTCCTAACCCATATACACAACGCTGGTACAACCCACAGCCAGCACACCACTACTGTTTCTTCTACTGTACACTCAAAACGCACAGAGCAACCTGAAACCACAAGCAAACCCAAAACAAATACCACCGCTAAAAAATGACATCATTCGCCAGTGGCCAAACAGTTTCTATGCCGACTCCATCTATGCGTAGGCAAAAAACACCAAATAATTCGAACGCGTCACTATTCAGATTTAGTTTATCAGATTCCATATTAAATGGTAGCTTCGTTGAAAAAGAGCGACTTAATAGTTCAATGAAAGATACAGAAAGTGTGTTGAAATTGTACGATCCAGCATTTGATGGCCAAAACGATGTCTCCAACTTTGTAAATGGTCTATTCAACGATGATCAGCAAACGGAAGCAAACTTACCACATTTACGCTCGTTCACCTCTTTGGGCGGTTCCATGGAATTAAAAGAACCATTTGAAATGTCAGCTCAAAAAGATGAAATAATGTACGAAGAAGAATTGAAAGGTGGATATATGTTAAACGAGGAGAAACGAAATGGTCGATGTAGCCCAGACACTCAATTCAAACGTTCATTAAGCAATCGGTCTATCACAAGCGTAGATATTGCTATGGAAGACATCGCACAATTGTTAAGTAATAGTGGAAGTAACTACGCGAATATTATGGAAGATGAAATGGAAGAGCAGATGAAACGGCGGGATCAAGAAGAAAAAGAAGGAATGAAACAGCATTCTGCAATTCTATTGAAACCTACACAAACGGGTAATTTATCATTTAAAGCATTTGGGCAAAATGTTGGATTATCAAAACCTATATTTGATGCTGGTAATGGCATCATGGTGGTTGGTACGCAAAATCCAGTAAAATTACTATCTAGTCCAAAAGAAGAAATCGATGGCCACAAAGTAATCGTCTCTCGATTGATAAATGATACGGGAAGTTGCAAAACGGAAGATTTTGGCATCTTAAAACAACGCAAATCCTTAAGTATGGGAAAACATAAATATTCGTTGTACGTATCGAAAGTTTTACCTGTTGTAGATAGAGTACACGATTTAACATGGGTGAATCATTCGAAAGTTGCATTGGCAACAGGATCAACATTAACATTGATCCAATTGAATACGTGGTTGAAACCGGCAAATGCACCAATTTCGAAAGTAACGACAAAGGATTTGTTAAATATTTTAAAGGTCGAAAATTTACATACTGATGATATACGTGCTGTGAAAGCACAGAAAATTGATGATGTATATGCTACAATTGCAACCGGGGGATTTGATGGTAAATTGAATATCACAAAAATAGATTCAGAGGGTACAGCAATACGACAAATTAAAGTTGATTGTAAAAAAGAAGTTATTGGCAGTATTGAATTTCATAAAGATTGGCACGAGGTGATAAGTTTTACGGAAGATCGTGGAGTGTTGAAACTATTTGATATGAGGAGTAACAAAGTTGTTATGAAGTATGAGTCTATTCAGTCTGGGATGTATACGCACGCTTATGATATTGATGGCAATGTTGTGTGTGGGTTTGAAACGAAGAAAAGTGAAAATCAGAGCATGGAGTTTGTAGATTTGAGGAGGGTGAATAGTGTAAAGTATAAGCCTGCCTTGCTTTGTGCACCACGTGATCGCCATATGAAAGCAATTGGAAATATTTGTATTGCACCGTATAAATCGATGACGAGAATTGTTTCCTTTGGTATGCCTGGTATGTCGGTGTGGGAAGGGGTTGTGCAACCTGATTGGGCAGAATTGAAGCAAAAATGTTACCATTCTCCGCCTGCAAAAAGAAAAAAACAACCCAACGACCCTCAATTTGATGGAAATTTCATTCCATACTCCGACGGCAACGCACTTGGCGTTACAGATCATTTGGGTAACTTTCATATTTACAATTTACCTGAATAAATGATTGAAAGCAAAATTATAATACTTTGTTAAAGTTTTAAAAATATAAATGTGTACGCGTGTACCAAGTACGCATTTTAAAATAATCTTCGCACCGTACCAAAAAACAATTAATGCGCGGGAAGTATAATTTCAATTTTGTTGTGCCATATCATATCAAATATTTAAAAGTTTATTTTTTAAACTTTATATCACAATTTATTATAGACAACAAATCAAATATTTTAAAACAGACCCAACCTACCATAATAACCTTTTCTCCCACCACCACTACTTTCGAACAACATCTGCTGGTTATTTCTAGACTTATTAACCTTTGCCTGGATCAATTTCATCTGCGATATACGCCTACTACCCGTTTTTGAGTTTCTTCGTATCGATTTACCATTATTATTACTGTTATTTTCATCCATTATTTCAAATGAATTCATAACACTTTTTGTAGATTTTAATACTTTATTTTGCTCTTCAATAACAACATTTGCTTTTGCTAATTTATGTTGATATTTACTTGCCTTTTCTTCTGTTACTTTTACACGCTGCTCTAAATTTGCTATGCGCAGCTTTAATTCATTGTTTTCCTTTTTATACATTTCTTTCACAACTTCAATTTTTTGTTTCATAGCATTTGTTTCTGCGTTTGTTATAATTTGTTGAAAATTTAATTGTTCATTTGTTAATGGTGTAGTTCCATACATACTACCATATTTATTTTCCATATTTCCACCGCTTATTAAACTATTATTTGTTGGGGGCGACATTAGAAATCGCATCGCATCAATGTATGAAAATGCAGTAGTACCTGTATTGCTATTTTCGGGCAATGGTGGTTGTGGACCTTTTAATTTCTGTGGAATATCAATCGCCGCTGAGGAGATGGATGAAGAATTGGAAGTTGATAAGTTATGACTATCATTCATACTGTTCTTGTTGTTATTTGCGTTCAAGATGTCTATTCCATTTGTGTATTCTTCTTCCTCACGGACCGGACTCATTATATCGTCCTCAATGCCACACACCGGCATTTTTGGTGTGTTTGGAAATGTTGCGGAAGAAAAACTTACACGAGACGTGGTTCGTGTTGGTGATGAAAAAGTATTATTATTTACACTGCCAATAGCAGCTAACGAAACAACTTGTTGTATTTGTTCTTGCAAAATATTGTATCGCGATGTTTGTTCCATTAAATTCCTATTTGTTTCATCCATTTTGCTTTTCATAATTGCATCCCTCGTGCGCAATTTAATTAATTCACTACGTAATTTAATAGTATTTTTATGTTCACTTGATACAATTTTTTTCAGTTTTTTATTTGCCAACTCTAAATGAAAAGCACGTTCCATTAATTCACACATACGATCATCTCTATCTTTTACAGTTTGTGTGGACGTTGTCTTTGATGTATATATTTTTTCTATTATTTTATTGTTTATTTTAACAGTGTTGCGTGGGTACGCTGTATTGTTGCGTACATTGATCTCATTTTCAGAAATTTGATGTAACATATGTATTGAATATTAACGGTTGTTGACAAACTGACGTATAGAATGGACAAATAATAATAATAATATTAGAATCTATTCTGTATTAGATATGCAAACTGTTAAGCTATCTAAATGGATAATATTTTATCGCGGCAAACGATATATATATTGTGGGGTGAAATATACGGAAGGAAACGATTTGATATTGTGGGATATTTGTTTTGTACGAAGTGCAAGTGTAACTCGTTCACATACATGTGTCATGCAGATGTATTCGAGTAATACCACATTCGTGTGTAATAATGTGTAGTAGTAATAATAATAATAATAATGGATCATTATTATTACTATATTATTATTATTGTGGTAGACGACTATACATCTTCTAGAATACCAATGCTCTCCCATTGTAAGCATCGGTTGGTGGAGTGTGTATTTCTACATGCTGTGCCGTGCTATCACAATCACGGCCACGACGGGGAGATATTGAATTATCAAATATCATAACTGTGAAAATCATTGCCTGCTCTCGCTCTCCCGGCCTTCTAGATCCTGACTATTGAATTAGTATGGGATTACTACTGCCTGCCTCCCTCAATAGATGGCAGCCGCGCTATTCCTATATTAACTCAAGAGGTGAACGTTGATCTGTGTGTCCTATTTGTTTTTATTATGTATTATTATTAATTTATTCTTTTTACTACGACAGAAGCAAAAAATTGATGCGTTCCTCTCCTCGATCTTCTATTATTATTATTTTTGTTCCTATACTGTGCGTGTTTCTTCGCCTATTAATTTATTATTATTTATTACCCACACACTCGACAAAAACCACGCACTACGACAACCCTTTCGACACAAACCAAACAACATTCCTTACACCAAACAAACAAAAACATCTCGCTTGACCATCGTATAGTTCCCACACGAACACGAATAACAACAAAATATCTTTTCCAAAACTATCATGTTTGGTGGTTTTATTACCGGCGAAACATCTGAAAATAAACGTCGTCATGCAAATCGTAAACAACAAGAAAATGCAAACAAATTATCCAACTCTATCATAAACGATAAAACATTAAGTCGTGCTGAGAAATTAGCTATGTGGAAAAAAGTAAAGGATCAACGCTCCACAAAAGAACACAATCCTCCTGCACCGCAATCAACTGATACGTCAGAAGATGCAGATAATGCATTAAAACGGTCAAAACGTGTTTTAGGTATCAAATCCAGAATTGATAAAACACAAAAACCATTTCAGCACGTTCAAAAATCTAACGCTACGGAAGTTTTGCTATCCCGCAGTGGATTAAGCAAATCTGCCATGTTCACAATGGCCTTTTCACCAGGCAACGGAACGTCAAACAGATTTAATAAACATGCAAATAAACATAATGTTACTGCAGAAACAACAATGGATGAACCATCTCCTACGGATGATGATACGACTAATAACGATACATCTTCAATACGCCTTGAAGATTTAGCAATAAGTCAAATGGACAACGCGAGCAAAGACGCTGGAGAAGAGGAAGCGGAGAAAGAAGAAATCAATGCACTTCAACAACAATTACAGGAAGCATCTGAACGCATGGAAGATTTAGAAAAAATGTGCAAAATGTTAGAATCAACATGTGGTGAAAAAGATATGGCACTGTTACAATCAACGCAAAATTTACAAGAAAGTAAAATAAAAGTTGAAGAATTATCAAGTGAATTGGAAAAGCAACAAAAATATGAAAATATAATTCAAAATTTACGCGACGAATTAGCAGATGAAAAATTAAATCACGATAAAACATTAAAGAAACTAGATACAACAAAAAGAACGTATCGCAACGCAGAAAAAGCAGCAACTGTAATGGAAAAAGCAATGTCAAAATTACGTACAAAAGTTGAAACGAATGTTACTGTGCAAAAAGAAACATCAAAAATGTTACAAACTGTGCAGGAAGAAAATACCAATTTACGCAAAAAAATAAAGTCAATGCAAAAGGCGCACAATACACAAAACAAATTGTTGGAAAAAGCAAAATTGGAAGCTGTTGAACATGCAAAAAGTAATAATACAGAACAAGTGGAGCAGGTTATGAAAGAAAGAGACGATTTTAAAGCGTTAGTTGAAAAGTTAACAATCGATGTTGCAAAAATTTCAACGTCACGTGACAACTTTGAATCAAAATTAAACGAAGCAAATTCTGTAATCAAGGAGCAAGCAGCTGCATTAGAAAATATGACATTGAAAGAGCAAAAGATGCAGGAAGTGGTTGATCAATCAAAAGCGAATGAGAAAAACTACAATAATTTAGTATTGGAAAACGAAAAAATTGCGCAAGAACTAGAAAATTACAAAACACAGAATTCACAAATGTCTGAGCAAATGTCAAAACAAATTCAATCGACAAAGGAAATACAAAATTTAGTGCAAACGATGCGCTCCCAAAATACATCTTCGTCAGCGGAGTTGGAGAAAACAAAAAATGCATTGAAGCAAGTCATGGAAGAAAAAGATGTTATATCAAAAAAGTTAATGCAGTGTAATGAAGATTTCATGGAGTTAAATGACGCTCATGAAGCAGCAAGTTCTGAAATTGAGTCTGTACAAGGTGATCTTGTAAAAGCAAAAGAAGAATTGAAACATTATAAAAGCACAGTTGAAAATGCATTAGCGGATAAAACAAAAGCAGTGGAAAATGCACAAATTTGGTCATCTCAAATTGATTTCTACAAAAGTAAAGCAAGAAAAGATGAAGTTCTTAGGAGAAAATTACACAACTCTGTAATGGAACTGAAGGGTAATATTCGTGTATACTGCAGAGTTCGCCCATACCTGCCTTCAGAAAAAGCTAATGATTCCAAAGGAAAGCAAGTATCGAAGCATCGCGTATTTCAATTTCCAGACCTTGATGTTGAGCAGCGTAGTATTACACATGTAACGCAAGGAGGTGTTAGATACGATGGCCGACAAGCATCAAATAAAGCAACTAAATTTAGTTTTGATCGCATATTTACACCACGTGATACACAAGAAGCAGTGTACGATGAAGTTGGTCAAATGGTACAAAGTGCATGCGATGGTTATCGTGTATGTATTTTTGCATATGGTCAAACTGGTAGCGGTAAAACACATACTATGCACGGTCCATTGCATGGAAACGATCGCGGCGTTATGCCGCGTGCTGCATCACATGTGTTTGAATATTGTAGCAAACTGGAAGAACAAGGGTGGGAATTTGAAATCACGTGCAGTATTTTAGAAATATACAATGAAAAATTAAGAGATTTATTAAATAAAGATTCCGGCGCTTCATTGAATATACACCATCATTTAAACAGAGAGGATGAGAACGCGGATACGGTAGTTGACGGATTGACTGAGCAGACAGTTTTGGATAGTGCAAGTGTGTTGGAACTATTGAAAAAAGCACAACGCATTCGTGAGACCGCAGAAACAAAATGCAATGCTCATTCCTCTAGAAGCCATACCGTTTTTACTATGAAAATTAATGGGTTTGACACAAAAGAAGGCAAACGTCGTATTGGTAAATTAAATTTAGTCGATTTAGCTGGTTCCGAACGATTAAACCAAAGTGGAAGCGCAGATAGTAAAAAGTTGTTAAAAGAAGCACAAAATATCAACAAAAGTTTATCTACTCTAGGTAATGTTATTGGTGCATTAGCAAATCAAAGTGGGCATATACCATTCCGTGATAGTAAACTAACCTATTTATTACAAAAATCATTGGGTGGTGATTGCAAAGCATTGATGTTTTGCAACTTAAGCCCTAATGTCAATAGCCAAGGTGAATCGTTATGCAGTTTACGTTTTGCAAAAAAAGTGAACGCGTGCGAAAGAAAATATATTGAAAAAGGTAAATATTAAACATATTAAAAGTACGGCAGCAGTGTTCTGAAAGCAAAAATGTGAACTTATTTTTATTTGTATAATATAATTAGATGTGCGCTACTTATTTTTTGAAAATTAGTTTAAGGCGCTTCTTGTTTTGTAGAAAACAAATTTTTAACCTTATATTTTCTTAATTAATTTTAAAAATACGAGTAAAAACTTTTAAAAAAATTGAAAAGGATATATTAAAATATTATATATTTTTATAATATCATAAAAAGTTATGAGCACACATTTTTTTTATACGCACCACAGGTTATCCTCCGGTCATATCATCTCTGCTGAGTCACTTAAATCATGTAGATTAAAATTTTTACCATCTTTCTTTTTGTCTTCTTCTTTTTCTGCTATTTCACTGCCGCTACTTTGTTTCAGCTGTTTTGGCGGGTTGTTCAACAGTGATAACGCATATGTGATATCGGGCCTTGTTTGCTTATTTTTTTGTGCTTTTAAACGCTTCCGTAACTTAATTTTTTGTCTCATACGTTCTTGTAATATGCTAGTTTCTAAATGCCTTAATTCATCCTCATGTTCTTCCATAATTCTTTCTTTTGATTGCATAGATCGATGATGTTGCACAGCCATATCTTGTGACGCTTTTCTTCTTGCCTCGTCTAATTCACGACGTAATTTAATTAATTCCAGTTCCATGTCTTTCATATTAATTTTTTGCTCTAAATTAACTATATCATCCCAGCTTAATGTTTGTGATAAAAAATCATTCTCAGCAAATTCGACTGCATCTTTACGCGGGCTTTCCTTATCATTTTTATTATTACTACTATCCGTGCCATCGCTTTCAATGTAACTATCTGCGATGCCACCATCATTTCTTGACGGAAACTCTTCTTTCACAGTTTCTTGTGTCATAGCCGTTAACATACTACCTTCGAGCGTTTCTGACAATTCTTCCAACACTTCCATTACATCGTTAAATTTTGGGCGAAGTTCTGGATCTTTCTCCCAACATCGTTTCATCAAACCTTTTACCAACTCATGTGTCTCGTCTGGTATATCTAGACGCTTGTTATCTTTTACGACATGGTTTACTACCTCGGCATATTTCATTCCTTTATATGGATGTTTCTTTGTTACTAATTGCCATACCAAGACACCAAATGCATACCAATCGACAGGTTTATCATATCGAGAGGACGTAAATACTTCAGGGGCCATTGCAAATGGGGAACCAACACCACGTGTCAATGTTTCTGTTTCTTTCTTCATTTTGGCTAAACCAAAATCACAAATTTTCGGATTGCAATAATTTTTATCTAGCAACACATTGCTTGCTTTTAAGTCCCGGTGCATTATATTTAATATATGTAAATGATTCAAACCCAATGCTACACATGTTGCTATTTCTACTTCTGATTGTGGATGAAATGCACCTGGATCATGATCCAATGCTGTTTGTAAACTACAAAACATATACTCTGTAACAAGACATAAATTTGGCACTTCTGTACACCCACCGAAAAATTGCAAGACATGTGGATGTCTTATTTGTGAATGTAACCATATTTCCTTTGCAAATGCGTCCAATGTTTTTTCACTTGGACTTTGTTGTTTTAAAATTTTTACCGCTACTGTCGCACGATTTTTTGTTAATATTGCTTTGTGCACGGTTGAAAATCCACCTTCACCAATACGTTCTTTCATGGTTAAATCTTTTAATGAAATTTCAAAGGTTGGGTCGGACATCTTATTTTTGCGCTCTTTTTTTGGTTCATCTTTCTGCACTTTGGCGCCCGTATTTGACTTTCCCATTGTTTGATTTAATGGATCGTCATCAATATTAGTTGTGGTTTCATTCTTATTATTGTTAGCTATTGTTGCGTTACTTTCTATTTTGTTTTCATTTTCTTTCGATTGTTTTACATTATTATTATTATTATCATCATCAGTATTATTACTCAAGTCCATGCTTTTTGTAGCATTATCATTTGATTGCGATAATTGCGGTTCACGAGTTGCACCATTTTTTTGCACATCTGGTGATTTCACTGGATGTTTTTCTTGCGTGATATTGTTGTTGTTACTATTATTATTATTTACATTTACATTTGGTTGTTTATTATCTGTACCGTCACCATCAATGGATTTTGCCGTAGACCCACCAGATCCCATATTGTTGTGCACTACAAGACAGTCCCTTACTAAGACCTTTTTGTACCCGTATGTGTGCGTATATATATATATATATATATATGCACGCGAATAATTTACAGTCAGTGCAGAAAGGTTTGTCAATGTATGTAGGTGTATCCATAATGCATCCATTCCACAGATGCGGCGCATGTACTTCGTGTATTAATTACTCGAGAGTATAATATACTATTATTTAATAATAATAATAATATAACTATTATGATGATAGTAGTAAGTATATAGTGCACATCATAATAATGCGTAATAACAATTATTAATTATACCTATTATTATTATTATTACTATATTATAATACTACTTTGTTATAAAAATAGAATCCTTGCTACGGCGTGGTATCACAGAGGTGTAACGTCCCTGTGCTGTGCTGTATTCTAACATACAATATAGAATCTACAACGAACAACATCTCACGTACTACTACTCAGCATATACTACTCAGTACTTAGTAGTACTATACACTGTCCTACATGTATCAACTAGGACCCAGGTGCGTATACTAGTACAACCATATCACCAGGCATAGCTGGCGGTAATAAATGTAGAAGCAACTATATGTTGTATGGTCATAGAGGAGGCTGTACAACGGCCATCTTGCTGGGTGTGGCTGCTGAACCTCCCCGTTGTTCAAACAAAAATGAATGAGGAGAAAGGAATGAGCGATGCTACTGTAAATGCTATACTGTGCAGTATATACTACCAGGTAGTACTATTACTAGTTTTTAAATGTTAATATAATAATAGTGTGAAGTGTTAAATGTCAATACATCAGCCTCTTCTACACACTATAGCACCTAGTGTACAAAAGCGATAGTACTGAGAGAGAAACAATAACAAATAATACGAATAGTAATAATAATAATAATAATAATAAATAATACTACAACGTCGTCGTTGTAAAAATGCAGCAATTATTATCACTACTTACTATTATTATATTATTATTATATAATAATATGGATTGATATTGATGATGATGTGTGATTATTAGTCTAACGACATCTGTGCGGTACGCCTCGATGAACCAACCCAGCACACAGGTTCTCACGTTTGGCAAAGTAAAAAACATACGCATGTACAAACACACACACACACACACACACATATATATATCGAGGTTATAATAATTATAATTATTTGAATCATGGATAACAAGATGAAAGAAGTAAACATTGATTCAGATATTGAAGAAATGAAAAGAAAAATTGCTGAAATAAGTAAACAACTAGGAAGTAATAACATATCGGCCGAAGTGATTGCTCGATATTTAGAAACGTTGCAATTTCCAAATAATGAAAGTGGTTTAAACATGATTCAAAATTGTCTGAAAAAAATTAATCGTGAGAATGGTTTGAAACAGGCCATGGAATTTAGCGATCTTTTTATTCCCGAATTTAGACGTGAAGTGAACACAATACACTATGAAAGAAATTTATCTCCTAGTAATAATGATGATGATAATAATAATAATAATAATAATAATAAAAGTGACGCCGAAAATAGTAATAGTAGCAACGACGAGGAAGGCAATCGAATTGACAATCCTGTCAAAAATATAAAAGGCTTGCCAGTGGCTGGAACGTTTAGCAAATTTAAGCGAATGGACGGGCATTACGATTCGTGGAAAGAGAACAAAGTTCAACATACTTGGTCACCAATACCTGGAAATTTATTTCAAGTACGTGGTCCAAACTATACGTATGAGCAAAAAAAAATCAATTCTTCTTTTTCAATTTTTGAACCAGTTGCAGTTGAGGTCTTTGGTGCACCGCGTACTTTACCATTTCCTGCAGATTATTTTTATGAGGAAAAAATTCCAAGTACAGGAAATACAAATGGGGTACCAAATCGTTTAGTAGTATCATTAGTGTTTCCAAATTTTCCAGCTGAAAATCCATTATGGGGAACAAAAAGAAATGATGGCCCGTCACATCATGTTATCATGTGGTTTAATTTATCAGAGAGAGCAAAGAAAGAATATTTAACAAAGGAGGATTCTCAACTATCACCAGGCCTTCGGCTGGCGAAGCAATACTTGAGCAAAAATGACCCTTTGCATTCAAACACCAAAACTATCGTAAAATTAGCCAATCCAAAAGAAGTTGATTTAGGTCTTATAGCCAACGGTTTAATTTATAAATTTAATGCAAAACCATTTTTATCAAATAAAAGCCATCAAACTAGAATATCAGAAGATTGTTTTGAGATATCAATGAGCGTACATACATTTGGGCATGGGCCACGATCATACTACTATGACATGTACAAACATTTTCAAAATTGGGTCAGTGACATTGCTATTGTTGTCGAAGGTCGTGATGATGCAACAGAGTTACCAGAGCAAATATTAGCATGTTGTAGAATTGTATGCCCGGATCCAGATAAATATAAATTTATCCCAGATGAGAAATAAAAAAAAAATATATAATTTCTTCTAGTCTCTAGATATATACAAGTATTAAATTCTTACACTCATATATTAATTTTAAATTTAAATACACACGTACACACACGAGAGGTACATATAAAATAAACTTTTAACTTTTATACCCCCCTGTGATATTTTGTGAAATAAAAATACTCCCCCTCCCGTGGTATATTCGTAAAACTATATGTAGACACACCTTACTTTGGAGAAAACAAAATAAAATGTGCGTATGTTATATTTTTACATATTCCAACCAGCTGTACTACTCTCCTCCTCTGTTTGAATGTCCCTACGTGGTTTGCTTTGCTTTTCATTTTCTAATACATAATCAAATGTTTTAAATACACTTTTTATAATATTTCCCGTCGCATTAATACATAGTGTTAATATTTTTGGTTCTATTCCATTTAATCCTAGTTTATACATTCCACAAATCTGATTATTGCGATCCATGCAAATGCTTACAGAATTATCAGAACACATTTCCTCTTTCAATGTTGTATCCGTTATCGGTATACCACTTAACATCCATAGTGTCGAACATAAAGGCAACATTGTTGTATCTAAATAAGTTTTTGCTGTTGGATCATTTGACATATCTAATATTTTCTCCCCACCATCCCCATTTAATATACTAACTTTCGGTAGCACCACACTATGCAATGCAGCATGTACTACTTGCACTAAATTATCAAATAAACTTCCATCAGATGAAACGATTAAGACATCTACATTTAATTGCCAACAATGGTATGACGGCAATATACATAAAGTCTTTAAAAATGTTGGATCAGAAAACGTACGTTGTAACATTTCGCTTAAAACAGTAGTGTTGTTTGTTGAGTTACTATCAGAATTATTATTTTGTAAAGTATATTCGTTCATTGTTTTAACATTAATTAATATTTTTCCTTGGTCTGGGAACTCTTTCCGTGGTTGTGAAAAATCGGCTTTGACGGAGGCAACAATATCCGTATTTAACAAAGTATTTGTTAACCTGGCACTACCGTTGACATGAATCAAGAAACCAGTTTCTATTAACACGGGGCGTAAATCAAATCTACCACGTCCATCTTCGCGTATATTTTGTTTCACACCGGATAAAATAAAGCTTCTTTCGGCTTTCGATAACTTTGATGAAGATCTTGCCATGTTTATATAATTATCGTGTTTATAGATTACATATCGACAGTGATTGCGGTGTACGAGTTCGTGCTGCTCGCAAGATGATCATGTGCTC
>JACKZZ010007554.1_pt1 | contig 21867 bp, 13 predicted proteins | sample 8027871 | NCBI WGS metagenome assembly JACKZZ01 (sample SAMN15724774, study PRJNA655200) | protist metagenome | isolation source: fluorescence activated cell sorting (FACS) single amplified genomes of... | place: USA: West Boothbay Harbor, Gulf of Maine | collected 2000-07-19 | reverse complement strand
TATCAGTGGTTTGGGTACATTGGTTGAGGGTCCTGGTTCACCAGGCAGGGTTAACAGCATTGACAATAATAGTAATATCGATATTAAATTGAACGTCAATGTCAATTCACCTGAGCAGGCAGGTGTGCCGTATGGAACTGGTCCTAGAGGTCCTGTGGCACCTGTTAGACGTCGCATACGTCAACCAACTGAGCCTAAAGTCCATTCTAATATAAATGACGATGACTCTGTGAATAGCGCCAACACAGCAACTGAAAAATCTCAGACACAATCTCAACATCCCGAAGCTAAATATACTCACGATCAACAACCGCAACAAACCAAAGCTACGAATCCTCAAACACGTAAGGTTCGACCAAATGGTGGACGTAGAGCAACGGCAGAAAGTGCAGCACAATTAAAGGAACAAAAATTAAAAGCCGAAAAAGCAGAGAAAGCATCAGATAAAGCAGCACAAAGAGAAGAACGAAGATTAAAGGCTAAAGAACAACAAGCTAAATTAGAAGAAGAACAGGAAGCATTATTTAGTGGTAAAGCATGGTCAAGAAAATTAAATAATGGATGGAATGAAACGGAACTATTATTACAAAAACCAATAGATAATATTGAAGATTTACAATATACAGTTGCAGCTGCTGAAGCAGGTATAATGTTTACAGATCAATTAAATTCTGCAGCAAAATCATTAGGTGTTTTGCGAGGAACATTGTCAAGATGGTTATTACCTTATGATAATAACACAAGATTAGATGAGCAAAGTTCTACTGCACATGGTGTAATTGAAGCGATGCCTGAGGAATTCCGTGGAAAACTAACTGAAAGGCAAGTACATTATTTAGTTGCTGGTGCTAATAGTGTTAGGAAATTAGTTAGAATTAAAATTGCTGATGATAATGATTTGGAACAAGCACGTCAAGCTTTAAAAACAGCTATAGCATTTTTCAAAACTTTACAGGAAACATCAGCACAGCATAATATGACCCCCTTTGAATTGTTGGAACAACGAATTCGTTAATATTTGTGATAATGTCAATGCCAATCTTGAGGTTTCGGTTACTTTGTCGTTGAAGATAGTCCATATCTGAGCCTAGAGTACAACATCAGAAAGAAGAAGGAGAAAAAGGAAGTGAAAGTAAAATAAAAAATGTGTTTTTGTATATTTTTAAACTAAATTTTTGTTTGATTGTTTGTTATTTATTGAATTAAACTACATACAAGAAGTACAATATAGTTACACCTTTCTACACTATCATAATATTCTTACTACACTACATAAATATGAATATAATATTATTTTTATTTACTATTCACTGTCATTTGTCGATATGCTGGTAAGCTTAATATCGCCCAAATTGAAAACTTTCGCTTTCGGTGGGTCATCATCATCGCTACTATCAGTTATATCATTTGAAAGAAATTTTTCACGATTTCCTCTGCTTACTTTTTCTCTTGATAAAATGTTACCCAATGGAGACGCAACACCAGCATCTGTAGTTTTCTTGGTCGCAATTTCAGCTTTCATTGCCTCAGCTATCACTGCTTCTGTTTCCAATTCCTTTTGTCTTGCAGCATCCTTTTCCTTTTCCTTTTCCTTTTGCTTTTGCTCTTTTCTTTCTCTGTCTATTTTTTCCTGTGCTCTTCTTACTTTCCTTTCTTCTGCATTTTTTTGTGCTTCAAGCTCTTCTCGTTGTTTTCGTTTCAGGTATTCTTCTCTTAATCTATTCGAAATTTCTTCATCTGATGATACTTTCGCTGCTGTTTCTGTTGTCCCTATTGTCTCTGCTACTTCTGTTACTTCTGTTGCTTCTGTTACTTCTGTTGCTTCTGTAGCTTCTGTATCTTCTGTATCTTCTGTAGCTTCTGTTGCTTCTGTTGTTTCTGTTGCCTCAGTTTTTGCTTTTGCTGTGGCTGCTTCTGCTGCCACGGTCATAGCTAGGGTTCGTTGTCGATCAAATTCCTCTTGTTGTTGTTGTTCTTCTTGTTGTGCTACGAGTCTGAGTTCCTCCGCTTGTGCTGCCTCTGCTTCTGCTTGTGCTTGTGCTTGTGCTTCACGCTCTCTCGCTTTCTTCTCTACAGCTAATTTCATTTGTTGTTCTGCATTTTCTTCATGAAGTTTTCTTTCTTTTTCTTTTTTTTCTTCTTTTAGCTTTGCATTTTCATTTTCATTTCCACTACCATTTACATTCCCACTTATCGATGTACTACTTGTACCATCCCCTTCTACTTCGCCCTCTTGTGTAGCTAAACGATTCCACTGGGCGTTTTCTTTTGCTATTCTTGCATTCTTAGCAGCTTCCAATTCTTGAGGTGTAGGTTGTTTCCAAGGATCTTCCACTTCTCCATTCAAGTTCTCATCACTGGCTTCATTCCCTTCTTCATCAGTTGATTGTATTTTTCTTGATTTTATTTTTCTCTTCCTTTGAGAAGATGTAGCTTGACGTGCTTGAGATAATTTAATTCTTGCCTTATTGAGCAAATCTTCATCTCGCTGCATACGCTGTGAAGCCCTCAGTGCCTCTTCTTGTCGTTGTGCTTTTGCTTTTGCTCTTGCTTTAGCACGAATCTGTATTTCTGCATCCTCGTCAAATGTTAATGAATATACATTTGCAACAAATAACAAAGTCACTATCAAAACGAAGAAAAGATTTTGCATCTTAAATTCTATTTTTCACTTGCCACCTGGTAGAATAAATAACAGCTCCCCTGGTTTCAAGCTTTCGTAAATGCAAAAACACCTGGATTCAGGCAATTCTTTCAAATTCAACCAAATTGTCGTCCGTGAAAAGGAAAGACGAAACGTGGTTCTCTTTGTGGGAAAATATTGGAGATTAACACCCCTCACAATGGTGTTTCCCTTCAAATAAGAAAAATCAAGGTAAGTTGATAAAGAAAAATGCATCAAATAGGTTTGAAATGTAGTTTGTACGCGTTATGAGCTATAAAATGTAGAAGAAGGGTATTTCTCGCCCAAATCAATAACGCGTGCGAAAACTTGTTGAGAGCTTTAGTACGCTACATTTGCAGTGAATTCAGCTGCTTGATTTTTATATTTTAGGTTTAAAATATCTATTATGGTTTAATGTGATCTTAAATCGAGATATTGTAATAGTATTTTGGACAAATTATCATTTCCTCTAAAACTTGTAATAAAGAATTATTACTAACCATGGTTTCTAATTCTCTAACTTCTACCTTGCAGTAGTAAAAATGGGTGGAGGAAATGGAATGAAAAGCGCTATGGCTAAAGCAAAGAAAGGTCAGGAAACGACCAAGAATACTGGTGGAGGAGCAGCTGGTCAGGCTGCTAGACAAGGTGGTGATATGAATGCAGCTATGGCAGCAGCTCAAGCTGAAAGAGCTGCAGTAAAAGCAGCGAGAGAAGCAAAAAAAGCTGGCGGCAAAAAATAAATCAATATATTTGATGGGGTAGTTGTTTGGAAGGGAATGTAAGGAAGGCAGGATTCAGAGGCAGTACTTATTGCCTCTCTATTCTTATATTTACCTATTCTCCTATTCGCGAATGTGTCAATGTAAATGGTAAATGTAACCGTCCATCGTAATGTGACTGTGACCTTGAGATGATAGAATATGAAAGAGGAGATATGAAGAATTTATAACATAATAGTAGTAGTTATAATAGAAAAAAAATAAAAAAATGCAAGCCCCGTAGATACAGTATTATTACATTACAATAACACAAACTATGACTATGCATATGACTATAAGTATAAGTATATCTATGACTTGAGGATATTATGACACAGTACACATTCCATTGGAAGAGTTAGTTTGTTTCACTTTTTCAGGCATTTTGCCATTATTAGTTCCTTTATCATGTCTTTCATGATCTATAATAGTAGCTGGAATTGATGATACAGCTGCTGTACCTTCTATATAATTACTATCTAATGCTTTTCCACAAAGTTCTGATGCAATTTTTAAAAATGTAGACATCACTTGATCACCATTTTTCGCGCTTATAAGAAAAGATGCACACTTATTTTCATCACAGAATGCATTGTGTTGTTCTGGTCTAACACATGTTAAATGTCTTAAATCCTGTTTATTAGCAACTAATGCAAAATAAGGTAATTGCTTATTTCTATCTATAAATGCTTTATTAACTATACGATACCAATCCTCTAAATTAGCAAATGATTCATAATTTGTTATGTCATAACAAAATATTACAGCATGTGCACCAGCAATATAATTTGTTAACATTTTAGAACCAATACTTTGTCCACCAATATCCCATAATTGCATTGTTACTTGTGCATTTGGTGGTATATCAATTCTTTTTGTAAAAAAATCTACACCTATTGTTTGTTTATATCTATATTTGGAGTGTATTGTAGTGGTAATGGAATAATCAAAAGAGTAGTAAGAGTAGATGTTAGATTTGTAAGTAGATCACAATTATAATAAAAACTAGTAAAGAGGATCATTTGAACTATAAATCACGTACACTTGTGAGAATTGGTTCTCGGCAAATCGAATACTGATAGAAGTCTTGCCTACAGCACCATCCCCCAGCAATATAACCTTGTATTGGAACTGTTCAATTTCAGTTTCATCGTTTATGTTCATATTGTTTGTTGATTTGATTATAGTTCCAATTAATCACTAGTGAAACTTGAAAGTTCGAGTTGTTCAAGTTTTTCTATGCACACCAAGTAAACAGTATTTCGACTCAAATTTCACTGTATATGATTAATATTAACGCCTTGATCAAGCTTATAATGTTAAAATAAACGATGTAGTTTATAGGGTTCTTTCGTTATGTTCCCCCACTCTCAAGAAACTCATGTTGTCCATTTTGATTTTCTTGACAACACATGAAGCAAAAATGCTTCATTTCATTTTTTTTATTTCTTTATTAGTATTGGTTAGGACTCAAAACAGTTTCAATGGCAATGGAAACTTGAACGATTACTTCCATCCACTTACAGATATGCCAGAATCAAATGATGATGTTCTTGTAGCATCATACATACCTGGATATCATAGCAAAGGAAAATCGAAAAAACCATTACCCTTAAACAAGGAGGTTACTGTACTATGTCATTTCGCAAATGAAGGAATGGTAGATTTGAACATCACCTATATGATGGGATCACTAACACTAGCCAATAATTTTCGTCATTATCTTACTAATTTTACATATAGTCCAGTTTCATTTATGTTACCACCAAGTGAAGAAGTAACTCTATCATACAATATAATTTTACCAAAATATCTCAATGAAGATATAAGATATAGAATAGCAAATAGTGTCTTTTATGAGGATATAAGTACCAACACACGTTATTCAAATACATTTCAAAATGTTACAATAAATGTATATGAAAATCCAAGTGAAATTGATAATGATACATTAAGAGGTCTTGTAATGGCATTTCTAAGCACAATTATTATTGGTTATTTTTCTTATATAAGTTGCTTCAGTAGTAAAGGCAAGTCGGGTAGTGGTGATGGTGGTGCATACCAGTTCAGGATGAATAATAAAAAGTATAAAGAAAAAGGGCGTTACTAGATTAAAGATAAGGTAACGTAAAAATATGTAGTGTATATTTATAAATAAATTATAATGTATTATGTTTTTTTACATTAGATTAGATCCTTTACTTTACATCAAACATCAAAGAACTTTACATTAGATACATTTGTACAATCAAAACTTTCTTCACTCTTGGCTTGGTATCACATATCTTTACTTCTCTTTTTCTTTCTAATTTTCTCTTCTAGGTGCTTCTATGTTTATTTTTATCGTTACCTTATATCCCTATTCCTCTTTTTTACTATCAGTGGCAGGTGTAGGTGTCACCGGTGGTTCCGTGTCTGTAACTCCATCCGCATTTGCATTTCCATCCGCACATGTAACTGAACTCTCCACATCTTTTGCTTCTGTAGTTTTCGTAGACTCTTCGTCCTCGCTGTCACTGCTATCATGCCATGTTCTTGTGCTAACGTTATAGCTATCTCTCAAAATGCCTTCATTTATTCCATCTACATCTCCTTTTGATTCTAATTCTAATTCTGCTATTGATGATGATGACAAACCAGCAACTTCAGGATTATACGATATAGTGCTGCTTCCACGCCTCATAATACCCATAAAACTACTACCAACACCAACAATAGAGTTTTTGATTGAACTTTTCACTCGTCCAAGTCTTGTAGAATCTTGAGCAACTTGCTTTTTAGCAAAATATTCTTCTATTGTATTATAATTTGGATCTGATTTAATCAATTCACGAAAACACGGATCGCATACCCGACTTTCATGTGTATGTGAAACATTTTCCAATAGATATGTTTGACTTGAACAATTACCACATACGATATTACCACATTTCCTACAATGATGTCGAAATAATAAAATTGAAAAAGTATTATCACATACTTCACATGTTGATGATGCTGTATCTGGTGTCCACATTGGTGCAACGCCAAGATCTTTATTACTTTTCTCTAGTTGTTTAATATCATTATTATTATTACCATCATTATCATTGTTATCATTATCATTATTAAGATTATTATTATTATCACTATCACCATTATTACCACGAGAAGCAGAAGTTTGACACTTGTGTATTGTTGCATATAAAATATTAAACCACTCTTTTTTTTCAGTTTCACTATTAGTCCATACAATAAAACTTTTTTGTGATGTTTCTATAAACAAGGCTTTTTCTGGATTATCAACAGTTAGCGATGGTGGTGGTACACTTGCTCTTACTTTATCTAAATTAAATGTTCTATGTACGCTATATATTCCTTCAATAGCTGGGATTTCTTCACCATAGATTAATATATCACTAAATAACCAAAATTGAAATGGTTTCACTGTTTTTCTTGTTTGTCTCATTAATGTTCCCACTTTTATTAAACGTCTATGTGGGGCATCTAATAAATTTAATTTTGTATTCCATGTAAAAGACATCATTACTTCTAGCATTACTTCTCTATTTTTTCGAGTTTCTTGTGATTCTGCTAATCCTGCGTCAATTTCCTTTGCAACGTATGAAACTCTTTCTAATGCTTCTGTTATTTTTTTATATAAATCATTAGGTTCTGGATCCTTAATAGAATATTTTTGTATTTGTTGCAATAACATCTTATAACGTGGTATTCTTTGTATTGGCTCTATCAAATAATCCATTAAACCTAAATTATGACAAGATGGATGTTTTCTTGCATTTATACAAAAATGACTAAAATGTTCATTTTCTAATAATAATTCTGTTCTTCTTTCTTCTGCTTTTTCAAAATTATTTAAGTATGGTTGATACATTTTAAAGATATGACTACGATTTAAGTTGGATTAAGTTGAGTTAAATTGAGGTTTTTTTAGTTGTTTGGAGGTGATGAGGGGGAAATTAATAAAAGTTAGTGGTCAAAGTCAAGTGATCGATGAGGATTGCAAAAAAAACACAATCGGCATCCAAATCCCAAGATTAGAACATATAAATTGTGGATCTCGATTTGCACAGTGTCTGTGTACTTGTAAACAAATAAGACCATAAATAAGAACACGAACCTATATTTACTAAACAACGGACCAATTTCAACTTCTAATCTATTTTCATTATTATATGTAACCATTAAGTTATAAAACTCTTTATGAATTGCAATTAAATTTTCCCACATAAAAAAGATACAATTCATGTCTTCATTTTTTAATTTATTTAATTGTTTTAATGGGATTATATAAATTTCCCAAACAACTTTTAATCTTGAATAATATGTTTCTTCTGTTGTTAATACTTCATTAATAACTAATTTCAATTTTTCTAAACGTTTATTTTCAATTGCTATTTCTTCTTCTGTTAGTTTTTCTGTGGAACCAAGTTTACCTTTAGCAATACTATCACGTCTTACTTTAGTTGGTGGCCTTGTTGCTAGAACTGGTACTGGCAATTGGTCTTGTTCATTAGATACACTATTATCGCTATTCTCAGAATCGCCAACAACTGCTTGTTGATTTTTAATAAAATGATAATAATTACATATGTGACTAGTTTGTTGATCTTTTTGTTCTGAATCAAATGAAGCGCTGGTAGGAGAAAATGATTCCTCCAAAGGTGCTTTGTAAGGTACAACTGGGCTTGATGTAAATGTATCTACATCAGAAGTAAAAGCACTTAAAGCAACACAAGGAACATTTGAAGATGAAGGACGATAATCTTCATCGAATGCGTCGAAAACATTTTTATCTTTGAGATCATCAGATCCTGCTGCATTTACACCACTAAAAACATGACTAGCTTCTTTCTCAGTTCCACTCATAGTAAATCCAAACTTACTAGTAGGAATCTTGCGTTAATATCAAAGTTTGTAAGTCTATAGAGCTCTATGTAAGAATTTTTAAAATGTCCCTATAAATTTTCCATTATTTGTTCCCAATCCTTTTTTTATTCATTCTATCACAGAGTAATTATGTCATCCAACAACGAGTTTCCCGAGAATTCACCACGTGTCTTCTTTGATATCACAATTGGGGGTAGAAGCGCTGGTACTATTCAGTTCGTCTTAAGACCTGATATTTGCCCAAGAACAGTTGAAAACTTCCGTGCCTTATGTACTGGTGAAAAGGGTATGGGCCAATCTGGTAAACCATTACACTACAAAGGATGTGGTTTCCATCGCGTCATCCCTCAATTCATGCTTCAATGTGGTGATTTTACTACTGGTGACGGACGTGGAGGTGAATCCATCTATGGTGGTAGATTCGATGATGAGGGTAAGTAGTAATTTTATTTTCTGTCATGATTTGCTTTTATGCATCTATCTTTATATCTGTATGCATCTGTCAACAAAAAAACTAACCTCACTCTGTAATACTGTTCGACTACTAGATTTCACTCTAAGACACGATCAACCTGGTCTTCTTTCTATGGCTAATGCTGGTAAAAATACCAATGGATCACAATTCTTCATCACTACAGTTCCTACACCACATCTTGATGGTAAGCATTGTATCTTTGGTAAAGTTACTAAAGGTATGGATGTCGTTAGTGCAATTGAGAATTGTGGTAGTGGAAATGGTAAGACTAGCCAAGATATCAGAATCGCCGATTGTGGCATGTTAGAGTAATCTCACTAATCTAACCTTCTAGTTAGTTTCTAGTTTATTGTTTAGTAGATTGTCAAATATCGTATAAACAGAGAGTAAAGGATATATGGATTTATTTATTTATTCTTTTCTTCTATATAAACAAAAAATATGATATACTACATCCACCCCACCTCATCTTCCCTTCCCTCTATCGAGCATCGAGTATCGATCAATTGACCATTGATAAACGTATTGCTTGCATTTTCTTCAGGAACGCATTTCTTTCCACCATACTCGGATCTTGTGATGATGATACACTTGTACTTGTACTTGTGGCAGGAGCGGCGGCGACACAGTCAACTATAGCTTGCTGTTCTTGAAGTCTTACATTATTTGAATGTATTTCTTGTCTTTTATCACGGTTATAGATAAGAGCTTGACCTTCAAGTGGATAAGGTCTGATTAAGTCGTTCGCATATGGTGTTGCCTTCCATGGCAGCTTGGATGAGCTACTACTACTACTACTGCTACTACTACTACAAGGTATAACTGGTATTTGCATAGTTTGATTGGGTGCACTAGCAATATTGTTATTATTTTCTTTTTTCCATTGCATATCGTTTAACCAAAGCTCTTCGTCTGATGGCGCATGAATAACTACCGGTCCAACACGCATATTACCACTATCAGTGGGCACACTTGGCAGTACTTGCGGTGATGGTACTTTATATATAGATGGTGGTGGTGCCCAATGTGAACTCAACAATGCTGATGGTGCATGGCACTTCTTTGGATTACTATTACTGTTACTATTACCAGCACCACTAATCTTACCATGAGTCTCACTAAGTTTGATAGCATTTTGAGTTCTCACAGCATGTGGAAGAAATCGATCCAAACCAATAGGTGCACCAGGCCCTGTTTCACTTCCTAAGATAGCATCCATTTCATCCAGTTGTGTTTGCAATGATTTGGGCGTATCAGGTGCGTGTAATTGTGCTTGAGTAGGACCACAGTCTCCAGCTGCTCCACTGGATTTTTCAGAATTATGAGAATATATTTCACCATCTTTCATTTTTTCAGGATGAATTCTATTAGCATTAGTTGCAATTAACTGTTCATCACTTTGACTATCAATTGATGGAACACTTGTAGTATTTACACATCTTTCACTTTCTACTGCAATAATTTTATTATTATCTGCTAGTCTGTTGACCATACCTTCCATCGTGACAGTTAATGAGGATTGGATGTTTTGCCCAACAGAAGATATCTTATTCGATGTTTGATTATCAATATTCATGCTATATGCTTCTGGTAATGTAGGCGGATTAATATCTACACCAGTACCAAACGGTGTGCGAGGTGGTGGAAGAGAGCTGCTATCACCACCTTGACTAAAAGTTGCAGATCTTGGTGATGCGATTCCAGCACTTGTACCAGAGGCAACAGCTGGAGATGTATAAGTATTTCCAAAACCTGAAAAGGGTAAAGGGGGTCTACCTTCACTGTTATAACTACCAGTACCACTACCATTACCATTACCACCACCATTAGGTCCCGGTGGGATGTACAAAGAACTATCTTTATCATTCATCACTTGTGCATGTAAAGAATCTAGACGCCTTAAACGTGAACCAAGTCCAGTACGTAAAGCACGCATACGATATAAAATTTCGTCTGCAGCACCCATTTCATTGTCTATAGCAATTTGTAATGGTTGCAATTCTTTAGTGCTCACATGACCACCCTTTTTACCACCAGCACCGCTACTACCATTTTCAGCATAAACATCAATACCATGAGACTTTGTTGATGAAGAAGTGGTATCTATACCTAAGAAAGCATCCAATGCTTTCATTTCTTCAACAACTGATTTGTTTAATGGTTTTCCATCATCACCAATTACTGGTGAAGTATCGAAAGTGATAGGAGAATTATTATTATTTCTAATATGATTCATACCGAATAAACTTTTTGCACGTGCTTCTGCTCTACCTTCTTCTCTTATTTTCTCTTCGTGTTCTTTTTGCTCTTTCATATTATGACCTAAAAAATGATTTTTCTCTTCAACTAATTTGTTGAATTGTTTGAATTCGTTAGTTAAAAAGGTGGTAATTTGGGGGATAGTAGCTGTACCACCATCAGGATTATCTGTATCTAGGCTTAAACCACCCATAAATGACATACTACCTGAAGCACGTGGGCGTTCTTTACCAGTTAAGTTTGATAATAAGGCGTCCATATCTTTATTGACAGTATTTAACATTGAATTTTGATTCCTTCCATCATTGTTACTATCATTGTTATTACTATCATTGCTATTACTATCATTGCTATTACTATTTTTATTATTGCTATGACTATTGCTACCAATATCATATTTATTAAGGAATGCATCTAAACCATCATTGTTTTCATCATCAGAATCAGTAGACTTTTGTCCATCGAGGCGTAGCTCGGGCATTATTAGTGCACGAATACCATGACTTCCAAGAGTTTCTACACTATTACCAAGTCCACCTCTATTACCACCACCTTTACTATATTGTGCATTATCTAAGCCTTCAATACTATTAGCTAAACTACCAAGACCACCATATGAAGAACGAAAGCTATCCCTTAATGTAGCACCAGTACTACGTGCTCCACCATATTTAGGTGGCAACATTTCCATACTATCACCTAAACCATATTCATTTCTTACATCAGCTTTTGCTTGTTTTTCCATATCACGTATTTCATTTTCAATTAATAAATCAACTTCCATTGTATCTCTACGACCAAATGATCTTGCAGCTGATTGTGACATGTAGTCATTTGGTTTTGAATGTGGATTTAATGTTTCATATTTTTCTATTCTACTTTGTGGTGATATTGAACGCACAGCTGGTTCAGGACGTAATGTACTACCAATACGTGGTTCATCACCATTACTATCCTCCATAAAGTCGTTAGGATTGATATGGGTATTACTATTTTCGTACAGTTGGGTATCACGCTCTTCTTGACGTCCTTTATTGTCCGTAGACCTACAGATTAAATAAAATTTAAAAGAAAGTACGTTAGATTAGAGATAAAAATAAAGTTTAGTATGATATACTCATAGAAAAGATAAAATTCATTACTTACCACCACAGTGAATTTGGTCTTGTACCGTCCCTTCTTTGGGCTTCACGTTCAGCTTTGGATAATGCCGGACCTTTCATAAAGCGTTGAATCATGTCAGTTGTACGGACCTCCATTTTGAGTTTTGAAAAAGCTGGTTTTCATGCAAATTGTTCAAAAATTTGTTTGAGATGGGACACACAACCAACAGATCGAATTCAAAACTCGCTTTTTAGGACATTCATCCAAAACATTTGAAAGGTTCATTCAGTAATTCAGAGTGTTTTGGATTGTCACATTATAATCTAAAAATATGATGCAAAAGAGAAGTGTTCCTAATGACAATGATTGTCTCTTTAGTTCGTTTTCTATATTAATGAACCCAGACAATAATTACACATCATCAGGTAACAAGGAATTACGTCGATTTTGTGCTGATACTGCAGCTTCTGAGCCTGAAATATTTGCTGATTGGGTTCTAGGAATGTCTAATAATTTATACCAAAGATGGATTCAAGATAAATTTCATTGGGGTGGTGAGAATGAAATTTTGATCTTAGCGACAAGAAAATATAATGTCGAAGTGTGCGTTATTTCAATGGAATCTTTTACAAAACTTGTTTATGGGGCTGACACTGATTCTGACAAACGTATTGGAAGAATATATTTGTTATATACAGGTCAACATTATGAACCATTAACTCAAATTGAACATGGAGAAGAGATAAGATTATTCCCAGTAGGTGATAATAATGATGTAGAAATGGAATGTTATAATATTGCAAGAAATCTTGCAAAAGAAAAAGCCAAATTGAAAGGTGCTATCGCAAAGAAAGTTATTAAATGTTGTGGTTGTGGAGAATTTCTTGATGATACAGCAGCATTTCAAACACATTGTATGGAAGTAGAACATGATGATGATTTCGCTTATGAATGTGAGGATATGATCATAGAAGTAGGCGCTCCTACTGATGCTCCTGCTAGTACTAGTTCTGATACTGAGGTTTGATAATGATATGAATTATGTTGTGTGATTGAATGCAAGTGGATAGATAGATAGATTACATAAAATAAATAGATGAAGATAAGAGTTAGTGATGTTGACAATTGTAATTTGTAATTGAATTAGTTAGTTAGTTAGTTAGTTAGTTAGTTAGTTAGTTAGTACACTTTATACATATGTTTACATATTATTAATTACTAAACTAAAAAACTTAAATTGATACTATCTATCTTTGATTAGAACTAGTACTAGAACTTTTTTTATTTCACTTACCTCATGAAAAAGAAAAATAACATTAATATAAATATTAATACAAATATTAATATTGATAAGAACTAATAAATTTTACCAGGATTTGTATTTAAAATTAATCTTGATGGACTTGAACCTCGTCTACTATCCGTTGTTCTACCCATTTTCATTACAGTAACACTTTTTCTAGTATTAGGATCACGACGATCTGCAACACCTGGTGAACATTTAGCACAAAATCTTTTTATATTATTATTAGGAACATAATTTCTAACTTCATTTACATTTACACGCACATTCCCACTTTTATTTATTCTTATAAAATTCTTTTTAGATTCACCTGCTGCTGCTGTTTCTCTTTCCTTTTTGAGTGTATCTATATCATATTTAAATGGATTGCGTAAACCACTTGAAATATCTGGACGGGCTAATGAGATAATTTTAGGGAAAATTAGTCTACCAGCGGCATTAACCGTGAAAAAAGTCACTTTTTCTGGTGCAAATCTTGCTAAATTTTTATTTTCCATTTCTTTGATATATCCAAAATCTTTACAAGCTTCTTCATATTTTTCAATTTTAAGATAACATTTACCTCTTATAGAATATATTATCATCATACCTTCACTTTCTGGTAATTTTTTAATACAATTTGTACATAAATTTATCGCATCCTGTGTTTGATTTTGTTCTATCAGACACCATGCTAAAGCTTGATATGGAGAAATATTTTTAGGATATTTTTCTAACCATTCTCTTGCAACACTATTAGCACGATGGTATTGATTTGTTGCATAATATGCTTCAATTAATATACCATAGATGTGGGGTGTTAAATCCAATGTGTTATGTTCATCAACTACTTGATCATCAATGCCATCATCAGTGTCAGTATATTTTGAATCACATTTTTTTCTGTTCATTTTATTTTTACTTCCTGTTGATGAGCAACTACCTTTACTACCAATATCACTATCACTATCGCCAAAATCACTTAAATGTAAATGTCTAAAATATTCAAGGCACTTTTCTAGTTGAATAATAGCATCATCATACTTTCCATTTAAACACATTACTTGTCCTCTATACAATTTAACTAAACCTTCATGATTTTGTTTTTGTGCTATATCAATACCTTTTAATAATAATTTACTTGCTGTTTCATGATTGTGATGTTCACCATGATCATGATGAAAATCATAGTGATCATGAAGAGGATCATCATGTATACCTATACCTTGCATACCGCTCATATCAATATCAATATCAAGTATACCAGTCATACCAGTAATATCAACAATATGTGAATGATGTGCATTTGTATGTGAAAATGGTATATGGTCTTTACTATCAGCATATTCCATATCAGCATATTCATGTTCAATAGCTTCAATTTCCTCCAAATCTACATACATTGCTGTATGTAATACTTGATCATGTGAATGTAATTGATCCAAATCAATATGCCCTGTATGTGATGCTGGTACAAAAACACCATCCATTCCCATAGCACCTTCAGATTGTTCTAAACCAGTTATTGCTGGATCTAAAGATAAATCATCATCAATATCACCATATTTATTGGTATGATGATATTCATCACCTTCACGAACAGAATCTGCCATATGCAAATTCTTCATATCATTCATTTCATGATGATTCATGCCGTTATGAAGATCACTCATATTGTTCACTTATACCAATGTATCAACTGTATAAAAAGATAACTATTATAGTGCAACCACACTGTATTTTAACGTAAAAAAACACTAAATGGAATTCCTTTATATGAAATGCAAGTAAAATAGTAACACCTTTGAAACTATAACTACTTCACTCTCACAATAGGTGCTAAAGGAGGAAAACAATCTCTCCAAATAGGGGATCCTACCGCGGGGTCCCCATCCCAAAACCGACACTCGAAAACAACGAGTTTAACCACCGTTACATATCCATGTAAGTAAAATAAAAGATAATAAAACCAGTAATCCTACTGATTGCAACGCAAAAAAATTATTTTTATTTGCATTAAAATTTATTTTGCAGAGATAATTTCGGCATCGCTTCAGGACCAACTGCCAATAATTTCTATTCAAAATACTGACCTTAAATTATTCCTTTCTTACTTCATATTTATTCTATGCAATACTAATGATACTTACATGCTATGCATAAAATTGTAGACCCTATTAAATTTTTTTAAGCAACAATGAGAGAGTGTCTTTCTATTCATCTTGGTCAAGCCGGTGTCCAAACCGGTAATGCCTGCTGGGAGCTTTACTGCTTAGAGCACGGTATCCAACCCGATGGTCAAATGCCTTCCGACAAGACTGTCGGTGGTGGTGACGATTCCTTCAACACCTTTTTCTCTGAGACTGGTGCTGGTAAACACGTTCCTCGTGCTGTCTTCGTCGATCTCGAGCCTGGAGTGTGTGACGAGGTCCGTACTGGTACCTACCGTCAATTATATCACCCTGAGCAATTGATCTCTGGTAAAGAAGATGCTGCCAATAACTACGCCCGTGGTCACTACACCATTGGTAAAGAGATTGTCGATCTTGTTCTTGACCGTGTCCGTAAGTTAGCTGATAACTGTACCGGTCTTCAAGGTTTCATGATCTTCCACTCTACTGGTGGTGGATCTGGTTCCGGTTTCGGTTCCCTTCTTTTGGAGCGTCTTTCTGTCGATTATGGCCGTAAGTCCAAGCTTTCATTCACAGTTACACCTGCTCCTCAAGTGTCAACTGCTGTTGTTGAGCCATACAATCACGTTCTTGCTTCTCACTCTTTGTTAGAGCACACTGATTGTACTTTCTGTCTTGATAACGAGGCCTTATATGACGTCTGTCGTCGTAATCTCGACATTGAGAGACCTACTTACACTAATCTTAACAGATTAGTTGCTCAAGTCGTCTCCTCATTAACCGCATCTCTTCGTTTCGATGGTGCCCTTAACGTCGATCTTTCCGAGTTCCAGACCAACTTAGTGCCATACCCCCGTATTCACTTTATGCTTACCTCATATGCCCCTATCATCTCTGCTGAGAAGGCATACCACGAGCAATTATCTGTCTCTGAGATCACCAACTCCGTCTTCGAGCCATCCAATATGCTTACCAAGTGTGATCCCCGTCACGGTAAGTACATGGCTTGTTGTATGATGTTCAGAGGTGATGTCGTCCCTAAGGATGTCAACTCCGCTGTTGCCACCATCAAGACCAAGAGAACTGTCCAATTTGTCGATTGGTGTCCTACTGGTTTCAAGTGTGGTATCAACTATCAACCACCAACTGTTGTCCCAGGTGGTGATCTTGCCCGTGTCCAACGTGCTGTCTGTATGGTTTCCAACACCACCGCCATCGCTGAGGCTCTTTCCCGTATTGATCACAAGTTCGATCTTATGTACGCCAAGCGTGCTTTCGTCCATTGGTACGTCGGTGAGGGTATGGAAGAAGGTGAATTCTCCGAAGCCCGTGAGGATCTTGCTGCCCTTGAGAAGGATTTCGAAGAGGTCGGTGCTGAGACCGCTGAAGGTGAAGGTGAGGAAGAGGACTTCGGTGAGGAATACTAAGCGCTTTAATTAGCATTTGTATTTTCATTCAAAGAACAATAATCATCATTCCAATTGTGAGTATTAGATGCGATCTCTGATTCCAATTTCTCGACTGTCTCAATGATTTTGAAATAATTAACGACTTCTTTCTGTCGCTTATTATGAAAAACAAACAGCAGTCTAGATCGAGTTATCTCGTATATTTATTTGTTATTTCCTTATGTTAGTGATAATCATTTTCTGTAGGAGTGTAATATATAAACATCCTACTCTATTAAAAGTCTTATTTTATTTATAGTATTACAAATAACAATTGTTGTATCTCTATTCTACCTTCTCTTATGAAATCCTTTTAAACTACCTACGATGTTCTTCAGGCGAGTGTACACATCACCTAATATTTTTCTGGATACAATCAAAACAAGTCTTATAGGGGCAGCTTGTTGCATAGACACTCACCTATTACTACGTTAAACTACTACATTTAATTATGAAGATTTTTTGAGTTTTAAAAACGAGCTCATTTAAGCCATACTACGTTTTCAACCGCTTTACTATGGAACCAACGACATTATCGAACCAAATTAATGCCCTTAATAAAAGCCAAATCGTCAAAAAAAACCCTAGAGAATGTTGAAACTCGTGAACGCGTTTCGTCCCAAAAGTAAGTCAAAAGTCCCCAAAAGCCAATTACGCAAGCGTCAAGCAATCGTTTTTATTCCTGTACGTTTTGACTTCATTTAGGTAGCATTAGATTTTCGTACCCACTCATATCATTATTGTTTGCATAAAAAATAACTATTTGAACGAAACAGTGCCTTGAATGAAATAACAACTGCCAATAATTTCTATTCAAAATTCTAACCTTTCACTTTTATTTCATTTATTATAATTTCATTCTATGCAATACTAATGATACTTACATGCTATGCATAAAATTGTAGACCCTATTAAATTTTTTTAAGCAACAATGAGAGAGTGTCTTTCTATTCATCTTGGTCAAGCCGGTGTCCAAACCGGTAATGCCTGCTGGGAGCTTTACTGCTTAGAGCACGGTATCCAACCCGATGGTCAAATGCCTTCCGACAAGACTGTCGGTGGTGGTGACGATTCCTTCAACACCTTTTTCTCTGAGACTGGTGCTGGTAAACACGTTCCTCGTGCTGTCTTCGTCGATCTCGAGCCTGGAGTGTGTGACGAGGTCCGTACTGGTACCTACCGTCAATTATATCACCCTGAGCAATTGATCTCTGGTAAAGAAGATGCTGCCAATAACTACGCCCGTGGTCACTACACCATTGGTAAAGAGATTGTCGATCTTGTTCTTGACCGTGTCCGTAAGTTAGCTGATAACTGTACCGGTCTTCAAGGTTTCATGATCTTCCACTCTACTGGTGGTGGATCTGGTTCCGGTTTCGGTTCCCTTCTTTTGGAGCGTCTTTCTGTCGATTATGGCCGTAAGTCCAAGCTTTCATTCACAGTTACACCTGCTCCTCAAGTGTCAACTGCTGTTGTTGAGCCATACAATCACGTTCTTGCTTCTCACTCTTTGTTAGAGCACACTGATTGTACTTTCTGTCTTGATAACGAGGCCTTATATGACGTCTGTCGTCGTAATCTCGACATTGAGAGACCTACTTACACTAATCTTAACAGATTAGTTGCTCAAGTCGTCTCCTCATTAACCGCATCTCTTCGTTTCGATGGTGCCCTTAACGTCGATCTTTCCGAGTTCCAGACCAACTTAGTGCCATACCCCCGTATTCACTTTATGCTTACCTCATATGCCCCTATCATCTCTGCTGAGAAGGCATACCACGAGCAATTATCTGTCTCTGAGATCACCAACTCCGTCTTCGAGCCATCCAATATGCTTACCAAGTGTGATCCCCGTCACGGTAAGTACATGGCTTGTTGTATGATGTTCAGAGGTGATGTCGTCCCTAAGGATGTCAACTCCGCTGTTGCCACCATCAAGACCAAGAGAACTGTCCAATTTGTCGATTGGTGTCCTACTGGTTTCAAGTGTGGTATCAACTATCAACCACCAACTGTTGTCCCAGGTGGTGATCTTGCCCGTGTCCAACGTGCTGTCTGTATGGTTTCCAACACCACCGCCATCGCTGAGGCTCTTTCCCGTATTGATCACAAGTTCGATCTTATGTACGCCAAGCGTGCTTTCGTCCATTGGTACGTCGGTGAGGGTATGGAAGAAGGTGAATTCTCCGAGGCCCGTGAGGATCTTGCTGCCCTTGAGAAGGATTTCGAAGAGGTCGGTGCTGAGACCGCTGAAGGTGAAGGTGAGGAAGAGGACTTCGGTGAGGAATACTAAGCGCTTTAATTAGCATTTGTATTTTCATTCAAAGAACAATAATCATCATTCCTATTGTCAGACCTTGATGAATAGTAAGCCAATTTTATGCTTAAATTTAATAAAAATTATTATTTTTATATATATCTTTTGTGTTCAAATTATTATTAATTAAAATATTAAGACAAGTGTTAGAACAAGAACTTATCATTAACATGAATGTAAGAGAGTGTATGATGCGATCTCTAGAATTTCGAAGAAGAGTCTTAAAGTCTATTTTGACTTCATGTGCTTCAATTTAATTTTATCTCGTAAATATTACCATAAGTATCATCATATCATGAAAGTATCGAACTATCTCATCGTCTCCTCCTCTCTTCTCTTATTTATTCATTCCTTAAAAAATGTTCTGTATTTGTTTTGATAATGAAATTATTAATTTATGTTTATGTTTTGTTATAAATTATAAAATACAAGGACATCTCATCTCTCATCTGACTTGCTAACTACTTTATTATTAGTATATATAAATGCATTTGATCTTTCTTCTTCTTTCACGTTTAATAACACTCTTCTACATACTTGCACACTCTCACTACCCTTCAACCCATCACTTCCATTCCTTTAACTGTTGATATGAACACGTCAACACGTACGCTAGCGGAGACGCTAGCGTCTTCTTGTATACTCTGTTCTTGGTGCAAGTTTTGCTAATGGTATTATACGACTCCAATCAAAATCCAATTCCCAATCCATTTCAACAGTAGGGTCTGGCTTCAACGCGGCGTAATCTTCATAACTCGCGATCCCCCACCCACCGTTGGCGATTTCAGCGAGGACTTGAGTTGAGCCCCATCCACCAACTCCCCAGACAACATTAATAGTAATAGGTTTGACATCACCATTACCACCACCTTTGTCTTTGCCTTTCAATAAAGTTTTCTGATATGCAACTACTACTTCTTCAACACTCAAAAAATCCCCAAAAATCCAATTAGGTGGCACGAATTTGACACTTCTTGTTGAACTCAAATTAACTATCTTTGCAATAATTTCATTGGGATTCTTACCATTACCATTGCCATTGTTAGTTATTGATATAACAGCTAATGGCTCATCCCTTTGACAGGGTCCACCATCATAGTGTCTCAATTTATAAATATTACTATTATCATTACTTAAATTCATAAATTTTGTTTTTATTGATGTTGGTAATCTTATCTCCTTCGGTGGTCCTGGTCCATTTGAGGGTTTTGACATGGATAATGCTAATAAATGTGGATCCTTTTTAGTACCAGTATCAACCATTAAAAATACAGCTTTTGTCCATGTTATTAACCTATCCTTAATATCTGGATGCTGTGCAATAATTTCTAAATTTTCCCGAGATGCTTCTCTTGAACTTACCAATAAATTGCCTATTTGTATTGATTTTTCAATATCTTTACCTGTATATTCTAATATTTGTTCATGGCGTGATTTTGCTATACCTTGTCCAGTAAACGGCTCTAAACATACATTACATATTCTATCAATATCTGTTTGATATGATGGATGTGTTGGTTGTGTTAATAGTACTGATTTTTGCCAATCTCTTAAACATGATAAATGCACCCATTCATTACTACCTTTACACATACATGGTGCAATTAAATCACCATCTGCTGATAAACAAAAACGACATATTGATTCATGTTCTGTTTCTATTTCACCAGCACCAGCACCAGCACTAGCTCTACTACTACTACTACCATCACATTCACCATCTTCATCAGTAAATAAATGTCTATAAATTTTATTTTTCATATTAAATTTTTGGCTAATACTTGCTAATCTTTCCCTTTCAGCTAATGATGATTGAATTGAACCAATAGCTTGACTTTCTTCATACATAAAACTTTGTAAACCAATTAATAAATTTTCTATAGACCAAGATGGATTCCAACTTTCAGGATGATAGTCAGACATACTTAGACACAACCTTTCACCAGGTTCAAATCTACCAGATGGTGTAAATACAACAACACGTGGTGCTCTCATAGGATATTCACTAGGGAATGTTAATTTACCATGATATTCACCACCACTATAAGGTTCTTGTGTACATTTAATTAAGAAGTGCCATTCCAATATATTACTCTCTAATGGATGTGATATAATTTTACTTACATCCGCATTACGCAATATGCGATGATATTCTTTTAATAGTCTTTTTTTACCTGCAGCGCTTAATGTCACAGCAATATCATCATTACCTTTACCATTACCTGTAGCTTCTGGTATGGCACGCGCCTGTATTGGAATCAATGCAGTAGTGCGATCTATAAAAATAACCTGATCATAACATTTACTTATACTCAATTCACCATAATGACTTTGTAATTCTGTTTCGGCATGATATGATACACCTACCCAACGTTGTAATTTTGAAGGTCCATTGATAAGAGAAGCCAACTCTAGAGCGATTGGGTTTTTATCCTCAATAAGTTTCTTTACTTTTAGTATCATTTGTTCATCAATGCTGATTTCCTCCTCATCATCCTCCTTATCATTAATGCTACTACTATTACGCTTGCCAG
>JACKZZ010008495.1_pt1 | contig 21873 bp, 16 predicted proteins | sample 8027871 | NCBI WGS metagenome assembly JACKZZ01 (sample SAMN15724774, study PRJNA655200) | protist metagenome | isolation source: fluorescence activated cell sorting (FACS) single amplified genomes of... | place: USA: West Boothbay Harbor, Gulf of Maine | collected 2000-07-19 | reverse complement strand
TGCTTGGCTGTGCATTACAGAGCATTCACTATTCCCACCGCAGCATTACAAGTTTCCAGACCCAGACATTTTTACAGTTGATACAATTCTCGCGAAGGAGCTGAAGCGCCAGCAGTTGGAGCAGAAGGAAAAGGAGTTGGAGAGGAGGAAGATGGAGCGGAAACAAGAGCAAACGAATCGGGCGATGCTGAATTGGAAAAAGGTGAAGAAAATCGTGGAGAAAATGTCCTTATCAAATGCAAATATGTCTGGGTCTGGGAGATTGCGAGCTTTGTCATGCTAGTCTTGCATGACTCCGAACATTGTATTGCGTGGCCGCAAAGAGCTCCTCTTGGCTGTCATGCAAAAACGCAGTTTCTCATGCCGCGACCGCAACTCAGAAGCTCACCGGAAAACTTGTCATGCTTGGCAGCGCATTACAGTGATGTGCTCACTATTCGCTTCCTTGCGTCACAGGTTTCCAGACCCAGACATATTTGCAATGCATAGTCCTACGTGAGACGGATGAAAACACGGGAGATGCTGGATCGGGATAGGGAACGGGGGGAATTCCGCTGGATGAACCAATATTGGGAGGAAGTTTTTGCGAACGATATGGATTGCAAAAATGTCTGCGTCTGGAAGATTGCAACTTGTCATGCTAAATTTCAATCATGCAGAAAGCTGTGCTGCATGAGTGCCAAAAGCTGTCCACTTTCGACCAAGTTTGGAGGGAGTTTCTCATGCAGGATAGGCATAATACGGATCTCACAGAATGTCTGTCATGCTAAGTCTCGCATTCTAGACCTCATGGGTTATGGAAAATCTGCATGACAAGTTTACAACACTCTTCCAGACCCAGACATATTTGCACTTGATAAACGAGGATGAGTGGCAATTTGACCCTGTCGCGAATAAGAAGCGGAAACAGCAGCAGATGCTTGCGGAAACCTTGGAAGCGGGGTTGAGCTCTTTACTGACCGCCATCGGCGAGGTGAAGGCGGAACCGGATAAGCTGCCGTTATTGCTAAAAACTGTCGGGGACGATTTGAGGGGGGTCATGGGGGAAGTGGCGGAAGTGATGGTAGCGATAGAGAATCCTGAGAATGTCGTCGTGGACGAGGAGGGGGAGGTTAGGGTGGAAAAGAAGAAGTCGGAAGACTTGAAGAAAAAGAAGAGGAAAAAACAAGCACGGGTTGCAGCTGCTGGCAACGAAGATGCCATCAACGGTGAGATCTTAGGCGATGAAGAGGAGGAGGATGAAGAGCAGGACTCCGATGCGGAGGACGACATTGCGGAAGCGCTTTTCGAAATCGAAACCAAGGACTTTGAAGTCGAACATAACGAAAAGTTGAGAAGGCGCAGCAGAAGCAGAAGCCCCAAAGCGGGAACAAATGCGAGTAGCAAAGCCAGCAGTCGAAAGCAGTCCCCAGGGTCGCCGCACAGTGCTTCGAAATCGCCGCACGGCCGCGAGAACAGTTCATCTACAAGGGGGCAAGCACCAGGGAAGATGAAAAGTAAATCACCGAAGACTCCTTCTAGCAATAAAAAACCAGTCCCAACCGGCGGCGTCGCTATTCCCGCACAGAAGAAACCGGCAACTACGACATCCCAAGCCGACACGTGGCCGAACCCGCTTCCACCCAAACCGGAAGAGATCAAATATGGCGTTCTCAACAGTTACATTTTCAACTGTTACATGAATTTGTCATGCAAAACTACCATCAACATCCACACGATCAAGCTGCTTTGCGTGACAAATTTGCAAAGTGCTAAACTGCGCCTAAATCTGTGCGGAATTTGTAATGCTAAAGGCGCAACCTCCCCCCTTTGACTTTTCCTATTCTTGCATTACAAATTCATGTAGCACGACTTGAGAATGTAACGTTTGAGAACGCCATAACAAACCGAATATCGACGGGCCGGTCCCACCGCCGGTCAACATCTACCCGCCAAACGAACCGCAGGAGGCGCCGGTTCTGTACCACCCGCACGGCGAAGAGCACTACCGAGACGAGTTGTATTGGGAGTCGAAGGGCGAAGTCTTCCCCATCAACCGGTTCGCCGAGTATTCCCGGCCCTACAACGAGAAAGCGCGGCAGGCGGATCTGGATTGGAAGGAACGGGTTAAAGAGAAAGAGGAAAGGCTCGGGCGGAAATCGTTCCAAATGTCGGATAGAGACCGTGACATCGCGGTAACGACGGAGGAGAAATTCTACGACAACGACGGCAAGGAGATCATCGAAAATAAGGAAAGCCAGCACGAAGAGATGGGCCGGACGTTCAACACCTCGTCTGTCGATTTGGAGGATTCGAGCAATCCTTTGAGCCAACTTCCGACGGAAGTGCAGCAATTGTCTTACCCGGAAGACAATTCCCAATTTTTGAACACGACCTACTTCGAATACGATCCGACCATGGGTTTTGTGTACCAATTCGACCCGAACCGGTCCGACGGGTTTCCGATAGCACGGTTGACGGCGGAGAAATACCGGGAGTTTTACTATGAGGAAATGGAAAAGGGGATGATTAGCTCGGAAAACGAAAAGTCCTTCCCTCTCCCGCCGGCACATTTGCTAGACACGATTGAGGAGAAAGAGGAGGAAAGCGGTGCTCAACTACCACAGCAGACGGCGGATGGTGGTGATGGTACTGGTGCTGGAGGTCAAGATCAAGATGCGCCGGATGCCGGTGCCGCCCCGGCAGCCGGCGCAGCTGCAGCTGCAGCACCTGCGCTGTATTACCCATCCCCGTTTGCGTCGGACTCGGATGGGGAACAGGAGCACGTTGTTGAGCCTTCTGCTTCACTCGGTCAACCAGTCGTCGCAGCCACGATTTCCGGCGACGCCAGTCCGCGCATTTGGCGGGACATCCCGGTACCGGTTGCGTCGATGGAGGAGTTACAGAACGCAACTTTCTCCAACACTTTCACCACGAGCGGGCAGCACTCCTCCCGGAACACCAACACTTTCACGTTGACAAACACAAACACCTTCACGTTCTGCTCAAATGCCGATCAAGAGTGTGCTCAGGATGATGACCTTGAAGAGAACCCCCAACGCACGACGTTTGATGAGGAGGAAGACTGCGCAAATTTTCCCGCCCTCCTCCTTTCCCCCACCGACGAAGCAGGGAAGGAAATCATCGAGGGCGAGCACAGCGAGGTTCTCAAACTCCCGAATTCCATTCTCCAGAAACCGGCAAAGCGGGTGAGAACACGGCAAATTTCCAGTGGCGAGGTTTTAATCTACGATGAGTCGCAGTTGAAAAAACTGGTCGAACAAAAATTCCAAGCGAACGACGGTAGGAATTACTGTGGAGAGATGGCGACAAGCATGGTTGAGATCGACGATTTCTACCCGCGAGACGACAGCCATATACTAGTGTCTGACAAAGCAACAGGGCAAACCAGTTTGAAGAGACAAGACCAAGCGGGTGTTTTGCGCGGGAAATTGTTCAGTGCGAAAGTGTTGCGATCCGCTTCACCGAGAAGTAACGCGTTCACTTCGATGAATTCCCCTAGGATGTTGAACCACGTGCCTGAAAATAAATCCACCGCGTTGTCTTCACAGTCGCCCAAATCTTCTTGTTCACCTGTCAGGAGGACTTCTAAATCCCTCTCCGCCTCCCCGTTAACAAGTCCGATCAGCTTGATGTCGGAAAGAATTGTCGAGAAAACACGATTATCAAATGTAAAAGTGTCTGGGTCTGGAAACTTGTAATGCTAAAATGTGACTGGTGGGCGCACTGCAATACGCAGCCAAGCATGACAAATTTTTGAGCTGCTCCTGTGTTTCGTTTTCCGCATGGCAAACTGCGGTGCTGCATGACAGACGAGAGGCCCTTTTCCTGCCCCTGCATCGCAGATTTATGAGTCATGTCAGACAAGCATGACAAACTTGCATTCTTCCAGACCCAGACATTTTTGCAATCCATAACGATTACAAGCGATGGAGGAATTGGATATCGAGCAACCGGAGATGGCGTTGAAAAAGGAGGAAAATTTACTGATGAAACCCAACCGGCTGATTCACGACGCCAGAATAAATACAAGTTCGAACATCAAGCTTCATCATCTCCGCGGCACCGCTTCCGCTACTTTTTCCTCCTCTGCAGCGAGCACCATGGGAGCAGGTTCGCCGTCTTCCCGCGCCACACGGATTCTATGAATTGCAAAAGCAACGCACTAGTGTGGATTGCAATACAAATTGGCTCAGCATTACAAATTAAACTTGTGATGCGGATCTAGCTAAACAACTACATTTGTAATGCATAATTGCGATTACTACGAGTGCGATACTTTTGCACAGGATAGATTCTCTACGATACACATTTAAGGAGAACCCTCGACCAGCAATCCGACCCGCGGTTTTACGACACGTTTTTTCCAAAATCCTACAAAAGGTCCGAACAAGCAGAGAAATTTGACCGCGCTGTGAAGAAAATCTTAGGGTTATCCGTGAAGCAATTGGTGGAAAGAGCGGCTGTGAAAAATAACATCCGGGTTGGGAAAGCAGGCCAGATCGAGGAGTTTGATCAACACTTACATTGCGAAGTGGAGGAGGACAAGTTCATCCAGCAACTACCACTAACAAAAGAGAACCGGGGGCTGTTTATGAACGAAAAGCAGAAACAGATGGAGAAGAAGAATCCGTTTTTTTCCAGTAAATGGAACTTCGGCAGTGAGGACAAATTGGATATTGGATTGGTGAAAGAGGAGGAACGAATGCGGGCGAAGCGGGAGAAGTATGAAAAGGACGAGGAGGGGACAGTAGATCCTACTGGTGGTAACGAACAAGATCAGGACATCATTGACGCACTGAAAAAAGCGGTTTTGCTAGGGACAATCGACGACGATACTGTGGGCAAAGAACAAGCTGCTAACCAAGCGGACCCGGACGCCGCAACAGAAGCTCTTCCATTTGCTGGTCCTGCTGTACGATCTGCATCCAAGCCAAAACAACCGGTTCCTCTCCGCGACGGGACACTCCGCATGATGCACGGTATCGGCATGCCGGTCCCCGAGGCGATCGGGCATAGATACCGGGATAGAAACTACAGCTTGCGAAAGCAGAAAAAATCCGCCGAAGAAGTTCTGGCGGAAGCGGGAACGAAATTCGACCTTACGACAGCAAAGATGAACAAAGAATCGCAGGAGCAAGAACTACCTCATCATGCTAGTAGTCCTAGCGACCACCCTGGCGACAGCAGTAGTGCGTCGATTTCTGCGAAGAAAAGGGCGTTATTTTTGAAGAATCCCAAACGGTCGAATTCCTTCGAGTTCCCGCGGTCCGGGAATGATAGAAAGGAGAAGCTGAAAGACGTAAAAAAGTTCGAAAAGGAATACGATTTAGCGCGGAAGGGGGACTACCCTTTTCTCCGCGCCCCCGCGAAGGACGAGGAGTTTTTAGCGCATAAGTTGGAACTAGAATTAGACGAGGCGGGAGATCGAGCGGTCACGCCGGAAGCGACGCGGGCGAGCCTGGATAAGAAGGTGGAGCGGGAGATTCTGGAGAAAATCAACAGCAACGGCTCGCACTACAAGAGGTCGCCGTATGGGATAAGTCAGGTGAATTACAACAGCTATTTAGGGGAACTACGGAAGAAGGAAATGGAAAAAATGTTTCACCAGGACAAATTGTTCTCGCTGCACCCGAACAAGGGCGGCGGGGGAGCTGGTAGTAAAACCAGTGGTGGGCGTGATGTCGTGAAGGAGCAAAGCATGACAAAGTCGGCTAGTACAGGGACAATAGCAACACAAAGTTTGTCACCTAGAAGTAGTAGTACACAGCGGAAGAGGTTAACGGAACAGAGTTTGAAGGAAGACTGCAGTCTTTTTCTTCGGTTATGCTGTGCAAAAGTATCGTACTCGTACAAATGCAGGTCTTGCATTAAAAATTTCTTTATCAAGGCAAATCAGCATTACAAATTTTATTTCTCACGCTAAGGAAATTTGTAATGCATTTATACGAGTACGATACTTTTGCAGTTCATATCGGTTCCAAGCCGACGATATGATGTTGAAGGACCGGGGGGACAGTGGGAAGGCGAAATATTAGGAAAAGAGAAAGACTTAGAGGATAGATTTTAAAGTTTACAGATAGAAGAAAAGTTGTTTCGTTTCTGGCATCTGGCATGCATACTAAATTTACGTTTTTCAAGTATGGTTTCTTTTTTCAAGCAATACAGCTTTTCTGCAGCCTAATTATTTTTAGCTACCCCTCTAGTTTGAAAATTGTTTCTGTATAATTTTTTGTGTTGCAAGTCGAAGTCCAAGCGCAAGTCCAAGTTGTCCATGCCTCCCAAAGGTACTGTGTAATTTGGAAAATGCACGAACCCACGACCCATCCCCAGTTTTTGCCAAGAGCTTGCCGAAGATCAGAACCATGCAGCAGACCAGATGATGGTGTTGACTAGGATTCATTGTCATGTTCTTTGGCTAGAAGTTTTCGAAAAACGCGCGAAGGTCCGGATCAAATTGCCTCTGATCATAAACACGACAACCTGATGTTCCAACCGCTCAGTTCTGAATTCATTCTCGGATCCAAATTCACGATCATGTATCAGATTTGAATCGTTGATTGAAGCTCCTACATGCAGATCATCGTCAGAGTAGCACCCACCTCAAATGCTCGCGATTATTCAACCACGATCGCAAAGTCTGTGAGCAAGTAGTCCTCTTTTCTGCTACTTCAACCAGCGACCAAGCGATATGCTCGACGTGGCGACTTTTGTTTGTTGAGTTTGAGCAGTAGTATTGTTTGTTTCTGTTTCAGGTTTATTTCAATTCTACAAGAAGCTGTAGTGGCTACCAGGTCTGTTCTTTTTCTCAGCTGAAAGAGCAACCATGTTCGGCTCCAAAAACCCTTTCGCCGCCCTCGCGGCCGACGAGGATTCCACTTCTAGCGACATTGAACAGAATGAGAAGCGCGTGGTGTCGTGTCAAGAACATCAAACCTCCCCAGGAAATCCAGCATCGAAGAAGAAGAAGGTCGTCCGCAAAAAAGGCACGAAAAAGCAGAGAGCTGCTGCAGCCCTCAAGAAGCTGAAATCCATGCTGGAGGCAAACGAGAAGCAAGATATTACGCAGCAGAAAGCTTCCGGTTCCTCGTCAGCATCAGGGCCCGCCCAAGCCGCTTCTGTGAGGAAGAACAGCAAGGAAATAAATGACGAGGCATCTTCACACACGCAGTCTTCAAATGCGGTGACACAAGGAGGAGCCAATGGCAAGCGCAGCTCGACTTCGAGTTCTTCGAGTCCCTGCTCCTCATCTGCTGGAGACAAGACGAAAAATGCAGCTGGTTGTTCTACTGCAACACAACCTGCGGAGGTTCTTCCCACCTCTAGCAGTACTTCATCTAGATTTTTCTACCGCCCCGGCGGCGTGGAGGTGCAAGTTGTGGACAACCGCGACCCGGCTCTTTTGACCCTCTTCAAAAACATCCCCAGCGAAAAGAACCATAGTAGTGCTAGCCGCGATCAACATGCAGCAGGAGTAGGAACAAAAGCTTCCTGTGGCAGCTCCAACACAGCAGTCAGCGAGACGAAGACCGCGAAACCCGGGGAGGTGATTGAGGTGCGCTACAAGCTGTGGCTGTACGAGAAATTGCAGAAGGCTTTGGAAAGGTCGACGAAATTTGGACCAGGGGCTGTAAGCTCTTCAACACCTGCAGCTGCTGAGCAAACACAACCTGAAAAATCTACTGCCGCTGCGGCCACTACCTCCGCGACCACTGGTTCTACTCCTTCGAAGATAAAAAACCACCTCGACAGCCTCACTCTCGAGTTCCTGGAAAATCAGAAACCGGTTGACAAGGGCGAGATGGATTGGGTCTTGGGTGTTCCCAACGCAGTTATACCCGGTTTTGACCAAGGCTGCCGAACGATGAAGACAAGAGAAGTCCGGAAACTGTTCATCCCCTCTAAATCCGGCTACGGGAAGAAAGGCGCGTCGCAGGGGAAAATCCCGAAGAACGCGGACTTGGTTTTTCTCGTCGAGTGTGTGAAGATCGGAATAGATTGGGAGGGGGAGAACGCCTTGCTGTCCAGCACGAAAGACGGCCGCAAACGGAAATACACTGCGAAGGAAAGGGATGTCAGGAATCGAAGGGCGAAGAAAGCGAAGAAAACTTGATCATTGATCGCAGACAAGTTCTTCGAGTTGTATCATCTTGAACACGAACTTCAAATCGGCTTTGGCTCTTGCAAACTTGGAACAAATAAAATTCTGCTTATTTCCACAACGGGATAGAAAATGTGATAAAATGAATTGCAAGTACGGACGCGAAACAGCAGCAGGGCGTACGAAAGGCACTACCGGGTTCACATGATGTTCCTCCTGCGTTTCAACTTGGCGGGAAGTGAGTTTTTGTTCTCCTCGGTGGAGTTTTATCGTTGATCACTTCTTCCATTTGCAAGTTTTGAACTGGTGCCGGTGCGGATCCGTATGCTGCCCATGCCGCGCAGGCACATCAAGATCGAGATCCTGTCTACATTCCGATTTTTCTCAGTGGTAGAACCCGTTTTGCTGGAGGCAGCTCCTTGGCACAGTATTGCTAGCTACTTCTCACGCTTGAACGTCACAGTGAAATAAAAAAATTACTGCGATAGGCTCGGTAGTTGTGCCAAAGTCAAAGTCGGCCGGTAGAATTGTCGATCGTGTAAACCTATCACCTGAACAATAAAAAAGGGCAAGCTTGTCTCACCAAAGACAAAGAATCCACATCACGACAAAATGGCCTCGTCTTCCGCTCCGACTCTTTTGGCCGACGGAACGGCCTCTTCAAATCCGGCCGCTTCACCAGCCACTCTCATCACCACGACCGCAGAAGACTGGCTTTCTTCCAACGATTTCACTTTGACAACCCGGTCTGTGTACGAAAAACTGATCCACGGGCAGGGCACTTCTGACCGGAACATCGCACAACATATCTTTGTCGACACAATCATCGGACTGCACAAAGAGCTGTTGCTGAAAGACTCCATGATTGTAGACGGAAATAACGCCGTTATCGATTATGACACGGGGAATGTGACTAACTGTTTGAATTTACTACCATTACAGCAGTACCTCCCGGAGCCGGATGAGGAGTTTATCAAAAACTGCTGCGACACACTGCATATGAAATGCAAATGTGTCTGGGTTCGGGAGATTGCGAGGTTTGTCATGCTAGTCTGGCATGACTCTGAACTCTGTGTTGCGTGGCCGCAAAGACAAAGAGCTCCGCCTCCCTGTCATGCAATAACGCAGCTTGTCATGCGGAATACGCAACTCAGAACCACGAAAAGACTTGTCATGCTTGGCAGCGCATTACAGTGTGCTCACTATTTCCTTCCTTGCGTCACAAGTTTCCAGACCCAGACATATTTGCAGTCCATACTGCACGAAAGCACGAAGCTGATGGAGAAAAACCCGCAGCTGCATCAATATCGTGAGAAAAAAGTGTTACAGTTACACACTCTGATGCGAGACAAGCAAGACAGACACCCTCTGTCATGCAGGACCTGCCTGCCAGCCTCATTTTAGTCGTGTTTTCCTTTATAGTCTGCGCATCACAAGTTTTCCTTGACATGCAGAGCAACTTTGTGATGCTGAAATTCCAACAAGTGTGTAACTGTAACACTTTTTTCATGCGATAATCAAGGTGGAATCAGTAGTAACCACGAAATCGAGATTTTCCCCACCTGGTTTGAGATGCAGAAGCAGGGAATTGCTATGCACTGCAAAAGTATCGTATTCGTATAAATGCATCACAAATTTCCTCAGCATGAGAAATGAAATTTGTAATGCGGATTTGACTTAACATCATGCATGACTGCAATACGAGTACGATAGTTTTGCACAGGATAATTGCGGACTACGAGCAATTTTTGGAGATGATCCAGGCGGTTTTTGTCCAAATCGCGCATTGCGCGGAACTGTTGCAGCAGCAATTGATGCAGTCGGATTTCGGGAAATTGTCCCGGAAGTTGAATGGGGGATTGATTGACCCCGGGACCATTGTCGCGGATGTGCTGAACAATGCGGGATCGGCGGGGCAGGGCGGCTTGGCAGCGACGAGTTTGCTGCGGCATCCCAGTGTGCACGGGGTCCAGGGAAGGAACTGCTAGGGTAGGTTGTGTTATGTTGTTGTTTCATGGCCTCACCAGACGGATTGAAACAACGATGACGAAGTCACTAATTCACCGAGACAAAGTTTTGGCTCAGAGAACTACGTAGACGTGAAAAAGAAATAGAAAAATGGAATGCTGTGCTCTCTCCAGAGCCGGTCGTCGCGCTGGCAGCGACATTCATAAAAAGTGCTTTTATTTCTCATGGTCAGCAGTGGTGTGCAACTTGTTATGTCCATGTCTAGTATGCCGACGGTCATCAACATGAGGAACCTCGGCTTTGAAGCCTGCTCATTTTCTTGTGAACAGAGATCCTCACTGTCACGTGCAAGACAAACCAGATCTGATCTAAATATACGATCTGGCTCTGAGTCTTTCACTTTGATCAAAAGATCCAACTAGCGACGATCTCGGTCGTGGTCTGTGCTTACGATAGAATTGGAAGATGCAAATTGGTTCATAATTCCGGCCACATGATTGAAGAAAAAAATGTGGATCCGCTCGAAGACAAGCAAGATATATCGACCGGCTTCATGTTGATCTCTTTTACCAACAGCGACACTGGCACTGTATCTGAGTCGTAGGACACCAGTGGAGATGTTGATTTTTTGGCATTTGTTCGTCCAACTCCGGTTCACGAAAGATTTCTTGATTCAAATGTGTTGAGACACCAAGTTACTTACTTCATCTACATCCTCTTCAGTTGATTTCAAGACAAAGAATCAATCATGACCACCTCTCTGAACGACCTGGATGCGCAGCTGGCTGCGCTAGCGACCGCAGATGACAACAGCGACAAAGAGGATTCAAGCGACAACGAAAACGAGTCTTCTTCAAGCTCCGACGTCGTTTTCTCTTCCGATAGTGAAGCCGCTGAAGCCACTGCGAAAAAGAAGAAGAAGACGTCCTCACCGAAGAAAAAATTGACGAGTAAGAAGAGAAAGCGAGGGGGCGAGAAGCCGGCGGATGGTGACAGCAAGGGCGGCGATAAAACGACCACAAAGAACGACGGTGACGCAGGAGCTGATGGTAAAGTTGTTGAGAACACCAAAGAGCCTGCACGTGATGCTGATCAGGCGGACACGGCAACCCAAGCCAAGACTGAGGAGCAAGACCGCAAGGAGCGGAAGAAACTGGCCAGGAAACACGCCAGTAAGGGACTGTCGAAGCTCTGCTTCGCTTTTCTAAGAGACGGGGAAGAGGGCTGCAAGCACGGCGGGAGGAATAATTGCGTTTTCGAGCACAAGCATTTGTCGCAATTGACCGACCAGGAGCTGATTGCGTTGCGGAAGGATTTGTTTTACAAGCCGTTCGACGAGAAATTATCCTTGAAAATCCAAAATCTCAACATCCCGACGTGCAAATCCTTCAACAAAACGGGGTATTGTCCAAAGGGTGGAAATGATTTCTGCCGGTACTGGCATTTGACCGACGCGCACATCGCAAAGTGGGCCGGGTTCGGGTATTTTTGCGAGGTTTGCACCAAGCCTTTAACGAGCAAGGACGCGTATGAGGAACATATGGCGTCGAAAAAACACTTGCAGAAGGTAAGTGAGCAAAAGAATGGAACAACAAATGACGGCTCTGGTTGTGCAGAAGCAGAAGATGGAAATAAAGGTGCCGATGCGGCAGGAGGCAGCTGCTCTGGCGGAAAAAAGGGAGGCAAAGGAAAGAAAGGTGGAAAGAAAGGCAGCGGCAAGGACCACTACGCATCAAATAAAGGCGGTAAAACAAGCAGCAGCTTTAGTAGCGACAGTGGCAAGGGCGGTACCGGTAGTGCTAAAAAAGGGAAGAAAAGTGGAAAGGGGAAGGGAAAACCGAATGCAAAAAGTACTTGGAACGAGGATGGGGCTGCTACAACATCATGGAATTCGAATTCCTGGTCAACATCTTGGTCTAGTAATTCATGGAACAATAATTCATCAAAAAGTGCAGAAGAAAAAAACAACGACCAAGCGACAGCACCCGCAACAGACCATGGAGGTGCAGCTGCAAGGTCGACCCCCTCACAACATAAGCGGAAGAGGGAAGAACGAGATGCCGGTGCTGATGATCAAGGAACAAATGCAGGTGCTGACGAGGGAACAAAAACAAAAGACACGACGATCACGACAAAATCAAACGATGCCACTGCTACCGGCGCGGAAGAAGAACCCGCTCCAAAAAAAAAGAAGAAGCGAGGCGTTGATCCGAGAAAACAGAAACGAGAGGAGAAGTGGAGCACTGCCGCTGGTGAAGAGGCAGGCGCGTGGTGGTGATACTATGTGTTTTTGTTATCGTCGATTTGAAACTACTGGTTGTAATGGTGCTGAATTCAATCGTTGTAAACCAACACAACTCAGTCTCAACTTGCTGAAAGCGTGTATAAAAAGAAGAAAGCTGCTGTAGTGGTACAGCAGGCGACGCAAGAAATTGGGCCGGAGTGTCATTGTTCACAAATCCCTGCTGATTTTTGGTTTTTGTGGCTCATCGTTCATTGTTTATTGTTTTCTGAAATCGGTTTTCTATTCCTATTCGGACACAGTAGGTTCAACATCTTCCAAGGTTCATGCGTCTCCCCTTCGGTCTTCTTCGTTCTATTCGTCCACTCGGTCGTCCTCGTCTTGTGTCGTACAAACAAAAAATCGTCGTGCTGATTTGGCTCTTTCCCAATTCGTAATGTCGTACCTTCTTCCTTCTCGGTCGTGCAGAAAGTTTGGTATATCTCGGTTTCCTCGTACTGGTTTTATTCCTTCGTGCGATTTCGTTTTCGATTTCGTCGTCGTTGTCTTTTCCTGCTACTTGTCGCGCACTTTTTACTTTGAAAACGAGAACGGCTTGAAAGAACTAAAAATCCGATCAGGAACATCAAACTCCAAGTTTCCCATGTAGGTTTCTACTCATCCCCCCTTACTAGATATTCGAGTTCTACAAAAGTTTCGTTACTCACACTCACAACCAAAAATCCCCGAGCCTTACTACAACTAGAAATTACCAATTGCCAACTAAGATACACGACGCAAAACATGTCACTCCCCCGAGCAGCACAACGACGACCACAAAGCTCTTTCCTGGCCTCGAGGAAATGGTGGCTTTTCCACTGGGAGTTTTTCGTTTTCCGAAATCATCTGCAAACCAGCATAATTGTTCCGCCAACTGCTGCATTCCGGTTTGCCTCGAAAGAACAAAGCGCAGGACGGCTACAAAAGACCGTATCATCTTTACCCGCTCTTTCCTCTTCCAGGAGAAATGGTAGCACGACGAGGAGCACCAGTAGCTTGATTGATCGAACAAAACCAAGAGGAAAATCGAAGCCAAGAGAAAGAAAACCGACGACACTGCCGAAAACCGCAGCATGGGGCGACACGGTTGGAAGTGGACAAGTACAGGAAAAGCCTGGCAGCAGTTCCAGCGGTAAAAGTAAAGCTAAAGCCAAACCAACCGTGGTTGAACCATCCGTAGTTGTGGAACCAGCACCTCACCAACCTGCTCCAGGAAAACAAGACACCGAAACGGACAAGACAGGAGGAGCAGACAAGGAGCAAGATCATGACACATCACCGAGTCTTCATGTTGTTGAAAAAACCGAGGACGACAATGTGGACGATGAACGGAAGCACACAGAGGAACGTAAAAAGAAAGACGTAGAACAAGTTCCAGCTTCACGACCAGCAAAAATAACACGAGAACAAGATCCTGATAGTCCTCCCAGTCCGGAACATGATGAAGCCGACGATTCTGTTGCTGATGCTGCACCCCCACGACCTGCACCCCCAGCAGCCCCACTACGCGAGGACGAGACCTCCGAGAGCAACGATCTCGCCGAGCTAATAAACGGGATGAGTTATCTCCCCGTGCCGGAGCAGCAAGATTCCGCCACGATTGTGTTTAAGCCGCCTCCAGCAGAAGGAGATGGCACAGCTTCCATGTCAACATCACAGCGAAAACTTTTAAGTGACGAGGTTCACGTATCCCAGAGAAAAAAGCAGGCAGGTCACATTTGTAATGCAAAAATGAATACACAACAAAATCTGTGTTGCCTATCCTATACAGCATGCTATGGGGCCGCCCATGACAGATTTTCCTTTGTATTTATTTTTGCATTACAAATGTGCCCTGCTAGCTTTTTTCTGTGGGATATCACGCGCCGGCGGGAGGCGGAGGAGCCGGAACGGTTCCAGCAGTGCTCTCGTCCGCCGAAGTCGTGAATGGAACCACGTCGATATGCATTGCAAATATGTCTGGGTCTGGAAGGATGCAACTTGTGATGCTGACTTTGGATTCTACAAAAATCTGTATTGCATGAACAGCAACGGTTTCGAGAAATATGGGCGACGGTTCCAGAGTGATGAGGGGAGAGGTGGGAGCGTGTGGCTGTTTTGTGTTTCTCTACATTTGTGTGCTTAAGTATGACGGTATGTGTAAGTAGATATGTGTGTGTGTCTGCGAGTGTATATTCATATGTGTGTATGGATTGAAAGTTGTATGAGTGCCTGTGTAGTATTTGTGTTTAAGTTTGTAGATGGAGGCGCTGCTATTTTTTCGATTTCGTCGTCTGTTACATCATGAAAATCGTCGTGTTTCTTCCTTCATCTTGTTGTTAGTTTTCGTCGTTTTCCCTAGGCCTCTGTTGGCAGCCGCCTAAAGTGCGGAGGATTCTCGCAAGCTAGGAAAGAAAAAAAAAGACACACACACACACACAAACCGCGCACGGGCTAGCGGCTCCGCTTGTGCGGGCTTTCTGGCCGACGGACTTCGTACCTGCCCGGACTTGTTGGACTTGTTTGTGGTCGGATTTGCTTCTGGCTGGTGGAAGTGGACCTGTTGGGGCTGAACTAGTAGGAGCTAGACGTGTAAGAGGAACTCGGAGTTGTTGGTCGGACTTGGACTTTCTGGTGTGGGTCGCGGCACCGAACTGGACTTCAAGCCGATGTCGGATCCAATGCTACTGGCGCGTGCAGGCCTCGGAGTTGTTGGGCGGCCTTGGAGTTGTTGCTGCGTGGAGGACCCGGAGCTGGTGGCCGGACTCGAAGGCGCTGATGTGTCGAGGACTTGGAATTTCTGGTCGGAGGAGGAGGAGTTGTTTCTGGCCCTGGGTGGAGGACTTGTTTTTGGTCGGAGGATGAGGATTTTTTTTCTGGTCGGAGGAGGAGGACTTGTTTCTGGCCCTGGGTGGAATACTTGTTTCTGGTCGGAGGACTTATTCCTGGCCGGTCGAACTTGCTGGAGCCGGACCTGTTTCACTTGGGGCGCGGCAGAAGGACAAAAAAGAAACAGGAGGCCATCAACCTAGTGATAGATAAACAGCACAGCTGATTAATAAGGCTTTTTGTTTTACACTTAGATCATCCGCAGCTGGTGCTCTTTTTGAACCCCCCCGGCCGTCCCATATTTGCATGTGCGGGGAGTCTAAGTAACATGGCTTGCCCGAGTCATTCACGAACCGGGAAGATGGGAGGCGGGGTTTACCGTCTCCAGACAGGCCAGCCGCCGTGAGTGACTACCACCTCTGTTATTGAGGGAGCGTGTGTCCTCCTCGACTGAGTTGCGTGCGCGGCCCATCCGTGTTCCGCGTAAATCTCTACAGGAGAGTGTACGCCGCGTCGAAAGGCTCCCTTCCGTACGGAGCGCCCCGAACCCTTTTTAGCGCACCTTAGTGATGGCCTTACTGTCATTATCAGTCAGATCAGTTTGTAGAGCCCAGTCTGTTTATGCTAGCAGAGGGCTAGTGCGCTGTGAACCCCCAGGACCAGGTTGACTCAGTCCCGACCGAAGTGGTAGGCGCTAGGGTGAACTATGTATGTAGCGCTTAGGGCCCTTCCGTACGGCCAATTTGTATGTCCCGCAACGGGGTTCGCCAATGTCGGTCATTTGTATGCGAGGCGATGGGTTACCCGGTCGGCAGAGCCGATCCACACGACGACGATGAACAGCAAAAGCGGTCCAGTTTTTGCCACGGCGAGAGGGCATTTCTCATGCGGTATAGGCCGCATCAGGAAGCCCTCACAGGATCTGTGTTGCTAGGGCATGCATCACAGACATCGGGAGTCATGCAAAATGTGCATGACAGACCTCGCATCCTTCCAGACCCAGACATGTTTGCATTTGATTTACGAGCAGCACCAGCAGCACTACACCGGCACCCGAAACAGTCGTCTCGTCGCCGGACGACAGTAACAACGCGGTCATGACCGTCATGGTCGCCGTCGTCGGTTCCATCGTGGTGATCCTCGTGCTCACCGTGCTGGCCGTCAAGTGTGGCGGCATGACCTGCGGCCGGGGTGGCAGCCGGAAGCGCAGCAGCAGCGCAATCTCCGCTTCGGCTTCCGACATTTCGCGGTCCGCGAGCGAACAAGGTGACCGTAAAGACGACCACAAACACCACAGGAAACAAGAATCGGTTGGCAGCGAGGTCCCGTCCAGCTTCGACTACGGAAAAGCCGCGAAAAAGGACAAGAAGCACAAGCACCGGAGCAGCGACCACGGCGCCAGCTCGGTCGAAAACCCCCCGACCATGGAGAGTTATGTCCCGCCAGAGTCGGATGTAACCTCCTTTGCGCCGCCGAAACAGGGCGGTGGTGGTCAGCAGCGCGACAGCCGCGAGGAGAAGAAGAAAAAGAAAAAGCACTACGACGACGATGATGACGATGAAGAAAGCGAGCGCGAACGGGACAAAAAAGAGAAAAAGCGGCTGAAGAAAGAGAAGCGGACCGAGAGCTTTGATAAAGGAGGCAACCACAGCTACGATAAAAAGAAGGGGAGTTTCGACAAGGAGAACTCCTTTGATAGCAAGAAAAAGAAAAAGCACGACTATGACGAGGACGAGGACGATGAGGAAACTCAGAATATCCGCAGCGATTACGATTACGATAAACCCCCAGCTGACACACGGAAATCCCTGTTGTTCCAAGTCGCACGGGAGGCGAGCGTGCGCGTCAGTGCGATCGGAGATGCGCATCCAGAACCAGCGCGGGCAACTATGACCGCGCCAGACGATGGGACGCCGATATCATTCTCATAGAGTCAACATGTGAATGATGTATCGATATCAGACAGAAACAGAGGTCATGTTACCATGACCCAGTAGAGTGAGTGCTCCATCATAAAGTTATACTAGCTTGATGAGGTAGTTGTATGGGTGTGCGCAGCCTTTTATGCTCTTTCGTCACACCAGTCTACAAAGCCAGCGTCGTCAAAAATACGAGAGTAAGCTACCAGAAACTAGAACTCCGATCGCAAAACTCGGTAGCAGCAGTACGTACGTCTTGAAGCACATATCAAGATAGGATAGAAGTTTTTTACTTTTTTCTTTGAACTTCCAAAATGTGTATCTTCCTTCCTGACACGACATCAAATTTGTACTTATTTATAAGCATCAGAAAAGCCCCACCCTATTGCCAAACCAAAAGCAAAAATGCAAAACCTCAACAGATAGAAACAGTGTAAACCCTGCTCCCCTCATGTTGCTCAATTATACACTACAACGCCAGCCACTGTTTTGTTGTGCAAGGCGGCTTTCTCCGCTGCGATGGTCTTTTCTCCTGTTCTTTTTCCCTATAGAATGTGATTTTTCCTGTAAACCAGAAAGGTAAAGACGCTGCTAGCCGCGTCGGTCTCGGTCGTTTGCTATCCCTATGCTCTCTGTGCCTTTCTTTGCTTGTCTCTCTGCTACTTCCTACGGTTACATGCTTATTTCGTCGTCCCGGTGCCAAATCGGTTTATCAGAACTTTGCATGGCCGCTTCGGATCGGTTCATATCGTCGCATACCTGGTCGGTTCCAGTTGTCGTACAAATTCTTGTCGTCTTCGGTGAAGAAAAATATTTCGTCCAATCGTTCTGTGACTGCTCGTGTATTCGCAGCGGAAGAACAGATACGTTGCTTCGTCCTGGTCCAACGAGCTGTTATTTTCGTACTCTTCGCATTGTCCACATCTACTTCTACTTTCTTGTGTCATTTCAAGAGTTATGTCTTAAATCAGACCTGTGTTTTTTTGCACAAGGAGCTGCATGAACACGATTTTCCCACTCACCAACACCAGCGCAGCTTGAATTGCACCCCTTGAAAATAACCCAAAAGTCAAGATATCAATCTACATTTCTAGTTTCTACCCGTACTAGGTCGGTGTTGTAGCTGTCGTTTATCTCCCTGACAATTTGTGGTCTATTAGCCCATTGTTCTTGTGCTTTCGCTTTCGTCCGACAAACCTCTGCACATTTACGCATTTCATCTGTAAGAATGTTTTGTAATTTCTTACGTGCAATAGACTTACAGCGGAAGGGTTTTTTGTACGGCTGAAGTCCGTGTCCGTGTCGTCGCAACCCGACCAAGCAGAGCGCGAGGACCAAGAGGATCAGCAATGCCCATGGACGAACAAAATCTTCACCGCGCTGTCAGTACCACCAGCAGCACCTCGCCCCCGATGAAAAGTAAAAGAACTACAGGGCTGACTACAACTCCAGGACCACCGGCGGGGGTTGTGCAACAGCTTGTGCGACTGGCTGTCGCCAGCACAACTACAGCAGCAACATGCGGAGGTCCATGGCCCTGGTCGTTTTTAGTACAACTCCAAGACGGGGGTTGTCCTGGCGGCGGCAACGGGATAGCATCATCGACTAAAGCAAAAAATATGGGAGCAGGAGTTTTAGTATCGGCGTTTCAGGTTCGTCTGCAGCAGCAAAAGAAAGCGACCATGATCAAAAAGCGCGTAATACAGACAAAGCGTGGCGGACAAAATGCGTCTGCTCAAAAGATACCGAAAAACCAAGGTGCGCGGCCCGCTGTAGAGGCACTGCCTAAAGTAGATGACGGACAGAGAGCAAAAGGTAAAAATAGTAGAGCTGCTCCGCGCGTGGTCGTGGATCCCGCAGTTCCAGTTGTCACGACAGAAGATGTAGTAGATTCTGTTGCAGTTGCTGACGGTCCTGCAAATGGTAGAACAAGCACGACGGATTATGATTATCATACTAGTACAGTGGAGGACGACGATAGAAGTACTGAGGAAGCAACAAATACTAACGGGGGAGTCCGAGTCCTGGACGAAGACGAAGATAATGCAAGTGTTTTGAGTTTGACATCAAGATCAACTTCTTTTGCGACGTCACCTCCCAGTAGTACCAGAAGAACCAGCAAAGGCCTAGTATCTACTCCGGAAAAATCCGAATCAGCCAAGGAAGATCACGATTACCTCACAAAAGTCCGCGATAATTCCGCCCTCGCAGCAGCTTCTACATCTCTACTCAGCACACAATCCTCGTCCTCCCACCTCGAGGTGTGTGCTTCGGAAACCACCACCTGTGCCCAGGGCAAGTACCGCGAACCGGTAGACCCGCTCTGCAAGTGCCCGGAGGCCAAGCCGGTGTGTCTCATGGTGACCCACTTTGACGGGCGCTGTTTCGAGAGCAAGGAGGCGTGTCAGAAAGACGAGGAGCAAAAATATCCAGAATGCCTCACTGTCGGTGAGCACATGCGCTGCCCTGAGTGCCTGGAAAATGCCAATGTGAAACGGGCGGTGACGGAAGAACTGTGTGTAGCGCACGATGCGTGTGTAACCGCCGTCTGGGACAAGGAGAAAATGGGAGAACCTCCTCTTTCCCAGACAGGCCTGCCTTTCCCGGAAGACGAAGAGCCACCCTTGCTGGAAGCGCTGCAAGTTCAGCAGGGAAAAAGCACATATCAAATGTAAAAATGTCTGGGTCTGGAAAAGTGTAGACTTGTCATGCAGATTTTCCATGACCCATGAGGTCTGGAATGCGGGACTTAGCATGACAGACTCTGCGAGGTCTCTGCCATGCCTATCCTGCATGAGAAACATCCCTCCAACTCGGTCAAAAGTGTACAGCTTTTGGCACTCATGCAACACAGATTTTTGCATGCTTCAGACTTACCATGACAAGTTCCAACCTTCCAGACCCAGACATTTTTGCATTTGATAGCACAGGCGCGGAAGCAATTTGTTGTCCGAGCGATAAAAGCACGACAACCTCCGGTGAACAATCTTCGGAGATTGTACTTACGAAAACGGAAAAGAGGAGCTACACGTTGTATGACTATCAGCTGCCTCTGTGCAGTCCGCTTATTAAGTGATAGTTGCGCAAAATGAAGAAGTTCATCATCTGCATAAGGAACTCAAAAAAGCAACTTTCAAGAACATCGACTGCGTTATTTTTCTTATCAGGGCACGTGCACGACCCAAAGAACCCACTGATAGCTGTACAACTCCAAAAGTTCTTTTCTTTTCCTTTCCATACTTCGTTCCCAAGCGTGCTGCCTCAGCCACCCGGACCTGAATGTGAAGCCTTTCAAATCTTTCCTGGGCACCAGCGCATCTGCAGGATCATCAGCAGCCGCAGACCTTTCCACCAACAACACTTTTAGTGAAGAACAGGGCCTGGGCGGGAACGGCCACAGCCCGGGAGGTGGCGTTCAGTTCGTTCCAGAAGGAAATACCTCAGCGGAAAGCCAAACGGCTGCACCACCAGCATCTGGAGAAGAAGCGGCTCCAAAAACAGGGCTGGGAAGTAGTGGCACGACGGCCGAAGGAGGTGCCGGCACAGTAGATACCAGTGGCGCGGTCTGCGACACCGGGTTGGTGATTTCGATCCTCGTATCCATTATCGTCACGGTCATTGTCGTCACCTCCGCCGTCGCGCTCTACTGCTACTTCTGCGTCATGGGGAAAGACGGCTACCTCAGCATGCCCGGCGTGGCGGACAAGAAGAAGAAAAACAAGAAGAACAAAAATGTATCCTGGGGAAAAACGTCCACGACAAAACCGCAATTGTGTCATGCAGATCTTCGATGACAGCAAGTGCAAGAGCAACACAAACACTTGTATTGCGCATTTCCAGGGGAGGGAGGCACTTGCACTTCCAGTCGCGTTTTGATGGCATGTGTGATGCCGGAAACACGATGTATTTGGAGACGGCTTTGTCTATGATCCACTGCTGTCCTTACTACTTCTAACCTGCATTACAATACAATACAGCGAGAGAGAACATGTCATGTGTGATTTTTCCGAAAACCTCTAGATCTGATTCATTTGTCTTCGTGTTGCAGAGGGGAGGCCCTAACAACTTTGCTTTGTTATGAGGACGTTTTTACCGAGGATACAACGCCATCGGAAAGAAGTCCACCCGCGCCACGCTGGCCGACCTGGTCCGCAGCGAAATCTCCAAGTCCGGCGTCTTCGACGCGGAGGCTGTGGAGGATCCGAACGCGAGCCGGAAAAAATCCATTACCGTGCCAGACCGGCCACCCACCATCGCGCTCGACCCGGAACGCCCGGTGTCGTTTGCCGATTGAGCATAGAAGAGGAGGAGCAGGAGGTCTCTTTTTACAAGGCCGCAGCTTATGTCGCGTAGTGGGTGGGTGAACGAGTGGACAGGGGGGAAGGAAAATCGCCAGAGGGTGGGCAAGGGAAAAAAATTTTGATGCAGGGCGGGGCCAGGCATCTGCGCCGCTTCTTGCTGAAAGTAAGAACGAAGGCGGAGCGCCATGGCGCCCGTGGTTCCAGTCTCTGCGCGAGCGCGAGGACCCCACCCGCATGGGGCGCGCATTTGCGTGGCGGCAAGCCTTAGGCCCAAGCAACAACGCAAAGCGCGGCAGCGGGCGGGCGCCAGTGGACGGGGGAAGGAAGCAGGGGAACAGCCCGCGCCATGCGAGGCGTTGGCGCGTGACGCCATGCCCGCGCGTTTGCGGCGTGGCCCGCTCGTGCCGCTTGCCTTTGTGGCCCGGCTGCCCCTGCGCGCCTTTGTGCCCCCCGCGGCCTTCCCCCGCGCGCAGCCTTGCAGAGCGGGGGCCCCTG
>JACKZZ010008919.1_pt1 | contig 21886 bp, 20 predicted proteins | sample 8027871 | NCBI WGS metagenome assembly JACKZZ01 (sample SAMN15724774, study PRJNA655200) | protist metagenome | isolation source: fluorescence activated cell sorting (FACS) single amplified genomes of... | place: USA: West Boothbay Harbor, Gulf of Maine | collected 2000-07-19 | reverse complement strand
CTCTACTTAGTGAAACCTATCTTTGCATGGCTTGATGTTAATGTGCTGACTTTAGTATCAACTCAATCATGCATTTCTTCTGTTATTCCTACAACGATTACTCTTTTATTAGAACCAGCGGATCCCTCCAAATTGATAAGAATGGATGGACTGCTTAAGATCGCTGCGGGATATGTGTTTCTCTCTTCTGTTGTAATTTTAGCAAATCTGTGTCGTTTCATGCTTCTACAATTTCAATTTTTTACCACATATTTGCAAAGGCATCCTAATTTTGCACTTGTTGTGACTGTAGTGGGGGCACTTGGCGAAATTTTGAAGATCGGAGTGATGCTAGGGTTCCGCATATTTTCTCTACCTTGTATCATTGGCACAATACTCACATTGATATACTTTAATAAACTTCTGCAATACCCCTTGGAAAATCTTGCTACATTTGCCGGTAATAATATTATTGGTGGTGTGGCTATTTTATGGGGTGTTGGTATAGCCTACATGCTCTTTGCTACCATAACTATCTTACAGCTAAGAGAAATCCTGCATCCAGATTTACTAGCCAAGTATATCCGTCCTCAGGAATCACAGTCTGATTTACTCTATTCTTTATTGAATGATCCCACACTGACTCAAATGAAGAGACTCCTTGCCTCATTTGGAGTGTATTTTTCACTTTCAATTGTCTTCATCTTTCTCCCTATTCAACTATTTGATTATTTCTTCCCAGCCGCTTATCCTGTACGCTTGTACTTCGTCTATTTCGCTGCTGAGGTGCAGGTTCCGTTTGAAGTGGGCTTTCTACATACCATTTACCTTATGATGTTGGAAAAATATAAAAATGTGATTGGACATGCACTGCACTACGGGCTGCTTCGACTCACGAGATGGCTTGGGGTTGATAGGTATCTGTTGCCTTTTTCTATGAAAGTCATCCAGGTTTGTTGATCATTATTGTCATAGCTAATGTATGCATTTACCATTGATGAACCTTAAATATCATGATTTGCAAACATTTACATATATCAACTCATACACTTTTCAAACATTGATTACAGTCACCAGAGCAACGGCAACGAGCTGTCCGCAAAAACCGTGAAATTATATCACTTGCGAACGGTCAAGAAGGTGTGATATGTCAATCTATGCTTCGTCCTCCGAAGGGATGGGATTCCAGAAGAAAATCAGCGGTAAGCTAGGGTAGTAACACAATTTTTATAATACAATTATAACGGCATCAGGCACTTCAACTGTGATACAGCTAATACCCTGTATGGTGTATGCATATATATAACCAATACACATTACTAATAACTAAATCTGGGCAATGGTCATCTATCAGGGCCGATGGTCATGGTCACCAGAAGATATCACTGAATTAGAGGCAAGTGTAGCCCCCCGCCATATGCCTTTAGACAGTTCAGGCGTTGTCACGTTGCTGCGCGTCATAGCAGTAGCAGGCATCTCATGGACAGCCGTTATTACATGTGTGACTTTTTTAATATTGACTCCCCTCGTGATGGGGAGATGTGTCCTCATGCTAGTAGCACTGCCAGATGAGTACTGGCACGATCCTTTTTGTATGTTTCTTGGGGTGTTCGCTCTTCAGGTGCTAGTTAGAATTGTCCATGAGGCAGATTATATCAGACGTCGCCTGCAGCCGCAGCTGTATTTGTTTAATTTCCGCACTTGGATGCTTTGTAAGTATAAAAATGTTATGTGGTAGCAATAATATCCATTGCTTGTCAAATGCGGCAGGTATACGTCGCTCTACGCTTGTATCCGTCGTCTTCGATAGCATGGTGTTTTGTTGTCAACATCTTGAATCTAATAATGGCAACTGTTTATAGGTGCAAACTTTGCGGTGCATTGGATAATATTACTTCCGTTCTCTGTAGGGATCTATTACTCTGTTTTGGTACACTACCCCTCGCAGTCTTTAGCTACCTCTCTGCCCGCCTTACTCTCTTACCGTGAATTTGTTCGCTGTTACTTATTTGGTCTGTTTGTAGTTTTGTGGGCCACTATTTTGATGCTGTCTGGGGCAGTGGATCGAAACTTGATAAAAGTGGGAGCTAGTCCTATATTTGCAGATGCAAGAACATCTTTGGCCGTGGTTATGGATAGTATAAGAACAGCAGGAGTAGCAGCATCAGCCCATTCATCATCCAGTAGCTCCGAGATGATGAATAATGACGTTAGTACTAATAGTAGATCTGATGATAACAATGGACAGCATGGACATGATGTGTGGAATGTTGAATCACTGAACACCTCGCTTAAAGCGATCCAAATTCTCACATTATTACCAGCACACAAACAGCTTGTTGCTGTCATGTCAATCATCACTGCTTGTTTACTAGTGGAAGTCCTGTACTTGCAAACACCTTCTGTGTTGATGTGCACCCCTTCCCAAATTCACTTCATCGTGCAGCATTGGTTTTGGACCCATCTTCTCGTGTATTGTTTCACCCTTGTACTCGTTAAAAAAGCATTGAGTAGACCGCTCATGGCTTGGTTTGAGTGGTGCTATAATTCCATCAAAGATGAAAATTATCTAGTAGGCATGGAATTGCAGAATTCAGAGCAGGTAAGTTAAAACAATAGTTATACACTTTTTGATGCAACTATTAGTGGTATTATTAGTCAGATATTGTTGTTATTAGTAGACCTTGTCTCCACTTATAGTGCTGTCGTTTGCTGCTTACTGATAGGGATTGAAGCACCTGAGAGAAGAGGCAACTAGTCAGCAAGAAAAAGAAGCTTCTTTTTGAAGTACTTTAAAGTAGATAAATAGTGAGTTATTATTGGGAAGACAAATCGTACCAACGTCAAAATGTGAGAGTGGCAGAGAGGTACAGAATCACGCAATCACATGTAGTTGCAGTTGCATTTGCTCATAGCAGTAGCTAGCATAGAATATCTAGTGTATTTTAGTACTCAAGTATATTAATAACACCATTTATTTTCTGAGCATAAATAATATTCAATCGACATTACGCCGGCGAAGAATCCCTTCAGCAGTTAGTCAACCTTGCTTAAGAATTGCTACGCCGTAGCTCGTATCAGTCGTCGGGGATTAAGTAATGGTCATAGTCACATTTGTATTGGCGTAAGTCGAGCCAATATTTGGTAATCATGCTAGTCAAATGACTGGTATGGTTACTAAAAAGAATTAAAAATAACTTTTCATTAATCAATTAAGAGATTTGTAACATGTATTGACTATTAAGAATCTCAAAATACATGACTAATGCAAATCCCAATTTTGACTAATAAAAAGACCCATTCTGTCGGGTATAAGCACCATTTCTCGCTCTTCCTTATTACTTTGACCTTATGCTTAATTAAGGATTGGTTTACTGCTAATTTACTTAAAACATCATGGATCAAGTGATTTAGTAAAAACGAGGTAAGGAGACCACTATTGGTGAACAACAAGAATTACTTGGAATAACGCTAATAGTTGATTGTGTTATACCTTTCAAGTTTCCATGTCTGACTCGAGTAAATAATAAAAAGATTTGAAGCCAACAAAAGTTACAATATGAATGTTACTATACGCTTACTTCGTACTTTGGTTAACTAGATTGTAAGGTCATGACGAAACTCATTAGTCATACCACTCTCTTCCTTCAAAAGTCGCAAGCATGGTTTAAACTGTGGGTGGTCAGCTGTTTTCAGGAGTTGAAACATGACACTTTCTGAGGTTGTCAACACAGCACCCATATCCTTCATCCGCTCAAGCGCCACAGCGCGATCGTGAGAACTTTATTAGAATATATTATTATGAGGCAGTACAATAATATCAAGAGCTCACCTTTGACTTGAAACGGCATCACATACCACATGCACTTCAACACCAGTATTCAACAAATCAGCAACAGTTTGCAACACACAGACATGAGACTCAATACCACACATAATCACTTGGTTTTTCTGCAAGGTATTGAAATGAGCAGTCACTTCATCTGTCATCATGGAAAATGTTGTCTTTGCGAAAGCAGTTTCCGTAAGTTCAATTTGCGGTACAGTTGGGCCAAAAGCCTTGGGATTTTGTTCCTATACTAGGGATTACTCCTACTCGCCGTCACAAATAGATAATCCTACCGTTATAAGACAAGGGATACTCAATTCTTTACATACTTTATATAAGAAGTTGCTTCGGCGGACGACAGTTTCGGAATGATGAATAAGAGGATAAAAAACTTCTTGAATATCACAAAGAAAAAGTGATGATGCCTGCTGTGATAAAAGCCCTGGCCTCAAAGCAGAAGAGGCAGAACGAATCATCGCAATGTCGCAATGTACAAATCGATCGAAACTCATGTTTTTGAAAATGAAAATAGACTGATGATACTGCTCGCGAGAAAACATGCAAATAATGGTAGAGTAGATATACCACATGTATCATGCATCTTCTTCTACCTTTGACCGGTTAGGATAGATTGTGAGCAATTATATACCCACGTGGAACTCTCTCCTGACACCAAAATTACTGTATCTATCAAAGGTAACCGCGGAACAGGTTCTTGCCATTCTACTTAACATACCAATAGAGCCCATACTCCACTATATTATGAGCTCCTCTAGGTGTTAGCATTCCAAGAATATCATTACGATGGTGGCTTAGCACCAAAAATATATTTCCAATCCTAGCTCTAGCTTAGTTTAACTAAAAGGAGATAAAATATACTTGTACCCATGTATAGTAATATAATAATGATAGCAACTACATTGTTGAAGCTTAAGCCTCCTAACACAAGAAAGTGTCACTCCTAAGTAAAGATATGATTCCTATACTTGTGTACTTGAAGTGCTTCACTACGTACTTGAGTATATGCACGTGTGTAAATTGTGCGATGCACTTTCAATTGCATACGCGCAAGTATTTATTAGTACGTATGTAATAGCACAGCATAATAACCGCACAATAATAACAGTTTATTATTATCCTCAAATTATTTCTGAAGTAGCTTAAAGGAGTACTAAACAGGGCTTACCAATTAATTGGCAATTATTGGCCAATAGTTAAAAAACAATTAATTGTTACGCAGCCCTGGCACTTAAGTATTACGCGCAAAATACTTCATACTTGCTGAATAACGCATGGCAGTGCTTTTAAATTTAGCAGCGCATATGGAAATAAGCGCATAATTGACACGATACCTTTTTCTAATAAGGCTATTGCCATCCCTGTGCGAGGTTGTTGAACAAATTCGTTTTTTTACTACTAACTAGTACAAGTAAGCACAATAATACCTGAGTAGTGGCATAAATCTTGATAATTGTTCTTAAGTTGTGTATATTAGAAATTAATAATGTCGTTCTAAGTACCAGCAATAGTCATTAATAAGTATGAGGGACAGCTTATCATGAATGTCTTAGTCAGCGTGGCAGTGATGCTACTTGTAGAAATAGAATAATTTGAACTACTGACTTGATCACTGATGACAATACTGACGTGGTTTCTTGCTGATATAATACTAAAGTATTGTTGTGGCGACAAATGCTCACACCAAGAAATGTGATTTCCTAAGGCTACATAGAAATATGCACAGCATAACTACTGCGCCTAGTCCAAGCCTTACCAGCACATATAATAGGAACCAAGAGAACACACGTTCCCTTGTCCACCGTCATATTGTTAAGTATATAAGTTCTAGCTACTGTGACGACATTGCCTCCGCAGATATGGACACACCGCTACTGCCTTCCTTACACTGCTCCAGTTTTTGATGCCCAAATGGTCTCGGAAGTAGAGTGTCGTCCATGGAGTCACCTCGAGACCTGGGCGATCTGGCTGGGGAATCGTCTGTGTCCGTAGCATATATCATCATATCACAATAGAATAAAGTAGGATAAATTAGAAATGATAAAAAGAGTAGAGCAGAAAACGGGATGGACAAAGCAATAGTTATTCAAGTGCACGCAGCATAAATATAGACGTATATATGAAAAAAACACAGATATTTATCAGTACAACACTTAATACCATGTCAACTCACCACTTTTTGTAGAAGTAATGAAGTCTGATTCATTGGGCTTCTTATCCGTAAGGGCCAAAAGAAAATCTGCAATTAGGGAAAGGGGGAAAAGGTAAGTATTCGTATTAGTATATCGGGTAATTCTACTCCACAAGGACCTACCTACATACGACACTACTCCATTTCCACTTGTGTCGAGTAATTTAATGGCTGCTTGAATCTGCTCTTGCATCACTGGGTCGAGATCTAAAGTGACCGCCAACAAAATAAACAGCACATATATGCACGCCCATCACAACATGTTTATTAGAATATTTTTTTCGATTATGCCATTGAATCAAATCCACCATATACTATACATAAGCTATACAGATGATATGCATAAACATATACACACCTGGTGGTTTTAATTCTTCGCTCTTGCTGCTGTAGCTAAGTATCGGTGCCGACTTCATTGATAAAACAAGGCTATTTGATGGCCGTCGTTTTACCATGACATCACTCAATGTATGTTCGCTCTCCCCACTTAACATAGAGTTGTCTGGAATAGGGTAAATTGCAGCAGAGACTGAGTTGCGGCGAGGGTCTGATAACAAAGGCATTATGTCCTTAAACATACTTGGTCTGCGCAAGACGTTTCCAAGGGACACAGATCTTCCTCGAAGACCACCTGCAAGGCCTCCTCCATTTCCTTCCCCACTATGGGTGTCATCAGAGCTGTCATCATTAGGACATGGTGACACTTTGTTCCCATAATGAACAGGCCCTTCAGATGATTGTCGTAATAAACAAGGAGCATAGTTTCCCCCTAGCCCTGATAGCTGTTTGGCCGATAGTTGTACAGAGCGCTTCCTAGCAGCCGATGTCACACTGAGAACTCGTTCCATATCAGCGTGGGTAATGTAACCTGCACATAAAATTAAGTTATAAGCTATTATTACGATATACTAGTATAATGACTATTACTATAGTAATCCATTTAGAACTAATTCATAATAAACCATGTGATTAATTCATCATATGGCGGTTGCTCACCTTTCTTATCGGTATCCATTATCTGGAAGGCTGCATTCAAAGACTGGATATCAAAATCTCTAGGATCTAGTGTAGCCGCCAGAAACTCAGTAAAAGAAATTTGATTATCCCCATTCACATCTACTGAGCGAAAGATACAGTCAATATCTTCTACAGTGAGTTTCTCGGTATCCTCCGTGTTAAATATATTACATGCCATCATTGCATTACGAAATTCTTCAAGGGATAAAGTTCCATTTTTATCCACATCAAATGATTGGAAAAAATCTCTTCGGTCTGCTGTCTTGCTCAATGGCATATTGTACGCGACTGCCAACATGCTTGTTTGATGTATCACAGAGGAATCTGCTTGTCTCTTTAGATTCTTCATGGCCTGTTGTACTAGATTCTCAGTGCTGGATCCATCAGACATAATGGAAGTTGACGAGAATTTCCGAGTACGATATTCTCCTCCGTCACCACCTCGTTCACTCTCATCTTCTGCCAAAACGTCATCATAGTGTTCATCAAACCAGGGGTGTTCTAATGCATCTTGTGCACTCCATCTTTGGCGATAGTCTTGTGTCATCATCTTTCTAGTGAAAGACATTGCATGCTTAGAGACTCTTTTCCAGTCTCGATGTCGATAGTGACAACGCCCCATTAGTATATTAGCCATGACAGATGCTTTGCCATCTTCATCTTCACCACTTGCAGGGTAAAGTACGAGTGCTTCAAACGGCTTTCGACCACTAAGGAGTGTGAAAGCAACTACTCCAATACTCCATATATCACATCGTTCATCGTACGATTCTCTTAATACTTCTGGGGCAGTAGAATACAGAGTTCCACAACGGGTCTTGAGCGGACAGGCACCGATAAAACGCGTCCCTAACCCAAAGTCGATCAACTTAATCTGGGCATTCCACTTGCCATTTTCTCGCAATATATTTTGAAGTTTGATGTCTCTGTAGCATAAATAATGGAAGGGGTAAACCATATTACAAATTAAATAAAAACTCGATGATGCGCGATATTCCATGACATAAATCAAAAAATCAAGATAGAGAAAAAGGAAGAAAATCAAAAACGTAAAGAACACTCACCTGTGGCAGATCCCTCTCGCATGCATATTTGCTGCAGCCGAGAGAAGTTGACGAATGATATTTTTCGAAGACTGTTCGGGAATACCAGTACCATAGGACGTTTCTATTTTTACAGAGTCCATCCAAGTTCCAAGGTGTCCACCGGTGCAGAGTTCCATTACGAATCCGACCTGAGCGAAATATGTCAGTCCAATGATGATTGATAATATTATCCTTACCGATACATCCGTATCATACACAGCAAATAATCGCACAATATTAGGGTGGTCAATATCTTTCAGTAGCTTATATTCACGCTCGATACGAGTCCTCTTTCCACTCTCAGTGTTAACAAATTTGATAGCGTACTCCTCTTTCGTTTCACGGTGAGTGCCGTGGACCACTACTCCGAAGCTTCCCTTACCAAGTATTTTCTCATCTTCAATTATATACGCTTCTTCAATGGGAACATGATAAGTTACAACAAAGTTTCCTGTGAGAGTATTACGATGCGTAGATTTCCACTTTTTTCTATGTTCAAGGAGTTCACGTCTCTTCAAAAATTGAATATATTTTCTGTAAAGAAAGAACATGGAAAAAAGGCAACAAAAGCCACAACAAACAAGGACTATGACCAAAGTTGAAGCATCCATTCTTTGATTACTAAACACCAAATAGTACTCTCATGACGGGGTTTGGATGGCAAAATCAAGAAAAATAAAGAAAACCCTCGTTTCTTTTTTGTTTTTTGGTCGATGTGTAATTTTCAGCTTCCGATTGAGTTGTGTAATTAATTTCCAGTTTTCTGTTCAATGCTTGGTTTAGTTTATGATTCAAAAACAATTATTATATCTATAGTGTTGGGCATTGCTTGGATATTGTATTTGTATATGAAAAAGGCATATCTCTCTTTGCCATACCCCGGTAAAGAACACAAATCTATTATCTTGCTAGAAAATGACAAACGTATGAAAAGGGCACAGTCGATTACCACTATTAGCTTTTTCAGTGGCACGGCTCCAATCGATACAATCAAAGCCAACTGTGATGTCATCTTGCGGAAAAATAACTGGCTGTCATCAAGGTTATACTCTGCTCCTAATAATGGAATAGTTATAAAGTACCCCAGCGATCCTTCAGTTATTGATATTACGCGACATTTCAGCGTCATCAAAGATTGCAAGTTGAGCCCAGAATTGGGTTACACGGAAATAGTTAAATGCGTTCAAGATCACGTGGTAAAGGCAGGAGTGAGTGTTGTGGATGTCAACGAGTGTCTCTATAAAATCACAGTAATTATCATATCTGATAAGAAGTTTGCCCTTATGATGTCTTTATCGCACATGCTTGCTGATGGAAATACATATTACAAGCTACACTCAATGCTTAGTGGTAATGGGGAGACAATTACTACATTATGCGCGGAGCGAAATTGTGAATTTGACTCGGAATCTGAGAAATATTTTCGATCCATGGAGTTGAATACCGATGTGGGATTTATTATATCATTCTTAATGCACAGATTTCTGAACTCTTTTAAAAGAACCTGTATCTTAATCAGAAGAATTCGTCCCGGCTGGATTGCGGAACAGAAAATTAAAGCTGCTGCAGATGAAGGCACACATCATGACTTTGCCTTGTCGACGACTGGAACAGCGGACGCCAAAAAGAACGTGAAAGGCAGGAGCACTAGTAGTGGCGATAGTGGTGAATTTGTATCCACTAATGACATTATGACATCATGGTATATTAACTGTATTGGGTCTTTTGACTTTTGTTTGATGGCGATTAATTGTCGAGGCCGTTTATTGAATTTGACAGTCCAGAATGCTGGGAACTATGCATTAGGAATGCTATACAGAAGAAGTGATGCAGATACTCCTCGAAAAATTCGCCACTCTCTGGCATCTTTGAAAAGTGAATCCGACACATTACCCACCTCATTGGAAAAAATGACGTTCTCAGCGGGATTGATGTCGAATTGGTCCTCATTTTGTAAACATCTGGAATATAAGGATTGCGACTTACAGTTACACCTGCCTGTGTTACGTCTCGGTGTAAACCCCCTTTACCCGTCAGTTATGCTTGTGTTTAGTCCGCGAGAAGGAGAAGTGGCGGCATTTTTCGTCACAGTCGTTGGGGATATAGCGGGTCGCTTGTTGGATGACATCACCAGTGGTGAAGGTGTATTAGGGGCTCAACTGTTACATTCTTAGTGAAGTTTTTTGAAGTATATGCTGCTAGAAGGCTGGTTACTACTCTTCTACCAGTCAGCCCTATGCTCACGTAATCGCTACTGTATCATTATTACTGAAAATTCCACCATCAAGCAGCACCACATCCTCAATACTGCCGCTAGACAACCTAACTGACTACTTCAGTAGCAAGCTTGGTTTTAGGGATACTAGTTCAGTACCCCAATTACTATTATACAGATAGAATGCAAATACAACAGTACTACTTCTACAGGTTTAATATTGCCGACAGCTGGTCAGAGCCCGCTTTTCCACGTACACGTGTTAGATAATAATATGTATCCTCGAATAACTTTATTGTAGCACCCTACTAAAGTACTAATAAGTGCAACGAACCATAAGTAATCAGTAATCTTCAGAATGTGTGATTAGATATGTTTTTTGCTGAAGTTTCCACACTAAGCACAGGCGTAAAACAATCAAACAAAATATCTTCACAATGTACACATCTACGATAACAGTGTCACAAAAGTGACTTAATCACGTTTATATAAATTTCTAATTTATGCAATCATTCTTTTCTCGAGTGCCGGAGGAGTTGCTAAGGCATGTCCTATTTTCATATTTCACCATTCAAGATTTCAGCGTATTGGATCGAGCAATTCCGCCAGCCAAAGAACTTCGGTCGAATTTTCTATCCGCTTTAAAAGGGAGCTGTGTCCTTAATGACTTCGAATATTTTGACGAAAGTGTCGCAACGTGGAGCTTAAATCGCCAAATAAATTTTTCATCTCTCCTTTTGAATCCTTCTGCCGAGGTCAATTTTTTTTTTGATTTTGCTTCTTGTCAAAGTGGTACACTTGAGAGAATTGATTTCCAAAGGCATCTTTCTGTTTCTGACATCGCATTAGTATTAATGACCTTACATCTGTTTCCTTGTCTAAAATATATAAATTTTGATGGGTGTGTATCAGTCACCGATAGTGGATTATCGACGCTATTGGAGCAATGCCCTTCTCTAAAAAAACTTACTTTGTGTGATTGCACTAATATTACCGATTTATCATTGGAGAAACTATCACAATCAAGTTCTTGTAATTTCATAGCTAGTCTAAATATAAATGGATGCTGGTATGTAACTGATGCTGGTGTGATCAATGTTATTGAGACTTGCCCGCACTTGACATTTCTTGACGTATCCTTCTGCAGTAATATAACTGATAAGGCTCTGTTGAAAATTGCAGAGTGCTGCACTGAGTTAGCTCATTTAGCACTGCAAGAATGCACCAAAATTACGATTGATGGACTGGCTGGGCTAACAATAACCGGAAAGCTGCTGCAATTATCTGATTTGAATCTATCTTATTGTGGCGGCTGCGTTACAGATATCATCATAGCTCGATTATCTGACAGTCACTCTAATTTACATGCTTTGAATCTATCAAATTGCAGTGAAGTAACCGATTCTAGTTTGTTCGGGATATCATTGCATTGTCATCAATTACATGTACTTAGTTTGTTTAACTGCTCAGAAATATCAGATATTGGAGTGATTGCTTTGACTGAGAACTGCCTGTATTTAGAATGGTTAGATTTATTCAATTGCAGTCAAATAACAGATGCTAGCCTGAAAGCCCTGTCCGATCACTGTAAGAATTTGACCCATTTGAATGTTTCAAGTTGTAAACTTGTGACTGATAAAGGCTTACTGCACCTATCTACGGGGAGTGGGCGGGATTCATTGACCTATTTAAATTTATCGTACTGTAATGTGACATCAAGCGGGGTACATAGACTTACAGAGGGATGTAAGAATATTAAAACTTTGAATTTATTTAAATGTAAATATGTTCAGGATGCTGGATTGCAAGCGCTGTTTGCGTGACTCTACAGTAGTATGAAGTAGCTAGTCACTGTTACCTATTCAATACTTCGACGATAGGTAGTCATACTGAATATACCTTACAAATTTTTATTATATGTGCCACCACTGATCAAACCATCATATCACAATAATTAGTAAGAACATTTTTTGCGTCTTATAGTTTGACATTGTTCAGCAGAGTTAGGTTAAGTATACTTTGTAAGTAATCAATTCTTATTAAAGAAAGGTGAAGAGCAACATTAAACTTGCCTTTCTCTCAATCGAGTTTCTCATTTTATCATAGAATACAATAACGTATCTTGTATGGTTGCGTCATACTATTCAGTTTTATCTTCATTTGTTGTTTATCATAGAATATACCACAGCGTATCTTGAATGGTTGCGTCATACTATTCAGTTTTATCTTCACTCGTTATTGTATATGAACTTAATAATCACTTATACTATTTATCTAATAACTTTTTATATTTATGTATATTGTTAGATTTATACTTCTGTACACTGTGATTGGGCACCAATGAAATAACTATAGTTTCCCCGCATTTCAAGTATGTGTGATGGATGGTGGTCATCTTTACGATGAACACTTAATTAGTAATGATAGGATCTAGATTATGCACCCGCATGCCCACCCATTCATCATTAAGAATAGAAGTACTACTAGCTACTACTACTACTACTTACTACTTCAGTACTATACTACAAGCAGCAACAAGAATAATCATGGCCCAAGTGTTGTATTTCAACTTTTGATGAACTAAGTAATATATACTCTACTTAACTTTAGTAACACAAAAACAGAACTAAGCTAAACTATAAACAATAATAAACTGAATAGATTTATTATATAGTATTTATTAATTAGTGTTGTATGCAGAGTATGTACTAATAATTAGTACTAACTGTCGTCACTATAATAAGTATAGTAAGAAAATCCTTGTTATTTACTGACAATCAAGTCTCTCAACCTAGCTAGCTACTTCGCTTACTTTTTCTTTCTAGTGGAACTATTCCACTTCCTGATTTACGTCTGACTCAGCTGATATCACAGTGGGGGCTTGAAGGGACACTTCTTCGGGCCCAACCGTTTTCATCTCATCACTTGAAGCTGATGATAGAACTGCTGGAACAAACTTGGAGGTACCTAGACTACCACCACGAGCAGAAGCAGCAGCCTTTAAGACTGTATCGACTACTGCAGTTGAGAGAAGCTGGCTTTCCGTACGCATCTTCTTCACAGTGGGTGAGATATCTTCATCCGCTTTTGTGTTTGCAACTCCAGTAGCATCAATGGTAGCTGCGGTGGCAGGCGGAGGAATTGGGACAGTCGATTGTTCTTTCATAGAGACTGGTGCGACTTCAACTCCTACCTGTCCACTTGCACTATCATTCTTATCATATTCTAAGGCCATTACCATAGCTGCCATTGCCGCTGCTTCACTCTCAGCAGTTGAGATAACTCTAGCGGGTGGCTGGGTAACGACATCCGGTCCAGTGACTATGGGAACACTAAATAACCCTACAGCTTTCGAAGGTACGGAAACTAAAGCTGGAGGAGGGAGAATAACTTTCTCAGCAATAGGAGCTTGATGAGACACAACAGGGTAGGATGAGTACGACTCTGCTAATCCTGCACCCGCCGCAGCAGCAGCCACTTCCACACGTTTCCTTTTCTTCTCGATGGCTTTGTCTCCTTGTGCTATTGCTGCGGCTGAAAATTTCTCGTGATGCTCTAAAAAGACATGCCTAAATGTAGAGGGATACGGCTCTAGAGTACAAGCAGAATCACCATGTTGCGGCCACAGACTGTCAGGCGATGGTGCTAAGTATATAGAAGACAATGGTGTGTATTTCGGCACATTCTCATCATCATCATCTTCTTCACCTGACGAGTAAGGCAGATACTCATCAATAACACAAGTAGTGCTACTACCTTTTACACCAGCAGCATCTTTTCCGGCCTTACTCTTTTTCGCCGAAAGAGCACTATAACTCCTAGCATTTGGCGCATCCGGTGACTCAGGATCAACTACCGTGCTAATCGCATTCTTCACAACGTCCTTTAGACGAGAAGTGAAAGCAAGCATATTTCCTTCTAGCAAAATCTGTTTTGCCTTGGAGACTTCCACAGTACGGCGGAATTTTTCCTTAGTATAGTTAGTAGGAGCTCCCAGCCACTTGCGAGCTTTAGTTTTCCACGATCTGATAATGAAACAAAAACATGTTACATGAACTTGTAATGGTAACGATTGACTTGACACATCACATTTCCATCATAATAATATCACATAATATAGTACTATACTATTCATACAGTTTAATATGGTGTTAAATCGTATAATTAACTACTTACTGGACTCTATTCAACATAGCTCCCACAGCCTTCACAATCTTTTCCTCGGCCATTTTACACTTTTTCCCTTCCACTAACAACCTCTTCAATTCCGAAGATTTAGGGGGAGAGCGCAAGCGAGTTAAGCATTGATAGCACCACGCCATCCACTTAAAATATTCTTCCAATTGCAAAACATCACAAAAATCTTGAATACCCAGTGTCTTGGCAGCTTCCATATGTATAACCACCCCTATAGGAAGACCTTCTTCTACTGGCCTGCCAAGGATATCTTCGGCATCATTTGAAGGCCAAAGAATTTTCTGCATAGCTGACATCCATTCGGTAACATGATATCGACCTGCGAGAGAAAGAAAAAAGAATGTATTCAATTCGTTTTCTTCTTTGCGGGCACGATTTAAACGCGTACGGACTGTCGAAATTGATCCTTTTAGTTCTGAGATCTTTGTTTGCAAGGCACCAAGTTTGATTGAAATCTCTGCAGCTTCAGAGGTTGATGAATTGCCCGCACCTTTCGCTATGGCATTAGCAACAGCATCATTATCAGCAGTAGACTTAGAGATATCACTACCAGTAGCTGCATGTGCTACCTCGTCTTTGACAATAGCCACCCCAGATACAGTATTCCTATCGATTTCTGGTACTGCTCCAGCCACCGGTGGTGCTGAAGCTTCAACTTGTTTGACAGTTTCCATCGCATCAGTGCCAGCGGGAGCATCAGTGTCAGTAGATGCAGTAGTAGACTCAGTATCAACAGCTCTCAACACATTTGTGGCAGTCCAAGCAGCTTGCGCACTGATACCAAGAACGACAGCTTCATTCATTTTCATCAACACGTCTCTATTCTCCTTACACTCTCTGACTGCTAACTGCAAAAATTCAAGGTCCTTTTCTTCTTTATAAATGCGTTTCAATACCTAACAGTAATGAAAAAGACATTTACATAAGTACACATTTGATGAACACCTAAATATGGTGATAAATATTCCTCGCTCTTCTAAATATCACACACAAACACATACCTTTTGTCTCTTTTGATCCATTACTTTGGCAGCTTCAGCAGGACGCATCCAATTATTCACAAGCCTAGTGGCACTCTGATAAGATGCTACAAAGCTCGACTTGATTTGGCACCTCAAACAAGTATAGGTGTCTACTTTATCAGCCTATGTAATACCGCATGATATAAACAAAAGAGTATTAACCATAATAAAAATCGTCAAAACCAAATATTACAGCAATACCTGTGCTTTTGACATGCCAATACAAGAAATATGCAGCCAATCTTCACATCCTTCTGCATCGCATCCAACCACTATTCCATGAAAAGGCTGTCTGCAAAAGCAGTACACTTTCGTGACTTGCATCACAGCGTCCAAATTCGGTTGGATATCTACCATAAAACCCTCCGCCTCCGGGAGGAGTTCTTCCAAAGCAGAAATGGAGGTTGCATTTTGTTCTAAACGGTCTAGCTTCATTACCCAGCTTCGAGCCTTCTTAATGTGTTCCTTAAGAGTCTGTAAGCTATCACTATATTGAAACATTGATACGTTTTCTCCAGTCTTCACAAAGGCTGACATATCAACAAGAGAGAGTTTCTTTTTGCCAGATAAAATGAGGTCTGCCTTTTCCATCCATTCTTTTGTCTTCACTAGTCGAGTCTCAATAAAACTCCTATAATATGATGAAGCATGTACACAGATTTCATTTAATTGGTTGATATATACAATAGGTCAATATTTCGTATCAACAACATCAGCACACACTATTAACACATCATAAACATCACAATGCACACAACCTACATACATACTTCCATACATGTATACTACACAAGACACGACAACACATGAATTGGCACGAACTAACCTTCGAGAAGATTTCAGATTCCTCTTATCGGCCCATAGCATCAGCTGCTCAAATGCGTCCTCGTCAGTTGATCTTAACACAATATTCCGCCAGTTTTTCACACGCATAACATCCTCAACAGTTTTTATCTTCTTTCCATGTACACCTCCGCCTCTTCTATCCAAACAACTAGATACTATCAATGCATCCGATTTCTTACGCCACAAATCGTTTTCTAGTAGACGGGTGTACAGTAGCCACAACCATCTGACCCATAGGTCTACGAAAGCAGCTAAGGGCGGAGGAATATTATCTCCACTAGCACCTGTAGTAGTGACATTTGGAGTAGATTCAATGGTCTGGTGAGTCATATATCGATGCACTTCATCTTTGATATCAATAGGAGTAGTGTCATGTTCATCGTCTTCTACAATCGTCTCATCTCCCCCACCCACTCCACTCCCTCTCGATCGCTTAACAGAAGGACCAGACGAGGTGACGGAGTCATTAGCTCCATCATCTAATACCCTCTTCCCTTTCTTCTTGCCAGAACCACGCCCTCCTTTCAACTCATCACTCGCCCCCCCGCTATTACGCTTCCTGCTATCTCGCTTGACGGAGGCAGACATCACACTTCCACTGTCAAATTCAGTGTCTGCAGCCGATGCTGCTGACCCTCTACCACGTCTTGATGATTTGCCTGTTATGGGTGAAGACACATCCCCATCTTCAAATTGTCCTTCTCGGGACAAACGCGATGACCAATCAACTGTATCTCTCTTTCTCTTGGAGCGCTCCATATCTGTTCCTTCATTAGATAAATAGATTGCATAGGTATTGTCTACTTCCACATCACATGTCTCAAGTATAGTGCCGACATAGTATGCATCAAATTCACTTTTACTCCTGAAGGTTTATATCAAGCACCGCCATCACAATCATAGATATTATGAATTATTTAGGAAACAGATGATAAAAATAAACTAATTGCTCATTGCTGCTGGTGTACACATATCACCGGTCATATATACATACCTCTCGACGGATACAATTTCACGCGCTTCCTTAATATGTGTGAGAATTCCCTCACTAACATAAAACATATCAATACAAAATAATTAATACAAATGATATCATAATAAGCATAGCACAATGCATTAATTGATACAGAACACACATACATATAATAAAACATTATCTATACATAGTGTAGTATTCATCATAGCATATTAAATTTTTTACATTGAGTTATCGCCCCATTGCTCTTTCTCCACTTTCGATTTCATAGCCACAATAAGCTGTAGTATTGATCGACAAGTACAGAGAGTTGAGCCAAAAGCAGATACTGCACCTGCCTCTTCTCCTTCTTGAAGAATGGCAGTAAGTGCAGGATAGATAATTTTCTCGATGTCAAACCAAGCACTTGTCTTGTCGATGGCGGCACCTCCTGCACCTATTGGGGGGACGCTTGCACTTCCAAAAGGGATAGTAGTACTAACAGTAGAGGCCACTTCAACAGCAGTAGTCGGTGCAGTGGTAGTAGTAGCTGCAATCTCCGTACACGACGCTGCTCCCTCATCGCCCTCAGTACCAGTGCATGTCTCGCTAGTAATTTTTGTGGTAAAAGAACTCACAATGAGGCCTTTCTCCTCTTCATCTAGCGCAATACAAGAATCATCGGAAACTATACCATCTAAAGATGTATCTACTCCTGCCATGAAAGTCAAAAAGTCATATTGTCCTTCTTTGACACTGTTACGACATTGCTGTAGTGTATGGTCCATTTGGTGGACAATGTCGTAAAAAGAGGATTTTGATTTCACTTCCCATTCTGCTGCTTTGGCGATGATCTAAAGATGCATCATACCGTACACAACACCACAAACGTGTTATAAAATACCATACATCGTATATTATATTAAAATTCATATGAATAAATACTCAAATTCACACTATACTCAAAATCACGTACGCTCTACCTCATCAATCCTCTTCACTTCCTGCGGTAACTCAACACGCAATTCCTCCACCTCATCCCTCAACTCCTGCAACTCAACGGCCTGATAGGACTTCATCTCGTATGGCATGGTCACATCCACAAGTGCTGAATAATTCTGTTTCTTGGTGCTCTTTTTAGGACACTTCTCGTTAAAATCGTCTAGCCATTCAATTACAGCCGCAAATCTTTCTCTCGCAGCACTGTATATATACAGACACACAATAGCATACACACATAAATTATTCGAATCTATTTAAATTGCATTAAATTGCAACCATCATATCTAAAAACGTACGTCAACTCTGGAAACTTGACAATAATGCCATTGGCAGATTCTACAAGCAACTTAATATCAGGATAGTGAATTACCACAGGACCCTCATTTTCATCTTCAGGCTTCACTGAAACAAGACTTGCATCTCTTAACAACACTTCATCTACAGCATCTTTCATAGGTTGGTCATCACTATGTTCTACAAGTCCTTCTCCACTTCCACTTCCGTCGGCATCACACATCACATCATGAGGACCATCATGTGTAATCGCTGCGCAAATCTCAGGTGACATTGCAAAAGCAATTGAAGTGATTGGTATTTGAAGAGCTGAGAGAGTAGCTGTATGAGAGACTATCCAACCAGTAGCAGCCTCCACTACACCACGAATGTATTTCGTTTCAGTATCCAGGTCTACAGGGAAGGCGTCTGCTTCCTTTAGGAGGTCCTGTATGGGACTGAGTGCGACACCTTGACGAAGCCCATTTCCCTATTTGATATATATTATCATATTTACTCGTAGTCTACTATTAAATGTTCTCACCTGATACTTCTTCTTTAACTGTGCTTGCCATTTTTGCACATCTTCCATGATGCTTTCCAACTTCAATTCCTCGGGGAGCTTCACATTTATACGAGAACTTAATTCAGCCGACACCGACCCTCGAATTCTAACACAGTTATCAATCAAGCATGAACATATCAACACCATTAATATTGTTATTCTATGTTATGCGTTGTACACTTGTTTGTTTGAAGTTATATAATATATGCTTGTGGAGACATATTATATACTTACTTCCCGATTTCGCGATATAGTCGTTGTAGAGTAGAGTACTTCGCATTGCCAGTCTCAAGCACAGGCTTGGCCTTGTGAGACCAACGCAAAGCTTCGATATGGGTTCTGATTATATAGAAAAGAGATTAAACACGATCATGGTTACACTCCCATCACATACAGTACACACCAATCAGCGAATAAATCAATCACAAGAACAATCTAGAATTTGCCAAAAGTTATATCTCACATATTACAGCCACCACCATAAATTGCAGATACTTCACCCACCTTAACAAGTCTGCCTCCTCCATAGCCACAGGCATGCCTTCAGTTTCATCCAATAAGTACTGAAGCTCCTCAACATCCACATCATCACCAGCCTCCATGAACTCCTTCACACGTATGATCCACTGTATAATATATGATAGTAATAGTAATATATTTCCAAACCGTGAGTGAATACCATCGTAATAAATATCTGCACGGTGTATACATTACCTCTTCGGCTGCATCCACCATATCAAGAGCCTTAGTTAACTCCTTGCTTCGTCTCTCTTCATACAGCTGTTCACCTTGCTCCACCATCTTCTTCATATCTGCAAATCCCATCTTCTCTCCAACTGTACCACTCGTTGACGTGGAGGTTTGTTCGATGGTCTTACGCGTGTTACGACCTGAAGTAACGATGCTCTTACGGAATTTCTCTAACCATTGCTTCGCATGAGCTCGGCGTTCGCGCAGTGACTCCAACTCATCCACATATTCTACAGGAAGCGTTTCTCCTTCAGAAATAAGAGTCTCTAATTTATTAAGAGATACAACCGGAGCACCATCTGCACATACTTCACACACTTCTTTATGCCAGGTCTGAGATACTTTTACAATGCTCTTCAAGTCCGGTATACCAAACAATTCGACAGGGAATGCGGCAGCTTCAAGGAGAAGTTCATCCACCTCCAAGAATGCAACTCTCTTCGTTCTACAACGCTTAATACGCGGCATGGCTGCCCGATGGATCACATTATCAATCTTTTCATTCAAATCACAGCACCTCTTCTGCAGCGCCTGAAGAGAGTCAAGGTTACTTTGTGTCAACTTCGGGACATTGGCTAGCATCTTATACGGGAGCATGACATTCAAAGCCTTATTGAGGTCGAAAATAGACACCTTCTCGGATTCTTTAATGATCTTTTTATTGGAGCAAATCTCGAGTATTCTTGACCCTTCATTCCCGAGAAACTCCAATTCCTTTAGTGCCTTTTTCAATTGGTTCTCCTCAAACACACACCTTCCACACATTGTTATCATATAGCGACAAATTATATAATATAATCATATCGTATGAGTAGCCATAAATAACAAACAAACTGAACTTTACCTGAATGGCATAACCTCCCCTTCTTCTAGAAGAACATTAAGTGCTTTATAATCAACTTCTGCAGAGGCCGTAGGACAAAGAGCATCGTACACATCTGCCATCCAGTCCCTACAGTCTATGTATCTGTCCATGAGCTCCAGCATACCATCCCGCAGACTCTTAAACACAACATCATCCAGGAGAATATCACTAGGCATAGGCATAGCGTCATGTGCATCGGATAGCAACTGATGTAAAGAGTCATACGAAGGTCTACTGTACCCCCCATAGGCGGATTGTATCCCGTTCACCAAAGAAGAAGAGCTTTTATGTATTGCCAGCCACTTTTTCTTCATTTCTTGCTTGTCCGCTTTACCTCTGTGTCTATCAGTGCTAGTAAGTGCTAATGCAGCTGCTCCTACGGCAGCAGGATCTTCTTTCTTTTTCCTTCCTCTAGCCCCCCCGCTTGAGGTACAGCTTTTGTTGACACCAGCCTTGGGTACTTCACTACTGCCACTACCACTACTAGAGGAGTTCGAGGGCTTGCTTCTCAACCGAGAGGATATAACTTTCTCACCACTACCCTCTATGTTAGTATGGTCATCGTCATCAACTTCCTCCTCATCGTCACTACTACTTAACTCAGGATGAAGGATCGTACAAGGCATATGAGGCTGAGTGGTTTCCATCTTATAGGTTCTTCGATGAGCGTGAGCTGAATGGAAGAATCCATGCATACTATACTCCGACGCCTCACCCTCTGCAAATAAATAGCTGAGTTTCTCATTCACTCCATTCGAGGGAAGCTTTTGCATTTCTCGCCGCACCCGTCTCATATGGATGGTGTCTGTCCATATATAAACAAAGATATCAATGTAGATATAAAGATACAGGGGTGGGTTGTACTCAATAATATAACTACTGCTATTGCTAGTATGACAAAAAAACTCACCCTTTCCACCACTCAGAATCGCACATAAGTAAAACTTCGCTTTGTTGAGTTCATATCCATGTAGGGCAAGGAATTCCAATACAGTATCATCATCATGCAAAGGGAACGGGGCTAAATCTTTAGTCCACAGCGAATCCGAATGGTAAGCTCGATCAAAAATATTTCGG
>JACKZZ010021412.1_pt1 | contig 21888 bp, 9 predicted proteins | sample 8027871 | NCBI WGS metagenome assembly JACKZZ01 (sample SAMN15724774, study PRJNA655200) | protist metagenome | isolation source: fluorescence activated cell sorting (FACS) single amplified genomes of... | place: USA: West Boothbay Harbor, Gulf of Maine | collected 2000-07-19 | reverse complement strand
TTACATCTAACTCTGCTCATAGATCACTGCTGCAATATTTAGCTCCCAGTGTTAAACCCGGTGAATATGTGATGCGTATAGAAGAAGGTATGCTTGACGAATTGAAAAGAAAAATGAGACTTGGAGAATATTTGAACTCTATCTAGTTATGTAGTCGAATAATCTATGTACGGGCAGTACCGACTGACCAAACGAATGATGATGATATGATTGCAGCATTGAATTGAATATGTGAAGGGAAACCATGAATGGTGGTGTTATAGTGTGAAATTTGCACCTTTTCGTAGCATGTAATTTTTTTATGTACACTATTCTTTACATGTGATACAAACTAAATCATTCTCTGTTGCTTAAATATTACGCATAGGATTACTGATGACATAAAGATCATTTTCGTCATCATCGCTATCACTATCATCTTCAAGTGATGGATATGCATCTGCTTCAGTCATTTCTAAACCCGATTCAATATGAGCATTACTGTTATCACTAGTTTTAGTTGGTGAAGTAAAGCGCTGAAAGAAATGAGCAACATCATCTTGTTCATCAATAGCTTCCAATTGACGTTCTAAATCTAAAATTCGTTCTTGTTGTTCTTGTTCAAGATCCTCGATAGCATCATCAAAATCAATAACTCCTGAACCCTTTTTATCAAGTAAATCAAACTTTTTCAGCCACGGTTCTACATCCCGCTTTTTATCTACTAGTTCGAGATTCACAAGCATAGCTACTAAAAAATCAATTTTAGTAATACCTACTTTGTGTCCATCATCTAATTCACGTATAAAAGTGAAATCAAGTTTACGGCTTAACATTTTAATACGTTTTTCATCATTTTTCATTTCTAAAAATACAGCAGCTATATTACCCACACTGAGACCGACAATCAAAACACTAGATAACATGTAAAACATACCAAATAAACGACTTGATTCTTTTGTTAATGCTGTATCACCATATCCTACAGTTGACGTTGTTATAACACAAAAATAAAATGCCGTTAAAAAATCCCAATCTTCATTATTACTATAGAATATAGCTCCCATAAGGAGGACTATCAACAAAGACACAATACTTGCAAATATTTTCTTTACATAAAATAACTGTGTATGATGTATCTCAGAAACATTACTATTTGCCATGCTTAATTTTGCTTTACTTTCTGCGTAATCTAAGATAGCTAAACCGAACTCATTCAGCACACGGCCCACAATAAGGACACCACAAAATATATAAAACATAGTAAATTTTCTTGAACTATCCGATGTAGGAGAATAATCACCATATCCAACAGTAGTTAATGTTGCTGTTTGAAAATATAATGTTTCAATGACTGTCCAATCTTCCACATGATAATAATATAAGAAACCAAAAAAATAATAGGAAAATACGATGATGACAGATATGATAGCTTCCGAATACTTATTCCATAATAACTTAACTTTACTATCTTCATCATCTAACCCATAGAAATTGCGCTTTACTTTCTTACTAAATGTACTACTCATCTTATCATGAATACTAGTACGTCTAGCAATAGACCTCCTAAGTGTACCATCTGTTCCAATCACAGAAGCTCTTGAAGATCTCCTATTCTTTCCTTGTGGGGGCATGTTTCTAAGTCAGTAATATCTACCCTTATTCGCAGTATATTTGCAATTTAGTTTGGAATAGCTCCCATTTTCTCTCAAAAAGTAAATTTACTTTTGGCCGGTGACCTCATGCATGGATTTTGATGAAAACAGAAAAAAGTTACAGGATATTTTGTATTGTAGTCCTATACCTTGACGGAAAAATATCTTCCAATATACTAAAACCTAATTTTGGTGAATATGGGTGGTAATGGGAGCTCTGACAAGCCGCCGAAGGCACCTGGAAATGCAAATGCAAAGCGCCCACCTCCAGCAATATCTGAGACAGATAAAGCAATACTCGATATTAAGAGACAAAGGGGACGACTTATCAAATCCAGAGATAAATTGGATGAAGAGGTAGTCAAGTTATATGCTGGTGCTGTGAAGTTCAAGGCTTCTGGACAGAGTGATCGTGCACTAACTATTCTCAAACTAAGACGTTCGAAAATCAAATTGTCAGAAAATTTAGTGGGTTATCTAGCTAAATTAGACAGTATGCAAACGCTTGTAGAGGTGCAACAACAGCAGAATGAAGTCATGCTTGTATTGGCTGAAGGAACCAAAGCACTCGAAGCACTTCAAGCACAAATGCCACTAGATATGATGGAACATATTCTAGAAAATAGCGATGCAGCAATAGAATCTCAACGAGCTATCTCAAGATTTCTGGGGGAGGAGCGAGGCATTGTGATGGATGATAATGAAATAGAGGAAGAGTTAGCACAGCTTGACGATGGGAGTGCACAATCCACACAAGTTAGTGTCACTGCTCAAATTGCAAGTACACTACCAGTTGCTCCGTTACCTAATGTGCCTACAAATGATAGAACGGGTCGTGTCATTGCCCATATTGACGAAACAGAACGAGTAGCTGCCATAGCATGAGCATGTGTGTATTGATGAAGTGGGGCATAGATTTTGGTTTATTTATTTACAACATTTAAAAAAGATTTTTTGTGATATGATACTGAAAATTGATATAATCATTCACACTATACAATAGGTGGTGGACTCGTTTGAATAATCCATTCTCCTGTCAATCCCGGTTCATAAGGGTTGACTCGACTCCAACCGAGCACTTCACTTAGTGATGCAAAACCTTCTTCAGGAGCACTACCAGGCATGCTATCAACTTTGACTGCTGGTCCTATAATAAGTTCACCGCTTATACATGAATACATAGATGAGAAATGATGAGCAGATGGTAGCAAGGATCCTGGGATTACAGGCACAGAGCCACTACCAGGACGTAACAGGTGCAACTTAGCTAAGGAGGGAAGAGACATACTATCGCCAAGACGGATAACTAAGCTTCTGATTTCAGCAGTTTTTTCACCATATATACTACCACTAATTTCAACACTTTGACTAGAACTATCTTTCTTGTTAACATCTGTTCCTACAGAAAATTTATCAGTTGTAGTACGCAAAGCTTCTTGCAATGATTGCATAAGATCTCTAACACCTAGTATGTCATGAATTTCATTCAATTTAGTAATAGAATTTTTATCACCACCAAAGATACTAAAAAAAACTTCTTGAAATATAATTTCTTCTCTGGGTATTGGAAAAGGATACTCTGCACAATTTTGTCGTAATTTGCGTAACATCGATGCGGCTGTCTGCCATAATCCTAATTCAGCAGCTTCATGAGCACAAAACCACTGCATATGCATAAGAAAGCTTGTTCGTAGCTTTTCATCTACTAACGATGCTTTAACAAACTTAAGTGCACGTAGCACAGATTTGGCACTTGAAGTAAGCTCTAAAGGATCCCTTAAAAACCCTCGCAGTAAAGTAAGACTTGAGGTAACAGCACGTGAATATTGTCGACTCATGATAAGTGGAAAAATAGATTGATCATCTGACCCCATAACTTCCATTTCACTTGCCATGTTGGTCCATGAAGAACGACTACGCATACCATTATTTCTAAGGTAAGTTTTAGAGGCATCTTCATCATCAAATAACTGATTTATTGCTAGTGATTTCTCATTATCAGCATCATCTCTTGGTAATGTTTCAATAATTTTAATTGCTAAATCCACATTACCTTGATGAGCTATTCTATGAGCCAATAGTTTTCGCGCCTCATTGTGCTGAGGCAGATCAAAACATACAGCTAAAGCAAGTGCTAGTTCGTACTCTCCACAACTTACAAGAACATTGACAGCGTCTGTAGTATTACCAATACTTAAATGCTGAGCTGCTGCTAATATTGGTTGGCCCTGCATTACCAAATCATCTGCTGCAGCATAACATACTGTATTAACAAGTGCTTTTGGATCTAATAGACCCATGGCTATTGTTGCAGCAGCATTGATTTCTGACGAAAAAGTTGATTTTCGTGATGAGCCAACTTGTACTTCACGAGTCCTTGGTGGGGTACGTGCGCGAACACTAGGGATACCTGCATTTGCTTCTGCTTTACTGGCAGTAATTAATGCACCATCTAAATCATTCCTTCCTAAATAAAAGCCCACAGCCTTTTGTGGCATACCGACTCCCATGTAAAATGGGACACACATATCATTACTTTTTCCCGCTAATTCTACAGCATAATTTGTACTCAGTTCTCGCCAGTATTCATAGCTCACACATGGTGCCATAGCTAGTGCTTGGTGATATTGTCCCAGCTCTATCATGATACTACAGTACTTTTGATAATTACCTACCCTTGCGAACATTCTAGCTGCATTATTTAACTGTAATTTAGTTTTCTCAGACATATGCTCACCTCGTGCACTGGCTTTGACACTATCTCCTTTTCTTGCATCACTTTCAGCATTTAAAACTAATTCATTACGAGTTAAAATTACACGACAACTAGAAGCTCTTAATAGCATTGCACTAGGTAGTGGTTGAGGTTGTGAGTTTGTTTTCTCTGCAATTAGTAATGATAGTGCACATTCCCAAACATCAAGAGATCCATTATTACCACAAAAGAAGTTAAACATTTCATAATATTTCTTAGCTAAATCAATTCGTTCATCAACAGAATATCCATCACGAGAAGGGCGAAGAACATCTTTTGGCGGACCTAATTTATGGTTTAATATGAAGCTATGTTTTCCACTAAATTTATATTGTATATTCGTTTTCTCAATTGATCCAGAGTCATTATCAGAATCTTTAGATCTACAAGAGTCAACACTACAATCCCATACAGATTGTGCTAACGCAATTCGTGAAAATCCCTCTAACTCCCATTTACGCACAGTTCCATCTCGGGAGCATGAGATATATGATAAAGGTCTTACAGGATGTGCAACAAGGGAGTAAACATCAGCAGCATGTCCCTCAATAACTCTTAAGCATTCACCTAAATCTGTATCCCATATACGAATAGTAGAATCCCATGAACCAGAAAGTAAAATATTTGCATATTCAGAATTCCAATGAATTGCTCTAACGTGCATAATGTGACCAGAAAGCACTGTGGAAGTCCCTGGTGCAATACTTTTTACTTTATTGCCACTTTCACCATCATCTCCATTACTTAATTCATCAAGATTGACTCTCCATACATGAATATTTTTATCATCACTACTACTAGCAATAAGACCAGGTATCACAGGAGAAAACATGACATTAAAAACACGTGCTGAATGACCACGCATAATACATACTAATGGTGAACGTAAGTGATAATCAAAAATACGAACAGCTCCATCTTGTGAGCCAACACATAAATAATTAGCAGCAGTAGGAGAAAAGTTAACACCGAAGACAGGAATAGACAAAGAAACTTTCATTTTGATAATGCTTTGAGACACTTTTTTCTGTTGATTCTTTTGTGAGCCACGTGGTACAGAGCTATTATCTTGCAATAAATCATCTTCATTCACTTCAAAGATGACTACAGAACAATCAGCCGAAGAAGAAGCAACAACATCAGCTTGAAGTTGATTCCATGCCATCGAAAAACAAGCTTTTGTATGATGTTCGTAACGTCCAACTTCTTTACCAGTTTCTGTACTCCAAATAATCACCTGTCCGTTTGAAGCAGATGCTGCAATTAAATGACTTGATGGAGACCAAACTATAGAATATATGATAGAATCTGCACCATATAAAGTTTTAGTCAATGATAAGTTACTAGTGTTCCACAATTTCAGGGTACCATCATAGGAACCAGTAGCAAACGTATCCGCAGTTAACGGTGAAAATTTGCAGTCGAAGATAGTTTCGGTATGCCCATAACCTGTGACAAAATCTAAATGTTTCTTTTCTAAATGAAATACACTTACACTACCATCTACATGAGAGCATACACATTGCTTTGTGCCAGGACCTAATCTCATACATTGGATACCGACATCACCAATTCTTATACTATCTAGTGGTGCTTTTTGACTAACATTCCAAATTTTGAGTGTACCATTTTTTACATTAGATGAAATAAAATTACCAGCTGTCCAATCCATCCAACTAACACTACTAATACCAGTAGGTTGTTTATCAAAAACATTGATTTCACTTTGTGTTTCTGTATCCCATAAACTTATAAAATTGGAATAAGCAACTAAAAGATATACGGATGATAATCGATCCCATTGTACATCAACAACATTATAATTATTACCATCCTTTTTTGAAAATATTTTTTTAGTTGATCGTTCATAATTAAATAAATAAACTTCACCGTTACTGCAGCCAAGTGCTAGGTAGGAGTGAATATGAGGATGCCAGCGGGCCACATTGACTTGAATACCTTCCTTGAAATGAAGATTTTTATGTCGATTAATCGCATTTGTATTGTTATTTTCATCTTGATAAATCCACGATACAACTCTGTTAAGAACACCAGTTCTATTGTCTATTATGACACAAATATTTGGATCATGAGGAGTACAGAGCATGATTGTAGCACGAGCTGATGGACCTTGCGTATTATTAATGACTTTCTGCTGCGCAACATCATAGTAATAAATCATACCATTTATATAACCAATGATAAGAACATTCTCATTTGCAGGGCTAACACTAAATGTTGTAATTGTACTGTCCCCGATCGTCACTACATTAAGCAATGAGAAATTTTCTAAACTATATATATTGATGGCTACGGTACTAGCATAATATAGAAACTTGGAACTAATATGAGTGACATATAAGTTAGAGTGAGTATTTAAGCCTGCAGGCAATATCCCAGTTTGTCTCATTTCTCAAAGAACCAAACGACTCGATGTCAATTCTATATGTTTAGAGATGTAAGTTGGAATAAATACAAAAGCAAAAAAGAAAAGAATCTATGCACTTTTAGAAGTAAAGTGATTTGTGATCAGTGATCCTTTCCTTCTTCCTTTATCTCAAAACCTCCTATTTCATACCCTAACCCCGGAGGATTGGGGATTACAGCTAAAAGCTTCGCAAAGAAGATATTTCAAAATAGTAAAGGAAGAATGTCATCATCAAAGTACGTGGGTGATGATTCCACGAAATTATTTAAACAAAAACCATATACGAAGAAGAAAAGCAATAACAAAGTTCTCAAATCTCAAAACAATGAAGGGAAGCATCAACATAATCCACACCACTATCCATACTACCCACACTACGCTAATCAAGCGCAGCATCAACATTTTCAATATCACCAACAATACTATCCGCAACATTTCATACAACCGCAACCACAATATTTTATGAGTGATGCAGAACTAATGATGCAGAACTTCCCCCTACCCCCTAGGGATCAGCAGCAACTAGGCGCAACAGGTGGGACAAGTACAGACTATAAAATAGTGGTGGATGATACAGATTTGGAATGTTCTAATCAAAATAATGAAAAAGAAGAGAAAGCACTCAGTTCACTGTTGGACCCTAATCTGAGTAGTGTGGACCCTGATCTGAGTAGCAAGCTTGATTTTTATCAACTTCGAGTATCTGCAATTTTAAATCAACATTTTAGACGAAAGCAGAACCAATCTATGAGATGATGAATGGTCCTCCGCGTTTTGAAGGACACGATGATGGCAACAATCTTAATCCATAAAAAGAGAATCGACGAATTATACCAGGTATATATATGTATGTTTTAATTTTTTTTGTATGTATTGTTTAAGTATGTATTACATTATAGTACACCTCTTCATTTTTATGTTCAATTTTATTGTGTGATTCTTTTTCGACAAGCGAAGGTATCACCAGTCAACTGACGCGATGTGTCCAAGCACCATGACATAGCACTTTGTAACACCATACCTGATGATACAGTGTCAACAGTTGACCACTCTTCTTCTTCTTCTTCTCCATCATTCATGTTTTCCACAGTTTCTACATTATTCAGTACCTCTATAGCGGCACTGCTTTCATCAGGCTCAGGAGCTGCTGCATCTTCAGTTGCAGGTGGTGCTTCTTCTTCCGCATTTTCATCAGTTTTATCAGCATTCTCAGTACTTTCTTGAATAGCAGATGGTTTAATATTTTTTTGCAGTTTTGATTTGGCAATATGAGCACGGAAATTAGAAGCACTGGGAACAACAGCTTTGCCACCACATGCATGACTTAGCCAATTAAGTTGATCAATACTAGCAGATTTACCAAGAATTGATTGTAATTTGTTGGTACCTTCTGAAGTGATTGTATCCGTGTGTGAAGAAGAATGATCTCCACTTGAAATTCCTGCAGCAGCTGTCACAGAGACCTTCGATGAAAGCATAACTGCCTTGTATAGACCAGTACTAAGTATAGAGAATTTCGAGTCAGCAGTAGCAGGGATATTTCTTTCATTCGAAAAGCATAATATATCTTCCACATTGAAAACAGAATGGATAGATGGACATTTACAGAATGATAAGAAAAAGGGCACCATTACCACATTACCAGCGGAATCAAGACAAGAGTTCGCAACAATGGAAAAGTAACTTTCTAAAATCTCTTTCATTGTAATACTAGAGTCACCTTTCAGTTCCCACCAGCCCGCTTGTAACTTAGTATCAGCGAGAGCACGTTTTACCAATGCATCAACATCGAGTGGGTCACTACTACTGTCAAGTTCAATCAAATCTGATCCAGGAGCAGTTTTGCCAAGAATTTTAACTAGTCTCAATATATATTCAACAGTGGGTGCTACAGGAGTAGCTGCATGTAGCAATGTCACAAACATATCACGAAGAGCAATTTTAACTGCTTCAGTCATATCGCTTGTGGGTTGAGATGTAATGAAACTAGCAGTAAAGTTTTGCAGACGCTTCATGTTTCTCCAAGCACGTGGAATTACCACACCCTTTTGAATACATTTCTTCACAGCTAAACTAATAGTATCACAAATTGCATCAATGACAGATAAATGCTTATCAGCTATAGAAGCACCACTATTGGTATTTGATTCTGTTCCAGGTAACAAGACAGCAGAAATTTCTTCAGAGAAAACCTTCAGAACTTGCAAGTTCAATTGCATATCACCTACTTCGACTTGGTTTTGACCATTCAAAAAAGTAACTTGATCATTGACAACATCATCACTCACACCAAAATGAAATTGATGTAAAAATTGTTTTCCTGAAGGGGCATCGGGTTTTGTATCTTCCCCGCGTAACTGTGAACCCCAATCAACCAATACTTCATGTTCATAGGCATAACGCCGTTTTGCATTCGCTTTCATATCGTTCAACGAATCAAGCATAAGATCACGTGAGCATTGTAAGAGATTGACTGCAGAACTTATAGCTGAATGACACGAGGATATCATTTCTTCATGGAGTTGCGATAATGATGTGGACTCTATAGAGCCAACATCAGCTGCTGATGGGAGTTCCATATTTATGATATCACCCCATAGTGCATTCGCTCTTTCTCTACCAGAATTTTCAGCTAGAACACAACTTCCATGAAGTTTTTTAATAGAATCATTTAGCACTTGAGTATAATTAGATTTTCTCTCTGATGATTCAGAATCGTGCACCACCCATGGAACTTGAGAATATTTGGCTTGACTGAGCCAGCCTGACAATGCTAATGCTGCATCCTTTTGTACTTCAAGTATCTCAAAAGAAGCACGAGCGAAAAGTTCAGTGACATCAAGTAAGACTTTTTGAAGATCCAACACAGCACTAGAACCGTTATCCTCAATTTGAGTTAGGTTACTTAGCCATCTCATGTGTCGGTCATCAATGATATTTCCAATTGTGCACATCAAATCTTCATAAATGATTTGTTCTTCTTCTGGTAAACAACCATTCAAACTTCGCATAGCTTCAGCACAAAAATCATACCATCTTGAATCAGGATTTTTAAGACTATGAACAAATCCAGTCTGTTGACGACGTACTTCGTCTTCAATACAGGACATTGAATAGCTCATAATCATGACGAGAAGTCCCTTGAGTTCTATTTCTACTGCACGTGCATTGGAAATCTGGCCATGAATATCAAAAATTTGATCCATCTCTAATGGATTTTCACCAACCAAATGTAATAACCACACTTGATTCTCAGGATTGAGATTGAAACGGCGTGAAGCCTTAATGTGACTGACTTTGCTGTGTGAGGTTAATATTGCTGATACGGTGCCGATAGCCGTAGCTATCTCAGCGCTCTCATCTTCCACTGCTTCTTTTTCTTCTTCAACAACAACAACATCAGGTACAACAAATCCATAGTCATTACCATAGATATTCAATATTATAGAAAGAATAGTTTCAGTGCATGCTAAATCTTTTGTGACCTCCAAATGTGACTCAAGCTGAGACACAAGTGCTGGTTCATCACTAGATTCTTCACCTTCTGCGACAGGCTCTACTGGCGCTTCAGCTACTGTACTTGCTAGTGGATTCAATAAGCTATAGATAGGGATCTTAGCCACGATATTAGCAGGCTTAAGTGGTTCCATTCCCTCAGGAACAGCAGCTACACCATACTTAAGTAGATATTTCTCACAAGTGAGTAATGTGTTCTCTGGTACAGCTTCTTTCATGTTTGCTACATCAGCAGCATTCAAGTAATATCGAACTTGTTCCTCGATAGAATTATCTTCACCCTCTATAAATACAGGTTTTTTCAACTGTGGTAAGGTGGAGTCAAATGGTCGGGTTGCATCTGCGTGAAACCATGCCACAGCAGCGATTGCTACTCTAGGCTCTATCACCTCTGGTTCACCTTTTCCCTTCTTAGCAGGTTTCTTGCCTTTGCCACTACCACCACCATCCGATGCTATAGCTTCGGTGAGTTCTTCTTCAGTCTCAGGAATATCATCACGAGTACCACCTTGTAAGAAATGATCAATAACTCTAGAAAATATAGCGTTATCGAAAGAGCATGCAGCGCCGAACAGGCGGGATGCAAAGATCAAACGGGGAAGAGATTTATCAATATTTTCAACGTCTGCAAGTTTCTCACGTACAAACTGTCGTAACCAAAGACTTTGACCAATTGCGATAGCGCAAGAGATAGGAGAAAAAGCGACATCGGCAACTGCAATTCCATCCTCAGATTCAGCTTTTTCTTTCAATGCAAGAATTTTATCAGAAATTGCCACAAGATCTTTGCATACATTAAGAACGTCAGGTGTTAAAGAAGTTCCAGCTAAGGATTCAGGACACTCTAATGTACCATCAGTACATATTTTTACAATTGATGAAAAATCAACAGTTGGCTTCTTGCCCTCCATGAGAGGTTTCAGCTTCATACCTACTAACGTTGCAGACACACTGTCCCAAAGACAAGAGCGACCACCAGTGTAATCCACAGTTTGTGACCAAGCAGACAAAGCAGGACTAAAACCACAAAATAAGGCAACTACAACCTTATCAGTACCTGTCGAAATATGTTCTTGTTCCGATTTGGACAAATCTATTGGAATAGACCCCCCACCTGTGCCAGATTCACGAGATCGCTGAACAATAGTTTCTAACACTGTTTGCGCTGTCTCTAAAAATGAATCTTGACGAGTTATGATAGGAACTTCTTCCTTTTTTGGTGCATAATTTTGAACTGGTTCGATTTCCCCGGTAGCTTCAGATTCCTCATTTCCTTTCTGTTCCTCTACACTCTGAGATTCTTTAGTTACTGGTTCAGGTTCAGGTTCAGATGAAGAAGGTATAGAACGCTGCCATTTGCCCATGTTCATACCTAGGGCAGCATGACACGCCCAAGCATCTAAAGAATCCACACCTTCTATTGCCTTGCCTTCAGAACATCTTGCAACAGCAATATTCAGAAGTTGCCCGACGAGAACGTTAGGATTGGAGCCATCCAAAGTCACTTTAGCCTTAGCGCCACTATCTGCATCAAAGATGTCACCAACAAAATCTATGACAATACTTCTAACAATATCATTATTTTCTTTTAAACGCTCTTGTTCAAAATTTTCACGAGTAGCCAAAATATTCTTAAGATTTTCTCTGCGCTCTGCGTCGATTTCTTCTGCACGACTGGCGAAAGTTTCCGAAAATTCTTTAATCTTCTCTTCTGCAGCTTCCATCATGACTTCTCTACTCTTAGCACCATTTTCAACAGCCTCTTGAAGACGAGTGGCTTTCATGGTAGCTTTCATCTCGAGCTCTGCAGTAGCAGCTAAATCTTTCGCAAGTTCCATGTCATCCTCGGCATAAATGAAAGTATTATTAGCTGCAGCTTGTTCTACTAACATACGCCTTCTACGGCGATCTTTCTCATATCGTGCTACACGATTATCTTTTGTGCGTATTTGCAATTGGGTCATAAAATCTCCTGTTTCATCATCAGTAGGCCAATTCTTTTGTGCAGTCGATGCCAAGCGATGCGAAAATAATTCTGAGTCTTCATATGTGGTACTTAATTCTCCACCATCATCACCTCCACCAATACCACTACGTTTTAAGTTGACTTCAAATGCATCAATTCCTTTGATTTGATCTACACGGTGAGTATTTGATCGCTTCTTACGACGTAATTCATCAATTTTAACAGTTGCAAGCTCAAATTGGAGATCACGCACTTGGCGTTTTCTTTTATCTTCTTCAGTTACAATCCATCTAGCTGTGACACCAGCATCTTTCAAAGTATTGTTTATTCTCGTATCTTTACGATTAGCAGCAATGGTATCATGTACAAGAGTACGATGATCAAGTGATGATTTTGTTACTTCTACATCTTGCTGGACACCCTTGTTACGATTCTTAAATTCTGTTTGATAAAATTCTGACAAATGACAACGCATATCTAGTTCAGCGAAAACACCTTTACTTAGTACACTGCGTGCATCTGTGAAGAATTCCTCAGCAGGTTCAACTTCTTTTACCGTTGTCGCATGTCGTACGAATTCTTTTGGACGAGCACTCTTAATAATTGATTTAAATGCCGGTTGTTCATTTAATTTGCTCTTTTTACCAGACTTACGCGCTTCTTGCACTTTCCGTATCTTCATGACTAATTGTGCAGATGAGCCAGGAGTCTCTGAAACAATATTAGCTACATCCTTCCTAGTTAAGCTAATGTCCAATTTGCGCAATGTACGTGCAAGAATTCTGAAATTGTTTAAAACTGCATCCGGATTAGGGACATCATTCACCTCTTCATACTCCTCTTCTGTCACATATCCCATTTGATTCATCAAGGCTACTAATAAGAATCCATTTGCAAGGTCCGCCTCTATAGATTCCACTTGCCGAGGCAAATTGCATGATTTCTGCAAATATTCTGTAGCTAAACGTGACATTTCACAATAATATTATACTACTCACAAATTAAATTTAGAAATATAACTGTAATGTAAAGGAAATTGTACCTTTAGGCTGTCCGGCTGTGTTCACCAGATGCAACAGGCAAATAGGTCAGAAATACCACAATAGATAAAACTAAAATAACGAAAGAACTGCAAATCGACTGAAAATAGGAACAACCTACGGATTTACCAAGTTATAGAACTTAAGAACTTTCTTATTATGCATTATGGTGAACGAAGTGCAGAGACCACCGTAGGGCGTAACGAGATAGATAGATTGGCTTGGCACTGTCGCGAGAAGGTGTCCTGATGATATCTGTAAGCATTAAAATGACGGAATACTGTATTTATTTATCACGAGAAAGTCGCTAAACAAAATTTCACCTTTAGACTAAGTATTACAGCATCAGGTCAGATTACGTAGTGCCGAAGGGATATTAGCATGTTGGGCGGTAAGGCATCTAAAAATCCTGTACAGGATGCATTAGATCTCGTGAATAAGTATGATAGGACTGGTGGTTCAAAATTTCGTAACTCATTGCCAAGTAAAGGTGATGTACAGCATGATGATCGACAGAAGAATCTAAAGGATAAGCTTATAGCTAGTAAACAACGTGTAGTACATCATTTGCGCGTTTCACGTTCTATCGAACGATCAATTATGCAAACTGAAATAGTGGACAATGCAATTAAAGCACAATTAGGTAATCGTGTTGAGAAGGATTCTGCTGGAAAAGTGGCTGATCGTATCAAAGAATCTCATCGTAGTGCTGGCTCGAGTATTTCACAATCTTGGCTTGAAGGTACAGATTTGCGAGTAATTGAAGATGTAATGGGGCTTGAAATGGGCCATGCAGGTATAATACAAAGTACATTAAATCGATACGATGATAGCAAACTATGTCGGGAGCTGTCGTCTATGCCCCAGAGCAGTCGATCGAAAATGAATCTAACTATGTTTTCTAAAGTTGCTATGCTTACTTCTAAAGATCGTATAAGCAATATAGAAGCTTGTACTATGTTTGAATTTGCAATGAAAATACTAGAAAAAAGGATTATTGGTGAAAGTGATAATGCCTACGTAATCGATGAAAAATGGGGAATATTGAGTTCTTTACTAAGAAATCAATTACTGAAATTGGAATTAGCAACTGCATTAAAAAATGCCGTACCTGCACTTCCTGGTAGCATGTCTCTATCGACAATATCAACAGCAACATCTATGACACCATTAAATCGCAGTGGAAATAACAAACTAGGGCCTATACCCGCTGGTGGGGGCGATGATGTTAGTGTAATGGGAAATAGTATTGTATCGTGGGAAAATGATACAGCATGTAAAAGCTTAGCTTCACCACCAAAGAATATTCATCATAAGAAAAATAGTAGTGGAAAATTAAGTGGATCTCCAGTACCATTCAAGGAATATTCTAATCTGAAAGGCAAATATGATAAATCGCAATCACGCCAGCTTGAACTTTCAGATCAAATTATTTCTAATTTGTCAAAAATTTCAAAAAGTGTGCGTATTGATGAAGACCATGCATCTGCTACAGAATTTGCTAAACGTATATCAGTAAGAAAATTTGAAGGAGTTTTAGTAAAATTAGTTACAAAAGCTTTAAAAATAGCATTCGAACAATGGTATGACGTGCTTAAATTCCATCGTTATCAAATAGAAGCATCTTCATCATTGAAATCTTTTGGTGTATTTCAATTATATTATTTTATTGAAAAGAATTTTAATTCAAAACTTGCACGGGGTATGAAACGACTTCAAAAACGTATTGAATGGCTTCAAGACATGGAACAATTAAGTGCAATTGCCGAGTTACAACGGTATTGGCGTGGTTGTTTATGTAGAAAAAGGATTGCAAATAGGGAAAGAAATTATGCTGCTACGCAAATTATGCGAATTTCACGTGGACGTCAAGGAAGAGCATATGCAATTAAATATGCAGAGTATCAGAAACTTCGTGTAGAAGCACTAAGAATTGAAAATGCATATATGAAATATAGATGGAGAAGAATTCGCAAAAATATTCGTGTTTTTAAAATACAAAAAAGCATGACAGAAACATTACAAAGAACATATAGAGGTCATTGTGGAAGAAAACTTGCACGCAGACTTAAAAATCAATCTGTTGCAATTACAAGTTGTATGAAAATTCAGAATGCATGGAGGCGTTTCAGAGCTATTATGATTGTGGACAAAAAGACGAGAATACGTCAAAGATATCGATCAGCTACTAAAATGCAAAAATTAGTTCGTGGTATTCAATCTCGTAAAGTTACTGTTGTATTATTGCATCGATATCGTATGGCAAGAATAATTCAATGTATGGCTAGATGTTTTATTGCACGTAAAACTCGTAAATGGAAGTATGATAATCGTTGTGCATTGAACATTCAACGGGTTTATCGCGGAAAACTTGGAAGAAAACGTTTTGCTTGGTTTTTAAATCGTCATTTAAATTTTGTCAGAATGAGAAAGGAAGCATTAGTTGTGTTAGAACCACTTTTACTTGGTTATAGAGCTCGTCGTAAATGGGTTCCAATTATTACTGATTACATTTTAAAAAGAAAGAATGCAACAATTGCAATTCAATGTATGATACGAAATAGAACTGCTTGCAAACGTGTAAATAAACTACGTGACGATAGAGATAATGTTGAGTTACAAAAGCGTTTAGCTGAAGAAGCAAGACTAGAAAGACTTCGCGCGGAATTTGAATCTGCTGGTGCTATACAAAGAGTCATTCGGGGTTTCTTAGGTAGACGTAAAGCTATAAAACGTGGTATTGAAGTCGAACAGATGGAAGCTTTGAAAGCAGCTAGATTACCTGCATATTATCGTCTTCGTGACGAATATTATAAGTCGCAAAATATGTTTCATAGACCGTACCTTATTCGAATTCAATGCGCTTATCGGTGTATGCTTGCAAGAATGAAATATAAAGTAAAAAAACGTCAAATATCTGTATTAAAAATTGAAAATCAATGGTACTCTTATCTGGCTATACAGAGTGCAAAAATATATGTTGCTGAATTACGCGAGTTACGCAGACTTCAAAATATAGGTGCTGTTCATATGCAGCGCATTATAAGAGGATTTCTTGGAAGATATGAAGCAAAAAAACACGAACATGCTGAAATTTTCAAATGGTTTATTGGTGAAGTGCAAAAACAAGGATTAATAGGAAGAGCTTTACAAAATTTTAGAGTTAGAAAACGTACTCAAGATAAGATTAATCGTCAAATAACATATGCCCAAGCACTTGTTCGTAAATTTTTAACAAGATGTAAATTTTTACGAGGTTACAAGAGGCTCGTACGTGAACGTGATTCTCGGCGTAAGAAGAGAAGAGTTCGAGCTTGTACAAGTATTCAAGGATTTGCACGTATTATAAAAGCACAAAAAGTTGTTCACAAACGTAAACATGTTCTTGCTGAAGAAGCTAAATTAAAAGGTGAACAAGAAGAATTAGATAGACGTATAGAAGGAATTCATTCAGATTGGGAACAAGGATTGCTTGCAACACGAATTGAAACTATGGCACGTGGTAATTTAGGAAAAGCACATGCTGAAAAGAAAGTAGAAGAGAATAAATTTGAAAAAGAAAAGCAAGATAAAGCATTAAGAGCTAAAGCTGCTACACAAATCCAATCACTTGCTCGTGGGGTACGTAGAAGAGAACTGTTGAAACCGTTAATACCTGGTCTTCGTGCTGAAAAACAAAAAAGAAGTTTTTGTGTCGAATGCGAATCGAATGTTGCAGTGAAACGCTGTAGGACATGTAAAGATCGTTATTGTGATGCTTGCTATTTGATGATACATAGAAAAGGTCATAGAAAGAATCACTCATGGGAACCCATTCATCAAGATAGTCGTAGTGCAGGTTCATCAACCCCTGATGTTAGTAACAAGAAATCTAAGCGTCGGGCACAAAATGAAATAGTTAATAATGTTCAGAATAAAAATGACAATCAAGCAAAATCACAGCAAGGTGGCAAAATTAAGAAAGTAAAGGAAAAGAGTGAATGGGTCAAATACTACGATGAAGCCGCTAGAGCCCATTATTGGTTCAGTGACGTGACTGGAGAGGCAAGATGGACTGATCCTAATTTGTAGATAAGCTGCTGTCTGATTTTATTATTTGTAAATTTATATATTTTTGAATTCCTTTTGCCAAATTTACAAACATTACAGATTAGAACCAGCAAATGACGGCGGTGGTGATAGTGATAGTGGTTATGTATATTACATTATCAGCGTTTCATTCATCTCAGCTTTGCTTTTACCTTATCACCTTGATGATTGGGATTAGCAACACTTCTACACTAAGGTTGTTGTTGAGCTCGTTCAATTTTAATAACTTGAAGATGAGCTATCGTAGGTGAGCCGTAATCATAGCAGATATTGAGGCGAATATCTTCTGTTTCCAATTCCATATTACCTACTTTTCTATTTCTTGCAGTTCCCATGTATTCATAGTGACCAAAGGTTTCAGGATTAGGATCAAATTCATGGCACATATCAGAAACATATTTTTGAGGAAGCCAACCTGTTTCTTCAATATTTCCAACAGATTTATTTCTTCTTTCAGGAAGACCAACTTCAATATACCATAGGTGTTCATCAACATCTTCATCACATCCATACATACAAGCTTTTCTCCACTTTGAAAACCATTGTGTCCATACAATAGTGAAGAGATCATAGACGCTTTGTCTACCATGTATCACAATAGGCTGAGGGAATCTAATCTTAACTCCAATAGTGACTTTAAATTCTGGCCAGTCCGTATGCTTCACACCGCTGGGATGAATTTGAAGAACATACGTTAAGTCAAGGTCAGAATCTGGAATTAAGCGTGGCACCCAAGGTAATCGAGCAACCTCTCTACTAATAATTTCTTCTCTCCTAACCCAATGTCTTAAACCAGGGTCCTCTTCCTCCTCTGATGATGAATCTTCTTTGTGTTCTTCTTCAAGCATTATTTGAAAAATTAAAAGAATGGTTGTTCAAATGTATTTCACCCAAATCAATGTTCAAGAATTTTCCAAGAGAGAAAGAGCTTCCAGACACCCGGCGCCCACCCCCCGAGGGCGAAACAAAAATCATAATTTAAGAAAGGATCAATGTTCAATAATCAAAATAGAATGCTTATGCCTAATATTTTCCTTCTTCTCTACATATGCATCTGCTGCGTCTGTGCTAGCGAGTTTGAGCGTGCACCCAGAATGATCGTGCACAAGGTAAGAGCACATCCCCGCGTATGATAGCTGTGTTAAGGAGTATTTCTGCATCTAGTATTGTATTTATGCATGATTTGCGTTATTATGTACTACATCAACACGGTATAATTACTATTTTCTTGGTACTAACTAATCTATTCCTTCCCGTCCCTCAATTCACCACGAATCACCCATTTATTTCTTCCCATTAATTTTCATAGAATGCAATGAACACTCCTATGGTAGTTGGTAAACCAACAACTATAACGTATTTCATGGTGAATTCTGGTGATGCATCAGCAAAGAATGTTCATATTGAAGATTCTTTTCCACGCAAAGCATTCAAAGGAATTGATGACACAATCAATTCTGATGGGTCAGTTATGTTCAATATTGAAGAACTTGGTATTGGAAAAACCATATCTTTCAATTGTACCATAATACCGCAAATGGAAGGAATATATAGTAGTAATAGAGCAGAAATTACGTACTATGATGGATCTGTAGTTTTGGAAGATGACGAAGAATACGATGAAGAAGACCAGTTATTTGGATATTCATCGAGTCTAGGTCAATTATACATCTTATCGGAAAACGAAGCACATTTTAATTCTTTTTCTATTCAATGGAAGCAATCTTTAATGTTTCTTTTATTTGGGGGAATATCAGTTCTTGTTCCAGGTATGGCTTGGCGCACATCACCGAAGGTATCATCAGAGCTATTATGATGAGTTATATGTGATATTATAGTAAGGTTAGAAAAAAAGATACTATAAATAAATTTATAATTGTTACTTTGTACAGTATAATATAAACAAACATGCACCTGCTAGCATAGGATCACATATATTTTCATTAATAATCTTGAACGAATTGCGTATCCTTAAAAAAGAGTAATTATCATTCATTCGTTCAACTGAGCTCAAGTCAAAATATAACAAGAAATATCTGATAATGATTTTTTTTGTTCTTGTTCTGTTATTTCTTATATATGTATTTTAAACAAATGCATTACCCATGTCCGCCTTGTCTGCGAAAGATGATGCCTTGTATTCACCTTGACCATTACCTGTTTGATTTTGACTTTTCGCTATGGGTAATTCTGGAACTTTTCTACTCGTAGCTTTTTCAGATTTTAATGTTGGTTTTTCAACAAATCTAGAAGGTAAAAGTGGTTTCACAAGAGGGTGTAGAGTATCACCAGAATCTAAAGACTGATAAACTGGTGTCAATGGATTTGTTACTCTATCAGATTTCATTGAATGAATAATTGTATCTGCTTGTGCACCAGGAACATCAGCTGTAGACATGATATTTCTAATTTCACGTCTTGGTCGATCCTTAAATCCAGAATATGCACCATCAATATCACGAGTTTGTAATAAACTACTATCTACAATTTCTTTTTTTAATGGTTTTGGTTTGGATTTGGATTCATTCTGAATAATGATACCATTTACATGATAAACAGGATCAGTTACATTTGTACTTCGTTTACAACGATCCTGAAAACGCGATGCACTAAAAACTACACCTTCGTTACCCATAATGTCATGTGGTTTATTTTCAATTCGAGCACGTCTATAAGTTGGACGATACATTGCTTGTGCCCCTTCGATATCACTTGTTGATAAGGTATTTCTTGTCTCGTATACACGATCTTTTTTTGGACGAGCACCATCAATATCAGCTGTTGATAAATTATCACGTATGAATTTTTTTTGAGGAATATCTGCTGGAATTGCTGAAGGTAATGCGTACTCAGGCACGAGAGGATTTACATGACGCTTCGTACGCATCATTCTATCTTTTATTGAGTGTCTGGTACCATCAATATCATCAATATATAATGATAAATCACGAACATTTCTACTATGTGTCAAACTTTTACATGTACTACCATCAACAGTTGGTAATGTTTCTGGCTTATTTGTATACTTTGAAGCATATGGCACACTACTCGTGGCACCATCTATGTCATTACAACGGTTTATATCACGAGTAGCAAAGACACGAGGTGCTGGCTTTTGATCAGATAAGGTACTAGGACCCATTGACGTAATTGACATGGAAACATACTCCATACTCATTTCTTAACAGAAGAATTCAGCAGCTGTTTATGCTACTTCTAAAAACCGATCAAGTAGGCCTGTTTTATAGATAAATTGTATCAAAAAAATATAATGAGCAATATAATGGCTCTATAATTTACGTTTACTTTCAAGAAAAATGCAATATATATTAAAATTCTCTTGAAAATGGTCGAAATTGTGGGGGGACAACGTTCCACTGCCCTCCAAACGACAGCGGCTCGGCCTTTCGGAATATTATATTATTAAGGTAAATGAGAAGTTAAAATATCGCTCCGCTACAAATTTACATAATTAACATAATACATAATATTACTGCATTAATAAACCAATACGTGTAGGCAGGCCATCTGGATGCTCGGCTTTGGTCTGCAAGGCCCAGGTCGCTTGTGAGCTCTGAAGCTGCCCAAATATATTAGTAGCCATACATGAAGCGCGCTGCAGAAGTATTTTGAAAAGATAAAGAGATAAAAGTAACGTGTAAGTATAGATAAATAAGAAAAAAATTAGTTTGGGTTCTGAGCGATATATGATAATATAAGAGTTTCATAGAAGCATGTTAGGTCATAAGAAATTATGAGTAACATCACAAATGTTACACACTCCCACAATTTCTATCGCGCAGAGTCTAAGATTGTAACGTACCTCTATAATATCAGAAAGCTCTGGTATGGTAACAGAGCCATGTCCATGAAGTTTGAAGAAGCTACACAAGCCATTATTGCTATCAATGGATATTGCAAAAGCATAATCCGCTGAAGCATGTTCAGCTGATGTTGCATCCATGACTAAAACTTCACCAACCTTAACAATTGTAATACATATAGGAATATCATTTGTTTGCAATGGGAGAGCAATGTCAATATCTCCGCAAACTTGAAAATCATCAGGTCGACCAGATTCTCCAATAATAGTCTCTATCTTTGGTATTCTCGTTGATTTTAAAGCAATAAAAGTTGCAATCGAACAAATATCAAGAGGATCCCCATCTAATTGGCTAATAATGAGATCTATATGCACCAACCAGCAATATTTTCCAGAGATAATGCAAAGATCATTCAAATTAATTGCATTTGAACCAAGAAGTATACTTTGAAGTCTTTCTGCAACACGATTACTTAGTTCAGATCTTCTTCTTTCATCTACTTTCAAACCAATACAAGAGGGTGAAATATCAGCAGAAACCATAAGTATACCTTTATCAGGATATTGCTGAAGACTTTCAACAACTTCGACCTTTACAGAACATACAACATCTATAGAATCTGACAATTTTACACGT
>JACKZZ010023473.1_pt1 | contig 21894 bp, 12 predicted proteins | sample 8027871 | NCBI WGS metagenome assembly JACKZZ01 (sample SAMN15724774, study PRJNA655200) | protist metagenome | isolation source: fluorescence activated cell sorting (FACS) single amplified genomes of... | place: USA: West Boothbay Harbor, Gulf of Maine | collected 2000-07-19 | reverse complement strand
TACGGCATTGAGGACCGTCGTCATAAGGAATTTAATTGGCTATACGGCACCGAGTGGTACTTCAACCGTTGGGCCGGCATTAAATTCGCGAAAGACGGGTCCATTCAGGCGCCTTCCCAGGACTGCATGAGCGGAGGGTGCAGGTGGGCGGCGCCGGGGAAGGGGAAGGACGGTAAGGAGGAGGAAGGAAACACCATCTACGTCTACATCAAGAGGGAAATGCACAAGCTCTCCGTGGTGAACCACAACGAGGAGTCCGTTAGCGGAGTTTGGTCGAAGATGCCCGAGGCTCAGGAAAACAGTCAGTTGGAGAATGTCGAACTCAAGGGCCACAAAATCGAGAAGAACGGAGAGAAGGGGGAACGTGTTTCGGCGAGGTTCGAGAAGGTAAGAGATGGTTTGATGATTCAGATTGAACGGAGGAGTAGCTACGCTACTGTGGTTTCTCGTAAGTAAGAGTTGGTTTGATGATTCAGATTGAATTGACTTCTTTCCCCAGATTGATTATCACGCATAAGGCCCTACTTTCCCTATTTTTCCCCAGATCTACGACCACGAAGCGTACAAGAACTCTGTCGACCTGTACGACGTCTTAGGGCTCGCCGACAAGAACGAGAACGGCGAATGTACTGCGGCGGATATCAAGAAGGCCTACCGCCAAGCCTCCCTCAAGTACCATCCCGACAAACACGGAGCCAACCCCGATCCCTCCATTGTCGCCCGCTACCAATCGATGACCGCCGCCTACGAAGTTCTGTCGGATAAGGCCAAGAGGGCCAGGTAAGGACCTACGAAGTTCTGTCTGATCAGGCTAGGAGGGCTAGGTAGGTTACACACATCACGGCGGACAGCGATGAATGTTGATGAGAAGTGAAGTGATTTACGACTCGGTTTCCCTTCCCTCGCTCCTGATTCCCGCTCTGAATATCCATCCATTCCCCAACCATATCTCCCTATCATTCCCCGCTATTACTAGTCTTCCTGGTAATTTCCCCACTCTCCTTTCCTGCTTTCAGGTACGACTGCTGTGATATGTACCGCATTAACCCCTCAGGTACGACTGCTGCGGCATGGAGGGTGTGAACGGTGACCTCCCCTCGGCCAAGGACACCCAGATCCCCGTCACCGTGACCCTCGAGGACCTCTACAACGGAAAAGTGGTGGAGGAAAGCCACCGCCGCAGGGTTATCTGCCGTATCTGTCGTTTCGACCCCTCTCACCCGAAGTGTAAAGGGTGTGGGAAGTGTCCCCCCGAGATCAAGCTGGTTCAGAGGCAGTTGGGACCCGGAATGATCGTTCAGCAGCAGATGGAGGTGCCGTCTTCGGAGAAGTGTAAGCAGGAGACCACCGTCCTGAAGATCGAAATTGAGCGCGGAATGGCGGAAGGCGACTCCATCACCTTCCCCCACATGGGCGACCAGAGGCCCCAGGTTCTGCCCGGGGACGTCCTGGCTGTGCTTCAGGTGAGGAGCCACCGCAAATTCAGGCGCGGGTCGCCCAGGCGCGGCGAGTCGCCCAACGACCTCTACATGACCTTGAAGATTTCTCTGAGGGAGGGCTTGCTCGGGTTTAAGCGGACGATCAAGCACCTGGACGGGAGGGACGTTGAGGTGGAGCATGCGGACCCGGTCTCCCCCGGAGAAACCTTCAAAGTGAACAACGAGGGGATGCCGCACAAGGGAGACGCGACCCAGTTCGGCGACCTCTTCCTCGAGGTGGAGATCCAGATGCCGGGAAAGCTGTCCGTGGCGCAGAGGAATTTGCTGGACGAGGCGTTTCCGGCGCATTCCAACACCGGGAACACGGAGTTGTAAGGGGGGTGCGGGGTGCACTTTGGGAAGAGGAGTTAAAATAGAAGAGGGCAGATTCTAGTGATGATGCCCAGTTGGACAGGGATTTCAGGGCGGGAAATGGTAGTATGGGGATTTCGGGTCGGGGAAGAGGGGAGGGGGGAAATTCGGGCCGGGAAGAGGAGAACCAGCTCGAAGAGAAGCCGCGTGAGAAGAATACGGTTTCAAACCGAGTGAGAAGAATACGGTTTTATTTAATGCGAGCCGAGTTAGGAGAATCTGGCTCCATTATGTGAGCCGCGTGAGAGGAACGCGGTTTCATTAGGTGAGCCGAGTTAGGAGAATCCGGTTTCATCAGGTGACCCGGGCTAGAGGAGCACGGTTTCACTGTGACGGTTTGTGGGTCGAGTGTTTGGGTTGGCTATACGATGATATATATATAATGGCTCAGGAGCAGGAGAAGACCGCCCCCGAGTCATCAAACCCGGATTCCGCCGCTGGTAGCCCCAGCACCGAGCGGAATCAACAGCTGGATCCCAGGCCCAACTTTGTTTTTTCGACAACTTCGACCTCAAGATTTTCAATTGATGTGATGTGATGTTTGGGAGATCAGGAGGAAGGAGTCGTAATATTCGTGATTTAATGACATCACCACCGGGCACGTGACACATTGTCTCCCGGGGTGTAGTAGTGAAGCCTCGCTATCCAGAGGATTTATTTTATCTAAAACATTCGCGACAGAAAACGGTGTGGACTGTATTCCGAAGGTCCTCCGGGCTTATTTTGATTTGTGTACCTTCAAATAGATAGACGGCGCAGAGTCGTCAGGGAACTTAACTCTTTCTTAGTCCAAAAACTTTTTTCAGTGACAACGAATACTTCAGTGTTAACACTCAATGGTACTCGCGTCGGTGGCAGTCACAAAACGGCTATTCTCAGAAATTTACGGACGGTAAAGAGGGCTCATTATTTACGGACGGTAAAGAGATCGGACAAAATCAGGAGGATTATCAGAGGAGGATTAATATCAGAGTCCCGATCCGAGCCAGAGGTCGGCGTGGCTGTCGCGACGGAGAGGTTACACTGCTCAGCACATACCTTTCTAACGACGAAACCACCTGATAGAGAGTGGGAAAACATATCTAATTTTGTCCTAACTTAGAGAGTTCGCTATTTTACTAAAGAGGGCAAAGGAGGCCAATTTTTAGGCAAAGGAGGCCGTAATTTAGGTACTCTATCTAATGAAATGGGTGCGAAACCCAATGGGTGTGAGAAGAGAGGGATCTCCGGCCAGTATGTAGAGGAGGAACGACTAGGACAACGATGTATTTTCCACGGAGCGAGGAGACGCTCGGACGATGAAGCGGGGGAGGCGCCAACGCGTATTAAGCCAAGAACGGAGCGGAGGAGGCGCTCATTAACGCGCATTAAGCCAACAGACTTGGCTTACACAATCGAACGTAGCTCAAGCTACTCATCTTAACTAGTCTATTCTCAGCTAGTTTCATACACCTAGTCAGTCGCAGGAGAAAGCGACATCGCGGGAGGCGATAGAAGCATCGCACGGGCAGGAAGCGATCAAAAAGAGGGATCTCCTCATTCTCATACTCAACTAAACTAAGCGTAATCGAAAGCGAAAACTAACCTGCCGGGGAACGAATCGCGGGGGGTAGAACGCTCCTCTCGTACTCGAAGTCCCAAGGAAATGATCGGGTGTGGTGTGTTCCGGAAATGTCGCGAACCTGTCTGAAACGCCGTCCTAAATGCAGTGCAAGACTCCCAACACCTAGTTTTTAGTCGTGCAATTGTTTCTTGAAGCTTATTCCAACGCTACCGCATGTCTTAGACGTTTTTGGCTGTCAATTCACCTGCATTCCTGTGTTAGCTGCTGGTAAGCTCGGGTCTTAATGGATTCCGACCCCAATTCATCAGATTCTTTCCAGTCAACGTCCAAGTCTGCTTAGCCTGCTTGCATAGTCCCAGTTGAATTGCTTAATATTGCTGTTTCTTTAGCCTGCTAGTGCAATTGCATTTAGAATTAAATGTCGTTTTCTCCCGCCCCAGATCCCGCTCCCGACGATGCGTTGGATGTTCATCTTCTGGTCTACGAGATCCGGGACCCCTCTGCGGAAGCCGACTGTTGTATCGGCGTATGGAGCCGCCTGCCTTGCTGTGGCATATTCCACTCCTCTGTCACTGTGGGGGGCGTAGAATTTTGCTTCGGAGCGGACGCAGGAATCATAGCATGCGTGGATGAAACATCTGGATCACGCTCTAACAGCAACAATAAGGCCAGTAATGCGGGGAGCACGCCGTCGGCACGGGCAGGCGGACCTAACACTGTCACAGGGGTATCACGGCCGGGAGCAGTCGACTTGCGGGACATCAAGATCACAATGGTGGGGGAGCCGGTTGCGGCGTCTGCAGTGGGCGCAGGCGGTAAAGGCGGGAGCAAAGGCAGTCAGAAGGGCTCGGATTCGATCTCGGAAGATGGCAGTGCGGCGAGTCTGTTTAGCGGGATTCAGGGTGGATACTCACGTCCGTTCTCCCCCACATTCTTGCTGTTGCGAAAAATGGAGGAAACCTACTACCAGAACCTCTACGCCGGAGGCTCGTACGGAGGGATTCCGGGGGGTTTCGGAGCCGGAGGGATTGGATTAGCGTCGTCGCCCGGGTATCAGGTCCTGGACGACGTTTCCGGGCCGCCGGAAATGACGAATCTACAAGGCGAATCCATGCAGCTCACACTCAAGGAGAAGAGATGGTTGGGGAGGGTGGATATAGGTGAAGCAAGCGGCCGCGACGGGGATCACGACCGTATTTATCGGCTACTGGCGAGCAAATTGCGGCAGGTGTGCCAGTATTTGTCCGAATACGAGGGCTACGATGACTTCGGTTACGACCTAGTTCGGCGGAATTGCAACGACTTTTCGGAGCAGTTTTGCGAGCGGTTGCTTGGCACACCGCGGCCGGGAGGGTCTATTCTGGCGGGTCTCCTCGGTCGCAAGTCCAACTCAAAACCCGGGATCGCCCCGGATACCGGATGTAGTACTAGTCCGCTGCCGAGTGAGGGTGAGGGTGTGGCTCCATTTAATACCGGCGGTCCATTTCCCGGCGGTATTTCCGGTAGCGCCGCTGTGCCGTCTTTTCCGGGCTACGTGAACCGGCTTGCGAGGATAGGCCGGTCCGATTTCGTGATGTGCTGGATCCGCCTCCTCGGGACGGGGGTGGACGAGCATTATCAGCCCTCACCAGGGCCGCCCCGAGCAGCGGAGACGGCCCCCATAATGGATCCCAAAGCGGGGCCGGGAGCCTCGGGAACTCTGGGAAGTCTGACGACCCCGTTGCTCTTGGCGGGGGCCAAACAGCCAGACGCGGGGGATCTGGGAAGTCTGACGACCCCGTTGCTCTTGGCGGGGGTCAAACAGCCGGGAAATGGGGAGAGCGATTCTTGAAGTTAGACCTAGTCAGGGTGGTACTGCGGGATTCCGAGATCTCTGAGAGACATGTGTATATGTGATTCGATCTGTGTAAAGCAACCGAATCAAACGCCCCAAGTGTTGTACGAAGGAGTGTTTTCTCCATTCTGAAGGTGCATACCTGTTGTTCAATGTCTTAATCGTCAACAAATAGCACGTTTGAGATGTATTAACGGACCATTAACGGATTTCTGCGTCAGATATCGGGAACCGAATGTCTTAGTTGAGGGTTAACACATATTTTTGCACTCGATCGAAGTTGGGTCAGGTTCGAGAAACTCACGCCGATAACATCACTTCTTGATGTCGTGTCTTGGAGTTACCTATCACAATCCAACTTTCCTTCAAATAAAACCGTGAATCCTGTCCATATTCCGTGTTTTGGTCACGTTTACGATGATTTTTCCCTCTATATCGCTCGTGTCGCGGCAGTCTCAGTCTCCATTTTGTGTCAGAAGATCGTTTGCATCGTGCTCTCGGGTCGGAAGGATGTCACATTGGGTATCAGTACTACAGACTCGTCGCGTGCAGCGCTAGGAATCTCTCTCAAGGGTCTCACTTGAGACCTCCGAACTACTTTTATTTGGAAGCGGAATCCCATCTTGATCGCACCGTTCCCGCACGGTTTACAACTCAGGCATTCGTCATACCCCATCCAAATCCGAATCCCTGCATAACAGGACAGTGAATCAGCCTAACTGGGCATGTACATAATGCGGTTCTTCTTGTGTCCAATATGCCCTCTTAAGAGTTGAGAGGGCGAAGTTCTACGGAGAGTTCTTACTGACGGAGGATAGATCTTGCTGAATTTTTACTAGGATCCTGCCGGAAATTTGCTACTACTAACGGTTAACAACGCTTAACACACGACTAAGATTACTCGCTCAGCTTCCCTAAGATGCTGCAGCTCTCCACTGGTTAAGAAGTATAAGTAAGTCTCTTCGACTCCGCTTTCCTTCTCATCTCACCCTTATTCCCGCTCTCCATCTTCCGTGCTTTGCTCGCTTGCGCTTGTACTTGTCCGGCTCAGAGTTCGTTTGTTTGTACTCTTAGTTCTAGTTCGTACTCTCACCATGTCCCGCCAAGGAATCGTCAAGTTTTTCAACCCCGACAAGGGTTTCGGCTTCATCACTCCTACCGATAACGGAGGAGCCAACGCTCAGAACGCCCAGCAGGGAGCCAACGGAGCTGCTCCGGGCGGTGCTCAGGACGATTTGTTTGTGCACTTCTCTGGGATCAATGCTGGAGGATACAAGTCGTTGAACGACGGGGAGACCGTCTGCTTCGATGAGTACTGGGACGAAACCAAGGGCAAGTCCTCCGCCGTCAACGTGACCGGCAACGGGGACGGAGTTCCCAGGAAGGGCGCGGGGAAGGGAGGAAAGGGAGGCCCCCAGGGAGGATTTGGAGGACCCATGATGGGAGGCCCCATGGGCGGACCCATGATGGGGGGATTCCAGCAGTGGGCGCCGCAGCAGTTCGGAGGCTTCCCGGGAGGAAAGGGACAGTGGTAAGGGGTTTCAGGAGATATAAGGAGACTTATCTTTGAAGCCGATCACCACCACAATAACTACTTCGAGGTTCATTCAGAGGAGCGATTTATTCAGAAGAGCTAATTATTCAGAGGAGCTAACGCAGAGGCGATTCAACCGAGGAGGGAGCTCTACGGGAGCTCACGAGGATGGAATTTTACGAGGTTTGTTCCCGTTCATTATGCTAAGAATTCACCGTGTACACAGTACGAAAGCACCCGTGTCGAGATACCGTGGCGGGGGGCGCAGCGCCGGCGGCGCGACCGACCGAGAGTTCAGACCTCCAGTGTCCAGACTCGAAGTCGGTTGCCGACGCTGGTCGAGGCGCTGTGCCTCTCGCCCCGGTAGGCAGCTATTAGTGTCTACTAAAGATCAGAAGAACTAGGCTAGCTAGCACCCGCTCCCCACACGCTCCCACAGCAACCGTAGGCAGTCGTAATCATGTTTAGAGGCTCGCAGAGGTACAGAGAGGTACGATTCTCTGGTTTTCTAAAACTTTTGTTACGCAAGGACGGACTAACACTGACCGGCGAGACTAGGGGGAGTCATAGTCTAGTCTGGCTGGTCACCAGGACGGACCAACACAGTGGCCGGTGAGACTAAGCTGGAAGGAGCCTAGCGTAGCTGGTCACACGGTCTGGAGGACCGGTGTTAACACATATAATTGGGATGGTACACACATCAAGGTTGGTACCATAGTGCACGACGTAACCAGCTGTTGTAATACCGGACGGAGAAGGAATTGTTTCCGGAATCGAGTCTTCAACATATGAACTATGAGGTCGGGCCGGGAGGTTCCTCTGAGGGAGGTGGGGTCCGACCGGAACTTGGGAATGAAAAAGAGAAACGATGCAGCGGTTATGCCCGGTTAAGGGCTTAGCACACCGACTGGAGTTTACAGGTCAAATGATTTCGCAGGCGTGTTCCGTCAGAGATGTCCGAGTCCAAGATACGAGTCTGATTACGCCCGATAGAGGCCGAGATGAGAGCAACTTTCTGACGTACTTCGTGTGCGATCGTTCTAAATAAAACTTTTCGTCAATAGATAAAACTTTTCGTCGAAGGTCCGAGTCGTTTTCCTTTCACGCGTATAAGAGCGTTTCCTCAGTACCGTTGTACGAGATGTTCTCCCGACATCGTCCCTTACCGTTACCGAGACTCCTGATAACATTTCGAGAGCTACTGTGTCCATTCCTCCTCAACCTGTTAAGACGAAGACTGCTCCCCTGTTAGACGTTTTCTTGTTGATTTAACACGTTTTTCCTCTCTTGGACACCACCAGAGTCTGTCAGACGAGACGTTGGTTAACTAGTTAGCTGCCTAGTTAGCTAGAGACGCATACCCGTTACAACAACACCACCCTCTGTAGGTGCCGATTCATCGATTAACACCTGGTGCCGATTCGTCGATTAACACCTGAACTTCCTTCACCTCAACATGTCTGCTTCTCACCCTGGTGATCGGGACACTTCCAAGTGCTACAAGTGCGAGGCGAAGCTCCCCCTAGTTGCTCAGGCGCAGCCATGTCGCTGCAAACGAGTTTTCTGCGACAAGCACCGCGACCCCGAGAAACACGACTGCGACTACAACTACGCCGAGCAGGGCCGGTCGCAGATCCGGAGGGAGAATCCGGCCGTCTACAAGAGCTCAAGCAACGTTTCCACCGAGGGAGCTTGGCTAGCCGAGTATTGGAAGCACCACAACCCCCGGAGCGTCTATTCGATTTTTCACTCGATCGGTTTCGTGGTCCTGATGTACTTCGTCCTGATCCGGGGACTCATCTTCAACTTCTTCTCCTTCGGATTGTCGGGGATTCTGCCCGCAGGAAATATTTTCTCGGGAGGAAATGGCGGGGAACACACTCCGGATGCCGGTGGGATGGGTGGAGTCGGTCTTCCGCTTCCGGGCGAGGACAACGAGTCGAGGCGACGGGAAGCAGCAGCCTCGGGCGAGGACACCTTCGGGTCGGTTTTCGTGCAGAACTTGATTTACGGGCTAGTTCTTGGGTTTCTATTGACTCACACCGCTCCGCATCTCTACTTCAAGTACTACCTCGGCGGCCAACCCCAGGGGAGGCACGCGGAGCCGGTGCGGCCTCTCTTCGGGTGCCCGAACGCGTGCCGGTTTTGCTTCTTTAGCTGGGATACGGCTAACATATTTTCCAACCCCAAATGCGTCTACTTCGCTCTCCTCTCAGAATGGGAGATGCTCAAAGACCACGTCCTCTTCTACATCATCACCAACGGCGGAACCAACTGTCTCGGGCACCTCTACCACGGGAAGAATAGGGATGTGGGGTACATCTACGGGACGGTGTCCAAGAGGTTGGGAGAGCTCCAGAAGCAGCAGTAACGGTGATTCAGAGTTTTGGGGGTGGTATTGGGTCAGACCAGGGTTTGGGACCGGATGACAGGGGAGACCGGCCAGGATTACGAGAGAGATGCATGAACTCAAACATGTACACGACAGATCGCGCAAACGGAGAGGGAGACGGATCCAGGGTACATCTCTACCTGCCGAGATCCATTGATTTCACAACAGATGGCGATTGTTCGTTCAGCCGCGGTAGCAATATTGCCCGGGTGGAAGACCCGCGCGTTGCGCTGGCTGCGTTATTTTCCGAGTTTTCACGCTTAAGTCTACTACTTGGTAGCGCCATCCCCATTCCATTCCGTTCCTCATTCTCTCCCACCCCGCAATACCCTTCCTCTCAGGCCCAGTTTCACTGTAGATTGAAGATTCTAGCCAGAATCATAACCTTGGATAGCACCCGTTAAGACATTTTGTCTCGTTAAGACAATTTTCCCAGACATATTCCCAGATTGGCGCTAGATTGTAGATTCGATCCATTAACTTTAACTTCAGGCAAGATGTCTTCTTCCGGTGGGATTGATCTTTCTCTCACTCCCGGCCAAGACCTGGGGGCCTTCCGCGCCGCCGTCCGCTCCATGCCCAAGATTGAGCTTCATGCGCACGTATCCGGATCCGTTTCCGTCGAGACGCTGGCTCTCTTCGACCCTGGATTTTTAGGGCCAGAATACCAGGCTGAGGTGGGGAAACTGGATAGATCCAGCCCGGAATTCCCCGAGCAGCACACCGCGATTGTGGACCGCTTCTACCCGCGGCCAAAGTCAACGGAGGAGTGCTTCTGCTACTTTCAGTCGTGTGCCCGGGTCATTGACAGTCTGGAGCGGTTGAAGATCTGTACCTTGTCGGTTTTAAGGGAGTATTCGGGCGAGAATACGGCTTATATCGAGCTGAGGACGACGGCGAAGCGCTTGCCATGGAAAACGGGCGGGGATAAGGAGGATTTGGGTGAATACTCCGACTACGTCAACGCCCTTCTAGGTGCGGTTAAGGAGTTTCGGGCGGATGAGGCGAGGCCGGGTGGTAACCGGATGGAGATCCGTTTCCTCCTCTCCATCGACCGGGGAAGGGTAACGGACCTCGATTCTGCTCGGGAACAGATCCGTGTTGTGAAGGACCTATGTAAGCAGTTTAAGACGACTGAGGACGGGCAGGAATGCGTCGTCGGACTCGATATTTGCGGGAATCCCGCCCGGGACGGCTGCGGGTGGATTCTGGACTCGCTCGAGGAGGAAGAGGCTTTCTGCCGGGAATTCCCTATCACGTGCCACACCGCCGAAGAAGCGTGGCAATCGGAACGTCCCGCGCACCAGCGTTCCGAAGGCTCTGAAAACGAGTCTTCCAGGGTGGTGTCGCTGATGGGGAAACTGAATATCCGGCGGTTGGGCCACGTTACTTTTCTCTCCAATGCAGACATCTCCCGAGTCCAGTCCCACGCCGAAAAAAACAGCGGTATCTGTGTGGAGTTGTGTCCGACTTCTAACCGGGTAACGGGCGGTTTACGGGAAGATCTGAGTGATCACCATTTTCAGAAGTGGAGGGCTTCTGGGACTGCGGGGATCGCGATTTGCACCGATGATCGGGGCTTGTTTCGGTGCACGCTGGCGAGTGATATCACGGATTTAGCCGTCGCCTTCAATCTCTCCATCGGAGATGTCGTGGAATTCCAGAAACAGGCCACACAGGCGAGTTTTACCAGTGAGGGGACCAAAAATGCAGTTTTGGCGAGGATCGATAAATGGGTAGCGGGAGGAACCGATTTTGAGGATATCCACGGTTAACACATGTACATTATGTATTTTCGGCTCCCAATGGATGATGCAGACGGTTAAGACCTTTGATTTCCTCGAGGCATCACCACACACTCGAGAAAAAATCCCAGAATATCCCAAAATACCGTGACGATCCCGTGGTTTCCCACCGTGAAAGACCTCTCTAGCGGTGCTAGACAGGCGTGAAATCAGATCCCCCAATCCCCAAGCGTCGTGTTCCAACTCGAATCGGTCGAGAAGCAAGTTGTACTCTGCGAATCAGCACTACAGCCGTGAATACTGCGTCAGCGTGGCGTACTGTCTCAGCGTGGCGTCTCCTCGGAGTGAGCAAATGACAACAGTCGGTTTCCGCGGAGTTTCAGAAGTCAACGACATTGCGCGCGTGAATCAGGTGTAACGGCGTTCGGTGTTTCGATCTATCTTTCTTGGAGTTCCTTTCACAGTCGTGTTTCTTCCTATCCACCCTTTTTATTCTCGACCTTTGGTGACGGCGGGGCTACAACTTTTGGCGAATCACTTTCAAAACTGAACTGCGTTTACGATCTTTTTGGAGAACTGCGTTTACCGCTACAGGCGTTTAGCAATACTACGTGGAGTCGAAAACCATCAGTCTTTGGAGTCGTCATAAGTCGCCTGGAGTCCCATTTTTGGAGTCCGAGTCGCCGTGAGTCCGTCTACAATTTTGGAGGTGATCCAGTCCGTTTTCGATATTGTTTTTGGAGGGTGTAAATGGAGTCCGTTTCCGTTCGAATCTGATCATTGGAGTCACAATTTTGGAGGGTGTTTCGACTTTATACACAATTCTGGAGGGTGTTTCGACTTTAATATCAGCGGTACGTACAGTCGAATCCGGTCGCGTGTGGTGGTCCTACGGAGGTGGTGAGGTGTCGGCGTACAGTCTCGTGGAGTAGGGGTGCTACCGTGACCGTAAGTGGAATGATTTTGTCCTTACCTCAGTCCTACTTTAGACTACTAACCTAACCAGACACCTTCTCCCGCTGAGTTTACACTTCATTCCCATTATTAACCTTTCCCTCCTTCCCGTCCATCCATTTCTTCTCCCTCCTCAGGCTGTTCTACGTGTACATTCGGTTGTGCATTTCAGTCTCATAAATTGAATCTAGATTTCTAGATTTCTGTAATTCAGTCTTGTATCTAGGACCGATAACACCCTCCTAACTCAAAATGGCTACCTCCCATGGAACCGTGAAGTGGTTTTGCCCCCACAAGGGTTTCGGCTTCGTCGAGATCACCGAGCCGCACCCGGACTGCCCGTTGGCTCAGCGTGGAGTTGATATCTTCATCCATTCCTCCGATGTCGTCGGCAACGTGGATAGCCACGACGACCGCGGTACCGACGGCTGCCTCCCCAAGGAGGGGGATACCGTTTCCTTCGTCGTCATGGCCGACGAGCGCGGTGGAACCGATAGGGACGGGCGCAAGAGGCTGAGGGCCGACCGGGTGAAGGGCGGCACCGGGCGTCTCGAGGACTTCCCGCAGAAGGGTAAGGGCAAGGACGGCAAGGGCTTCGGCAAGGGCTATGACTCGTACGACAAGGGCGGCTACGGCGGATACGAGAAGGGTTTCGGAGGCTATGGGGATAAGGGGTACGGGAAGGGCTACGACAAGTACGGAGGTGGAAAAGGTGGGTTCGAATCTTTCGGCGAGAAAGGAGGCAAGGGCCCCAAGCCGGGCGACTGGGACTGCACCAGCTGCGGGGTGTTGAACTTCGCCTCCCGCGAACGCTGCTTCCGCTGCAACAAGGACCGCGGCTCCGCTCCGTCCTACGGAAAGGGGGACTGCGGCGGTAAGGGAGGGTTCGAGTCCTACGGGAAGGGCGGGTATGACTCCTACGGCGGCGGGAAGCCCTCTTACGGTGGTGGCAAGGGGAGGTCCGACTCCCGTGGCCGCGACCAGGGTGGACAGTACAACAGGGGAGGACGCTCCAGGTCCCGCGGTAGGGGAAGGAGCCCGTCCCCCCGTGGACGCTCCGTGTCCAGGGGCAGGTACTAAGCGGATTAGGATCGGTTAAGAGGAGAGATCGGCTAAGAGGAGGGAGTTGCGGCCGATTAAGAGTTTGATGCGGAAAAGAAGATGAGTTTAGTGATGTAAAGTGATGACGATTCTTGAGGGGGATTGGTGAAGCGATGTGAGGAGGATTGATGAGGCGATGGAGAACTCAAGCATTATCTAGTCCTTATTTAGCTTTTCACGGCGGTCTCGTCGTTTCATTACATTACTACCAGAGCGTCAAATTTCGGTGAGCGTTGCGGGAGGTGTAATTTGTCATTCCATGACAAACACAACTTCGCCACCACCAATTTGTTGTGGTCAATGGGCGGTGTCGTTACTAAAGCAGGCTGTCGCTTCGACTCTAGTGACGATTTCGTTTGTTGGCAACCGAGGCGGTCTTATTAGAGGAGAAGTCTAGAATCAGAAAATTGTCAATGGGAGTTGGCGGTTTGATTTCTGACCATATTAGGAGTAAGAGTTTATCATATTAATACGGCCCGTGGCTATCGAGCCTCGAGGGCAGCCTTGAGGGCATAGCTGGCCGAGAATCAACGTTTAGAGAGATTGAGACTAAAGAACGAGGGTCATGTTAATAGCTGTAGAGCAAGCCAACGAGAGTCTGTGGAGCATGAGCAAAAATCACAATGAAAACTATACATAGATACGAGAGGTCCGAGCACCGGTGGGGTCTCGATTCTGGGTCAGGTTCCGCAGTTTAGGCATTCATCCTCAGTGGGTGCTTAGGGGCGGGATCTGATCTGGATTGGGGATCTCGCCGTCAGGGCTCGTGTCCGAGGAGGCCGTATTCAGCAAAAATAATTGGGGGAGAATTTCATCGGCGACTTGACAAACGTGATGATGGAGTGCCAAAGTGCAAAGTGTATCACCGCAGAGTCAGCATTAGCTGATGTAGCTGGCGGCGCATAGGGGTAACGGGCGAAAAATGCGTGTTCTGACTTGCGGTGTCGGTAGGAGAGATGCGACATGAACTAGTGCGGGGCATTGAGTTGAGTTGAGGCAAATCATTTTGGATAAGCGACGGTCTACGATTCATTCAGAAACGTGCCGTTCCTAAAAGCTGCTCCCCTTCCCGTCAAAACCTTTTCTAGCTGTTTGTTTGTAGTTTCACAGGGATTGACATTGGACCCTCATTGGGCTCGTTTTGTCAGCGGAATCTTGTCAGCGGAGCATTAGCTTAGGTTGATTTATTGACTCAGGATTCCACTGCTCCGTTGTGCCACCTTCTTTCATAGACTCACCTGTGCTAAGCTAAGTCGTTTCTTCACAGTCGCTTGTGCTAAGCTAAGTTAAACTTCAACTTATTGCTTCACAGTCAGTCACCATGCCTTCCCCTTCCCCTGGTGGCGGTGGAAGCCGGAGTTCCAGTTCCTCCTGGCTCCAGTCCCCTGCGTGGGTCCGCGGCGCGCACGTGGATCTGTGTCTTGGTATGCTGGAGAAGGCGGGGTTGACTGTATCCGGCCTGGACGAGCACATGCGAGCCGAGGTGATCAGCAGCATCCCCCCGGACGGCCGAGTGATGTTCGTGGACGTCAGTGAGGGAGGGGGGTCGGGGGTCGGACAACCGGATTTCCAGCTCTCCCCCGCGGATGACTTGTTCATCCGGATTCTGAACATTGCGGGGATGATGCGGGGTTTGCAGACCGTTCCGGGGGGTGTCCGGCGACGCTGGCGAAAGTTCGTGATCAACGTCGTCTCCGAGGTGGCGACCGCAGAACTAATTGTCGGGAGCGGGGACGGGCAAGGTGGAAAGAAGGGGCGCCAGAAGTCGATTCTGGACGACCCCTGCATTAAGTGTCTGGACCGGGAGATCGCGGATCTGCTGCGGCTAATTTGTCGGCGGAGAGCGGGGGTCGTCGGGATCAACGCCTCCACCCTGGGGAACCACAGTGTTCGGCCGTCTGAGGGCATCGGAGGGGTCTTGACCCACGCGAAACTAAGGACTGCGTACAATGTCCTTTTGAGCTCGAGTATGTTCCTCCCGCACCTGAAGTGCACCACTGGGGTGGTCGACTGCGAGCTGACGCAGCCCTCCATGCTGGTGCTGGGGCGGAGCGGGAACGAGGAGACGAGGAAGCTAAAACGGGGGGAGGCCCTGAATAAAACGGACGTAATGGTGCGCCTCAGGGAGCGCGAGGAGCAGCTCAGGAGCTCGGAGTTCCAGTGGGCGAGGTCTCAGCAGTCGCAGCAGTCCCAGATGTCGACGACTTCCGGGTTCGGCTCGCAGGGCGGGTTCGGCTCCCAGTACTCGCAGCCCCTGCTGTCGCCGGCGCGGCTGAGTTCCGCGAAATCCCGGGCAAGATCCACCCCGAAAAAGCTGAAGTTGGAGATGTCCGCCCAGTATTGGATGCCGAGCTCGGAGCGGCACCAAAACTCGGTGGAGTTCATGACCCCGCTCCGGGGAGAACCGGAAACGCCTGCTGAACCTAGGCGGCTGGAGTTCGGGGGCGGGGCCGCGGATCCCACTCTGCCCCGCTTTGGGACTGAAAATGTTGCAACTGCGGCGGTTATCTCGGCGGGATCGGGCAACGGAGGAAACGAGACGCCGAGGTTTGCGGGCTGAACGCGGACTACAGTACATAAGAGTTGTTCATCTAGGATAGATGCCAGACGCATATCATGGTCTTCTACCTGTACCATCAAGGATAGATGTCAGACGCATACCATGGTCTTCTACCTGTACCTTAGACATCACTTCTTACATGTTTACATGTACAATTTTTGACGTTTCACAATACTTTTTACATGTTGGCATGTACATTTTTTGTTGGAAGCTCTCACGGCCCGTATGACGCCTCCGTTTGATTCTGCTCAGCTCGATCACTATTGAAAGGTTTAGCAGACTACTGCCCCGGTGGAGGGTGTTCAATGTGGAGGCGTGTCTAGGGGTATTGCTCACTGCCGTTCATATCGAGGTCTGTCGTGAGTCCAATCGAGAGGCGAGTCACCGAGTTCAATCTGAGTTCATGAGAATCTGGAGAATCTGTCGATTTTCATTGCCCGCGGAAACCATATTTTTGCCATATTTTGTCTAAAACGTAGCGAAAACGGTTCTGTATCAGCGTAGCCTAGTTCCCAATCTTGTCCAGTTCTTTAGTTGTATATTATTGGTGTATCCGGTGTGATTAGCGTGAATAGCGCCGCCGTAAGTAATTTGAGTAGGTGTATACCCCCTGTAATATTAACTTCGAATCATGCCAATCTGTCTCCACCAGCTTCGGGCAGATCCCGACGCGTTCCGGGAGTCCGAGAAGGTCCGGTTTCGGGATCCCGAGTTGATAGATCGGGTTTTAGAGGTGGATTCTCGGTGTAAGGCGCAGCAAAGCGAGGTCGACAATCTGAAAATGGAGGCGTCCGGCTTGCAAAAACTTATTGCTGCGGCTCGGAAAAAGGAAGCCAAGGCGGCTGGCTTCGATAGTAAGGAACGTTCCGAGAACAAAACGGTGACGCCGCGTAAAGACAGTGAGGCTACGCCGCGTAATGACGGTGAGGCTACGCCGCGGAAAGAATGTGAGAGTAAACCGATTACTCCTCGGAAAGAGGGTGATAGCAAGCCGGTTACTCCCCGTACACCTCGAAGTGCGGGTGAGAGCAAGGGGGGTGGGCAGGGGAAGAAGGGTAAGGATCGGAAGGAATCTGCCGCGGGAAAGGGTGACAAGGCGGTTGATCGGGAGGCTGAGGGCGAGAAACCCGTTGATGCGGGGAAAGAGGGGCAACACGAGGCGGCACCGCCGATTGAGGGCGAGAAACCCGATGCGGGGAAAGAGGGGCAACACGAGGCGGCACCGCCGGCCGGTAATGAGGCGGTTGAGGAGAAGAAACCCGTCGATGCGGGGAAAGAGGGACAACAGGAGGCGGCACCGCCGATTGAGGCCGGTACTGAGGCGGTTGAGGAGGACGGGAATGCGGAATCTAAGGATGAAACGCCGGGCGCGAGCGGCAATGGGACTGTGTCTTCTACCGCCGGTGATGGGCATCAAAAGACGGGGAATAATGAGGAATCTGCCGGTAAAGAGGTTGAATATCCTGAGAATAACGATGGACCTGCTGAAAAGAGGGAGGAATCTGCTGAGAAGAAGAGTGGAAATTTCTGGGTGAAAGCCGAGAGTGATACCGCTGGTCCGGACGATATTGATGCCAATGAGAAGGACGATGCGGCCGCTGGTAAGAATGACTCCGCCGGGGGGAAGCACGAGGAATCTGGGGCCGGGATGGACGAATCTGGGGCGAATCTGCCGAAGGATGAGTCTCAGTCTGAGGTCAAGGCCGATGAGAAAGTGAATGATGAATCGGCAGTCCCAGATAAACAGGCGGAGGATGGCGATAATGACGGAAAACCAACCACCTACAACAACGAAGGTGAGCATAAGCAGGAGGATAAGGCCAGCGCGAGCTCTGACCTCAACAACGTCGTCTTAGACGCTGAAGTCCCTGTTGATGAACTCCTCTCCGGTGATAGAGTCCAGAATCCGGATGCGGTTATTGGGGCCGAATCCGATGAGAGACCCTCTGCTGCCCAAGCCCGCGCCGGTCAAGAGGAATCGGATGGAACCGCGCGCCCGCCCACGGATAAGTCTGACGTGACTGCTGCGCCCGAGTCCGCAACCCCGGGCGAAACCGACCCAGAGAGGGCTGCAGCAGAAGCCCGAGAGGCCGAGGAAGCCGCTAAAGCCGCGGCTCCGATTATCGCGGAGCAGCAAGTGCTGTTGTCTAGTATCGGGAAATCGTTGTTGAGGCTGTCGCAATTGAGCGAAACTCCCCGGGATGAAGCAACGGCTCAACTACAGAAGGCCGCTATGGCTCAGGCGGCCGCACTCTCCGACGCCAAGACTCCGACGGAACAGCCGCTTCAGGGTGAAGGCGTTACCAAGGCCGAGAAACGCAATCCAAACACTGGCTCCCTGCTTTTAACGGAGGCGGAGAAAGAGAGAATAGTGGAGAACGACCTGGGGAGGCTCAAAGTCGAGGTCGAGGAGGGCGACCTGGATACGATGGGGGAGGTGACGAAGCATGCCGCAATGCAGCTGCAGCGGGATATAGGGGAGTTGCTGAAAAACGAGGCAGAAATGCGGCGCAGCCGGGACAGCTTCATCGCGAAGATGCAGCCCCTGTTTTCGATCTTCGTCCAGCAGAACCCCCACGTCATCATCGGGGACGAGTTTGTGACGAGTTCCGGCCGGTCCAGCATTAAGATATCGAGGAAGTTTGAGTATGAGCATCTCTGCAACCAGGGCAACGACCTCCCGTTTCTCATAACAGAACCCGAGTGCGGCAACTGGTGCGGGCTAGCCCGCGCGAACGAGATCTGCCGGCAGCAGCTGCGAGATCAGCGCGAGAACCTCGAGGGGCAGTTACGAGATCTCGTAGCGGGCCAACCCAAAGGGGAGGTGTCGAAGCTCCTCAAGGCCGGAGCGGATTCTAACCCCGGGTCCCCCGACGGGCTCGGAGATCTGCAATCGGCCCTTCTGCAGGAGTTCCACCCGGCGGACGCTCGTGACGGGGCGGACGCCCACGGGGATTACGGGGAAGAGGCGCTCCAAATCGCGCTGGAAGAGGCCCACAAGACCGCTATCGACCAGCACAAATCTAAGACCGAGGCGATTCTCGCGAAAATGGCCGACTCGATGGCGGCGAAGATCGGCGAGCCCGTCGGGGATAGCGCAGTCGATGAGGTATCCCCGGCCGGGAACAAGGTGGAGAAACCTCCGGGTGGAGGGGGGCCGGGCGGACCATCTTCTTCTTCTGGGACAGGACTACGGGATGCGGCCCCGGTGAGTTCCGCTCCCGATGAGGACGACCCCGATGAGGACGACCCCAACCTACCGGAGTCGGCCAAGTTCGAGCGAAAGCGGGCCCAGATTGTGGGGGAAACCAGGGCGCAGGAGAAGATTCTGGAACTCCTCCTGGAAGAGCGGAAAAGGCTGATTTGCGGGATCGGGAATCGGGTGGCTGTGGAGGGAGTTGGGGACGGTTCTGTCCCCGTGTCCAACGATGAACGAGACAACAAGGCCTACCGTCTCTGGGAGTGCGACCGGCAGAAGAAGGTGCGCGTCGTGTGCGAGAGTTTGCGGGGGTTTTTCGGCCAGCAGGCGGTCGAGGCCAAAGTGATGGACTCCGAGGCGGAGGAGGAGCCCGCCGCGAAGAAGCTCAGGGCCGAAGTGGAACAGTACTGCGCGGCGCTGGAGGCCGCTGTGGCAGTTTCGGTGACCTTCGCTACGCCGCGGAAATCCGACGGGAGTAAAAGCCCGAGGAAGGACTCGAATAGGACGCCGCGGAAGGATGGCGAGAAGAGTCCGAGGAAGGAAGGCGAGTCTGGCAGCAAAAGTCCCAGGAAAGACTCTGCGAGTTCCCCCCGCAAGGACTCTGCAGCCTCCGGTACTACGCCGCGGGCCAGCGGTAGCACGCCGCGGAAGAGTGTTGTTGACCCGGTGTTGATCGGCAAAGGCCTCCTTTCCCACTGGGAGATCGCCTCCAAACTCGACCTCATGGACTCGGTTCGCGGAAGCAAAGTCGCCGGAACCCGCGGCTATTTTCTCAGGGGAGACGGAGCCAGGCTGAATTTGGCCTTGCTGAACTACGCGGTGTCGTGCTTGCGGGGTGTGTTTGTGAGGACTGCGAATATGCGGGTGGAGTACGAGTTTCTTCAACCCCCTCTATGGGTAAAACCTGATCTCATGCTGAAAGCTGCGGAATTGGAGGACGCCCAGGAAACTCTTTACCGGGTGACGGGAGGGGGTGCGGCGGCAGACAACAGCGGTGGGGCGGGGTCGGGGGATGACACGGGGTTTTTAATTGCGACGGCGGAACAGCCCCTCACCGCGATGTTCTCCGGCGAAACTTTCCAGGACGCGAAGGCGCCCGAGAAGAATCCTCCACCCCTCCCGCGCGTGTTCTACTCGTGGTCCTCTTGTTTTCGGCGGGAAGTTACGAGCCACGGTAAGGATGCAAAGGGGCTTTTTAGGATCCACAACTTCGAAAAGATCGAGCAGTTCGCCGTCACCACCGCCGCGGACTCCGACGCGGTGCTGGACCAATTCATAGACAACGCGGCCGCGTTCTACCAGAGTCTAGGGCTGGATTACCGGCTGGTACGGATAGTCTCGGGGAAGCTGAACCTCGCGGCGACGCGGAAGGTGGATTTGGAAGCCCGATTTCCGGGGTCGGAGGGGGTGGGGAGCTCGGCTAGCGCGGAGACCGGCGGCTACAGGGAGCTCTGCTCGGCAAGCAACTGCACCGATTATCAGGCTCGGGCGCTGGAGATCAGGTGTAAGATACCAGCACCTGTGGAAGAGGCTTCTGACGGAACTGAGAGTGCTACGGGAAGCGGCGATGGCGTCGGGGAAAAGAAAAAGAAGAAGTCGAAGCCTCCCAAGGCTCAGACTCAGTTCTGCCACCTGGTTAACGCCACTTTATGTGCCACGCAGCGGACTCTCTGTTGCATCTTGGAGAACTATCAAACTCCATACGGTCTCGTCATTCCTGAGGTACTTCGACCGTTCATGGGCGGGGAGAAGCTTTTGAGGTGGAAGGAAGGCGAGGGTGGAGGGAGGGGGTGAGAACCGGGAGAAAGAATTGAAAACGTGGAACTCACGGGCGAGAACGGATCCAACGGAAGTCATTGTAGACAGAAAGTGATGAACAACACCGTTGTACAATCTTTTTCAGGAATTGAGCTGAGCTCACCCCACCCGTGTATTTGGCAGAGATATACTCCGCATCTGGACATAGAATAGTCACTTCACGGCACGCTCAGTGCTGTGATTTGAGCGTTTCTCAGATGGATGTGTAGATGTGGTTGGAGAGTGTAATGGTTCATCACTAATTTTCCGGACTTACCCCGGCTTCTGCTAGTTTAGCTCGATCCTTTCTGCTTCTCACGGGCGAATTCCCGCAGTCGATGACTTCCTCCGGGGCGGGATTCGGGATGTGAACGCTCTAGTGGCAGGGCGTGGATGCGGAACCTCACCGGGATAAGCTAAAAAAATCGATCGGGAAAAATACTAGTCCCGGCGGTACTCCGATGAAAATTTGACGTCGACGCCGGTTAAGAATTTTCAAATTTTTACGAAGTTCCAGGATACGCCTGATAATCACGGTGTTTATCACCCTACATTAGTAGGTAATTACACGCTAGATATTAGCGTGCGCGGACGTCTTTTGAACCCAAAATAGTGGTGTGTATATGTGGTTTCGAGGTGTGTTCGGCTTACACAATGTGCGTTTTCTTCGATCTTCGTATTCGTTTGTTCGCGTCCAGGGGCCCAATTTCCATGTAATACGTATTCTGGACGTTTTTCGGACGATTTGGACGTCATCATGCGTTGACCGATCGATTAAGACATTTGGCTGGGTTTCATGGTTTTTCAGCAGAACGATGCAAGAATCTAGCCGCGGGAGGTTCGTTCGCCGTCATGATTGGCACCCTGTCCGACCTTCGGATTTCGACTGTTCTCCCCCGCGTTTCACTCTGTAGACCGTCCGTGGACAGAGGAAAACCATATCCTACGCATTACACGCGTTTTCTGGACGATTTGGACGTCATCGTGCGTTGACCGATCGATTAAGACATTTGGTTGGGTTTCATGGTTTTTCAGCAGAACGATGCAAGAATCTAGCCGCGGGAGGTTCGTTCGCCGTCATGATTGGCACCCTGTCCGACCTTCGGATTTCGACTGTTCTCCCCCGCGTTTCACTCTGTAGACCGTCCGTGGACAGAGGAAAACCATATCCTACGCATTACACGCGTTTTCTGGACGATTTGGACGTCATCGTGCGTTGATCGATCGATTAAGACATTTGGCCGGGTTTTCATGTTTTTAGCGCACCGATACAGGAATCTAGCCGCGGGAAGTTTTTTCCCCGGTATTTTCGGCACCCACCTTCGGATTTCAGCCGTTCTCCCCCGTGTTTTGCTCTTTGTTCC
>JACKZZ010012071.1_pt1 | contig 21904 bp, 18 predicted proteins | sample 8027871 | NCBI WGS metagenome assembly JACKZZ01 (sample SAMN15724774, study PRJNA655200) | protist metagenome | isolation source: fluorescence activated cell sorting (FACS) single amplified genomes of... | place: USA: West Boothbay Harbor, Gulf of Maine | collected 2000-07-19 | reverse complement strand
CAAGCTTCTGCTAATCATATGGTTTTTGGTATGAATTTAGACCAGCGACAACAAGCCAAAGGTAACTCTAAAAGCTCTATTCCTACGTGGATTTCTTAACCCGACCCTTATAGGGGGGAAGGGAAGGGTGGACCCGACTCCCCGAAATGCTTGGATTTGTAAACGCTTTGGACCATGTTGAAGGTAATCAGCAATTGCATATTGAGCACGTGTAGGGTTTGGTAGATCTAATTCACTCCATAATGCTTGTAGGAATAGCTTAAAATCGTCTTTAAGGAGGTCTAAAGTGTTCATAGGTAGAATCTAGCGTGTAGGGGGTTAGGAGGGGTTAGGGAACCTTCTGGATGTCTTCAATTAAATCAGACAATGGTTGCCAGATTTTAGCTGTTTCTAAATTAGGAATTACATTTCTATCTAAAAGATCATCGAATATAATTAACAAATCATCCGGTGTTTTAGCTTTTCTTGCAACATCAATCCATTGCTTTTTAGATAATTCATCACCAGAATTTTTCAAATAATTATGTAATTCGTCGTGAGGTTTTTTAACTAAATTAATCATATTAGATTTATAGTCACCAGCTAACGCACCCTTTCGTTCAGCATGTCTAGCCATAACCAATAAATCATCTGGATCGGCTATCCCTTTAGCTATAAATTGATCCATACGATCAAAAAGAGCTGCACTCATACCTTTAGGAAATCCGTGATGCTCATCTATTTGAATTGAAACATTATTAGGTATTTTTCGATACGTTCTCCTGTTAATTATTTCAACAGCCTTTGCTTTTTTAGAAGGAGTAGATCTAAAATATACGTCTTTATCAGCAAATACATTAGATTGTGCTCTACTTAAATCTTCTTTTGCCCTACCAAGAGCACCTTCTGCACGACTAAACATTCTGTAAACTAATTCATTTTCAGCTTTACTGGGTTTTCTACCATACGTATCTTTTAAATTTTGTATAGTTTCTTTAGCTGTTAATTCTTTTGAAGCAGACTGTTCAATTTTTTGTAAGCGTTTAGTGTTAAATTTAGCTTGTGCTGCATCTACAATTTCATCACCAGTTTCAAGTCCAAGTGGCTTTAGTATTTTTGGATTTTTTAAAGTAACTGCACCAGTAAGAGCTGCACCACCTGCTCCAAAAGCAAGTTTCATATCACCTACTCCAGGAGTCGCGATTGCACCAATGGCACCGGCAACAGGTGTACTGATAGAACGTGGTACTCCTAATAAATCACCAGCAGATTCAACACCACTAGCAATAATATTAGAGGCTTGATTTTCAGCCCTAGCTAAATTCTCAGGTGATATACCAATCTTTCTATCTAATTGTGTTGGTTCAGGCTGCTGTTCTGGTGTAAAACTTTCTCTTACTTCTGTTAAAAACGTAGGTACGTGGCGAACTGCACCATTAATAAATTGCAAGCCTGAGCTAACATTGCGTTGCACGTTTTGTGCAAGACCACTAAGTGCTTCAAGTGGGTTTATAGGAGTTGTAAAATCTAAACCTAGTGGGTTGTTTTCATCCATTAATTAATATACTCCATAATTAGTTTTTCACGGAGTCTATTAACTCCAAATTTGTCTCTCATCCAACTAAGGACGGGTGTACTTCCTTTATCCTGATTACATCTGGTACAGGCGCATACAACATTCGTTGCGACATCCTCTCCGCCACGTGCGCGAGGATGAACATGATCGATAGATAGTTGACTAAGGTCATAGGTTTTTCCGCAATAGATACAAGTATGGTCAAAATGTTCCTTAATAGAGCGTCTCCACAGACGCTTAGCTTCTGGTGAGGTCATGGCTATTAAGTTGTATAGGTAATCTTTAGGGGTAGGAAGTAAGGGTGTCATGCGCGTCCTTTACGTGCTCTGTTTTTTGATGCTGCTTCAAGGAATGTCTTTCCATTTTTCTTATGGGATACATCCTTGCCATCGCCGTTACCGTAGGTTCCACGTTTACGGTTTTCTTTATTTAATGCAGACCGTTTAGAGATCTGTAATTTAGATCCATCATATTTCTTTTGATATGATTTATAATTACCATTAGCGTATTTAGGTCCGCTATGACTAGAGCTTCGTGCCATAAAGTCTCCGTTGTACAAGTTCAGGATCTACAGTAGGCATAATGCTAACTAGCTTATCTAGTGGACTACCTTCAAAGGCGACACCACTAATATCATTCTTTGATAGCCAATCACAAGCTGCTTTTAGATCTTGTGTGGAAGCCTCACCCGATTTAATACGGGCAAGGAATTCCTTTGTAACAAGATTATGCAACTCATTAAACTGGTCTTCAGTTGCTTTCTTGTTTGTCATTTAGCCTTTTTAGCTTTAGCTTTAGGTTTAGCTGGCGCTTTAATTTCGTAACGTGTTTCGTTAGGTTCATGTACTAGATGTGACTCAGCACGTACTGCTTGCGCTTCTGTTTCGTATTCACCTAACACCTTTTCGGTGTACAAATCGATTAGTTTGTAAGCCATTAATTCCTCAATACTATTTGATCTAATTTATTTTCGATGCGTATCATATGGTCCTCCATACGTTGCACCATTACTGATAGGTCAGCTTTGGATACATAGTCTTGAGCTACACTCAATTCAATAGCATCTATTCGTCTATCAAGACCACTAATGCGATCATGTACGTTATTTATTCTGTTGTGTAGTCTGTTGTTTAGAGCTGCTCCACCGCCTATTAATGCGATAAGAGCAGTAACTGCTGCTTCCATCTATTCAAGGGCCACAATTGGTACGATGTCATTACATAAGATTTCAACACGTGATCCAGGTCTAAAGGTAAAACCTTTCCTCATGATCTCTGTACACTTCAACGCTCTGACTAATTCATAGTCAAGACGCATCTTCTGTTCGTGTTTACGGGCGATAGCTTTACAGGTTTCTACCATGCCACCATCAAGCGGTACAGAAAAACTAACCTGAGCACCCCAGTTATTATTTTTGGTATAACTATCCCGTTTCATAGGGGTTGTATCGTTACCCATATAGAACGGTGCAAACTGCATGGTTGTCCCGTTGCAGCTGTTATTACCATGAAAATATTGTCTAGAAGGTGCTCCGTTGTTTTGAAACTGAACCGCCTGATTGGTAACATTGCCCGTAGCTGCTGCTACAGGACTAGATGTATTTTGAACCTTAGGATCTTCTGCGTAAGCTGGACTTACTGCGAGAAGATTGATAATGAGGTAGTAGTAGAAACCTGTTCGATAACTTCGTCGATATCGATTGTTTCCACTACTCCTGCTGCTCTGGTTACCAGTTCCAGTTGAAACTGTTCCCCAGCATTTGTTACTGAATAGGTTGTAGAGCCATCTGTGATGTCCCCACTTGGTGTTACGTTTGTTCCTGACCATGATGAATATGCACCACCAACTATTTCGGTTGATATAGTCCGATCAATATCAACAGTGGTGGTAGTAGTTGACTGCATTGAACCTTGAGTAAAGTTCGGGGTTATCTGTGCTGTAGCTGGACTAGCCAGCATTAATAAAGCTAGTAAGTACTTCATTCGTCTTTCTTTTTAGGATCTGATGATTTACTATTTGACTTGTTATTAGATGTAGATAAACCGAATGTTGCCAAAGCTCCCGTAAAAATAGAGGCAGGAAAAGTTATATCACCGCCTATACTTTTTTTAAACATTGGTAGCTCAACGTAGTTAAGAGTAATAATAAAACCACTCCAAACTACAACACCTAGACGTACAAATGTACCTAGGATTTGAAGCTCGTCTTCTGTGTTTTCCTTTACTTTCTCTAAGAAGTTTTTGGGTTTTCCTCCAACTTCTTCTTCTTTAACTTGCTCCATGCCTGTTTAATGATAGGTTTAAATAGCATCACTAAGTACTTAAAAAGTGATTGTCCAAGTAACGTTGCAGCTACCGAAATAAATGCTGTGGTAGCTGCTGTTGTCATAATAGTAGTAGTAGGCATTGGTACTTCAATGTCTGTAAAAGGTACTGCTATTATTTGTGCCTCTGGTGGAACATAAGGCTTAGTTGGTGGAGTATTTGTTTTAGGTTTATCTTGTTTAGAAGGTGCCTCATCTTTTATGTCAATACCTTTAACACCAGCAGGCGGTCTAAGGTTGCTAGGAGGCACCACAAGGGGCTTGTATGAAGGCAGAGATGCTCTCGGTACTTCTAGTACTGCATCAGGCATTAGAGGCGCTTCTGGAAGCACCAATTGAGGGAAGTTAGGTACATCTTCCCATTCCATTATTTATTAGGAAACAATCCAGCAGAAACAAAAGCAACAACTTTGTCATCAACATCATTATCAGTTGATTTAGCGTATGCCTTAAGAAGATCAAGAATAAGGAACTTAACCTTCTCTGACTTCATGAACGAAAATAGGATTGGACGGATAAGAGTAATCATAATTAAATAGGTGTAGGCCAGGCTGTTGCCAAGGCAGGATTAGTAACTGTTTCCATAACAGGTTGACCAGCTACTGGGTTAGTAACTGTTTCACCTTCTTCATCAGTAATCGTGTCAGGTTCTACAACACCAACGCCTTCGCTATCAGTCTGTTGACGGGTAATAGTAGGTTGACCAAACAACAGCTCAATCAAAGCTGGTACATCAGCAACAGCATTGATCTCTGTTTGACGTGTATTACATGCTGTACGAATAGCAGCACGGTATGTTTTCCAAGCAGATGGGATGTTAGTTCCAGTCTCTTTAGCTTTAATAACACGCCAGTCACTAGGAGCTAGCAATGAAGCTGCAATAGCAGTCTGCGTGTCAGACCATTGTGTCTTTAGTCCAGTCTGTGTGTAGCCAAGATCATTACCGTCTTCATCAACAGCAGGTTGATCATTAAGTTGTTTAGGATTATCAACACCCCAATAGAAACGTTGATCCCAACTTGGAGCATCAGCTACTTCCGTAATACCAAGCGCATTACGTTCTTCAAGGGAAGACAAGCGCAGCCAATTTGCTGGATATTGAATATCAGCATGTGTAAATGCCCGATCATATGACAGGGGCTTATTGTTTAGTTTAAGCATAGTAATTAATTAGTTAGCGTGCGCGTGAAGTTTTGAAGGGGTGTTCTGCGAAGGCGGCGTAGATAAGTGTATTTCCAGATCCGTTGTAAGAACCAGCCGTTAATCTAACTTTGAATCCGTTGCTAAGTATGTCTAAACGATCAGGAGTACCTTCTGCGGCACTGGAATTAGCAAGTAATGTGTGATTAACGATGTTGTCTGGATCTCTTTCTGTGTCATGAAGTACCCATTCAGTACCACTAGCAGAACTGTTTTTAATCATGATCCACCTCGGCCTAAACCCGGTATAAACAAACGGACCATCAGTGGATCCATTTCCTGTGTACGAACCCATTGCGCTATACCCTTCGACAGGTGCGAAGCAGTAGGCGATGTAATCATGGGAGTTTCCATAAGTCCTATAGCGGTTGGGACTACTGACGCTTGACTTAGACCTAACGCTAAATACATAATTTGTGGGTGCAGCGTTCCAAAATGCAGTGTACTCAGAATTTGAAAAAGTTCCAGTGGTATCTAAATATCCTGTTTCAGTAGGAACACTGCTATGCCAAGCAGCCCAACCCTGCGATGACGGCTGAAAATCCCTGCTTTTAATAATTATTAGTCCTGGACTTGCATTTAATCCATGCCCAATACTTGCTGTTAAATCTCCCGTGCCAGATGCCGATGTGTAACTAACAATCGAGAACCCAGCACTTGGGTTGGCTCTATATGTTGATGCGATGCTTGGGACGTTGGCTACTGATACGCCGGAGTCGACTAATAGCCTTCCCCCAATCCTAATTCCGTCAATAACTCCACCACCGCCACCTGTGCCAGTGCAAGTAATACTTGTTATTCCCGTATAAGTCCCTAAATCTTGCCAGACACTATTTGTAGTTAGTGGTATTGCAGCTGTTGTTCCTGCACTATGTGCAACAATAACAGTTCTCCCATAACTTGTAGTATCGCCTCGACAATAAAACTCAAGAGCACCAGTCAGAGTAGATGTAGACTCAGGGTTGGTGAAGATTATATTATCGCCAGCAGATGCACAAACTCCATTAGCTAAATTATTATTAAAAGCATTCGTAACAGGACCACATCCAGCATTAAAACCGCCTGAGCTTGTAATACTATTGCTCCAGGTGTAACTCTGGTAATACACCGAGCTATTTAAACCACCAGCAGCAATCGTTGTGGTTGCTTCTCCGGCGTCCCACGCCCAGCCAACGTACGCATCACCAGATTCATTGGTATTGCGACCGGAGCCAGAAATGTAATTTACAGTAAAACCATCACTATTGAAAGCAGTCATCGTTTGGTTAGATGTGTCCTCTGCTGCAGTTGAATCCGAACTCAAACGTTTGCCTGCTCCACGAACTGTATCTTGCAGTTCATGAAAGAAAGCCTGGCTTCGATCTTTGATCCATACCCAATCCGGGGAAAAATTGTAGCCGGTGATTGATCTTGAGCTGGCGTTGTCCCCGCTCCACAGCTTCGTATCAAAATACGTACTACCATCTGCAATCGTTGGATCACTTAGGTTGGCGGTGCATAACGCTTTGTAGCCGCTTGGTCCGGCGTGGGTGAAGGCACGTTGGCCCCAGTTTCCAACTGCATTACCGCCACTGTCAGAATCTTTCCAAGCAGGAATCCACGCATTCACCGAAGAAGAAACCGATGTGTATTGGAATAACTGACTACCATTTTTGTACCATGTGATGTTGTTGTTATCTAAATCCAATGCAACACCAATTACATCACCAGCAGTCCATGTCGTTTGACCCGAAGCAACACTACTGCCGTTTACACGTACTACGCCCTCAGCCCTATACAGTATCGTAGGGGAACCATTGTCTTGATCTGCAATATTATGAGTATCGCCAACAACACCAATCATTGGTCCTTGATTACTAGTATTCCAACCTGCAGTCACAATCTCCCAGTAATATTTCCCACTTCCTTTAGGCATGCCCATAGTGCCAGTGACCATCACATGACCAGCTGAACTTAACTGAGCCTTTAAATTACCATCAGACGTAGTAATTGCAGAAGCTTTATTTAAGGGGTTCCACGTACAATAATTCCCAACAACTTCACCACCAACACCAGTATCTGTTTGATCTGCTATTTGTGATGGGGAGTCACGGAAGGAGTCGGTTTCACTGTCAACCAGAACAGTGCCATCAACTTCAACTGCATTCAAGTTTGCTTCGTTCTGATCTCCAGTACATTTAATTTTGTACAGGCTTCCAGAACCTGAAACGATTGTTTGCCAGGTAGATTGAACAGGGGTAATTGCTGATCCATAGCCGGACCCAGTATCTACATAAATCTTTCCGTTATATGGAGATCCTGGGTTTAGTCCGGTAAAAACACGAACTTGGGAACTAAACGGAATTGGCGTAGAAGGTATAAATTCGAGGGTGTAGGGAGGATTGCGTGTTGTGTTAAACGTTCCGTCTTGGTCTTTACACACAGTTGATGTGCTGCCATCAAACGCATTTTTAGGGCTAGTAAGACCATAAAGCCCTGACATGTCGCTGCTGTACGACGCTTGAGTGACGCTGATGTTGTTGATAGTCCAGTCGTTCCCCGCTCCAGAAGTGTCAGTCCCTAGCGCTGCATCAGAGCTGTTGTCAGAGAAGTCAAGGTGGAAACCATTAGTGCCATACGTCCCAGCGTATTCCTTCGGTTGCCATACATTATTGTCGTCGTATTCTCCGAAGTCAGATGGTGCTAATGCTTGACCGTCAATCAGAATATATTCAGCAAGATAACCATCTAAATAATTATTAGACGTACCGAGCCACCTTCCAATTCTATGCTCAGTGGTGTTATTGACCTGAGTCTGATGGTTTTGAGTGACCGTAACTGGAAAAGTTACGTCTTGCCTTACACCGTTTACGTATATTTTTACCCTGTCTGTTGCTGTAGACAAAGTTGTGTCAGTCGCACAGACAATGTGATACCACGCAGAGTTGTCCCGAAAAACTGCATCTGTTAAAACTTGACCTTGATTGCCGCCATCTAGCCAACGAATCTGGTCAGCATTTGTAAATACAAGATTTAAGTAAGGGTTAGCGGAATTATTAGCATTGATAAGTGGCATATAACTGCCGTTAGCTGTTTTCTTACACCAAACGCTAATTGTCCACGTCTTTCTATTACCTGCAGAACTTGGGGTTCTATTTAGATACGCAGAATCACCACTGTTAAACCTAAGACTACGTTCGATCTCGTAGCCACCACCTCCTTGTCCAGAGGCACCAGCTAGAATATTATTAGATACTACACTCATGAATACAACGCAGTAAAGACAGTATGAATTGAGGTAGCACTACGCACGATGTAATCAATACGATCTACAGAACCAGCTGCAGTCGATAGTGTTGGTGCAGTACCTCCAGCAAAGTCCCAATAAGATCCCCATGCTGCTGTACGTGATCCGGTACCATCCTGGACAAGAAAGATAGAACCAGATTGACCAGCAGTAATGTTGGTTGGGTTAGCAATAGTACGGTTACCAGCAAGGGTAACAGTGAAGTTATTAGCTGTTGCAAAGTCAGGAGTAATAGTTGCTCCGTCTGTCAACGTACCAATGGTACCACGTTGTGCTGCAGTAAATGTTTGTGCTGCATCTGTTACAGCGTTGGTTGCTGGAAGAGCTGCTTGTGTTGAAACAAGGCTAGAACCTTCTTTAACATATAGTTTGTCTTGATCAGTTGCGTAGACAATCTCTCCTTCCTGAATATCAGCAACAGAAGAATTAAGATTAGAATATGTACCCCGTGCTACGCGCACAGGTGTTCTATTAGTAGGTGTAGGCATTAGTCGAAAGATCCTCCGTCAAAAGTTTGAGATGTAGTTACAAGTGAGCCGCCTGAATCAAAGTTTCCAGCGTCAATAGTTGGTGAGCCGCCATTACTCCAAGACATATTTCCACTACCGTCAGTAGTTAATACTTGGTTTGCAGTACCGTCAGCTGTTGGTAAGTAATAGGTTGTTGTTGTAAATGAAGCTGGAGCTTTAATCGTCAGGAAGTTGTTTGTAGTACCACCATAAATAGCAAAGCCTCTACGAGTACTTGCAGCATTCATTACGGTGAAATCACCATCCTGATCCATGTTTAGGTGAGGATCAGTACCACTTCCAAAATACAAATCTAATCTGTTACTATCTATTCGGAATTTTGTATCACCGTTGACTAAATCTTTAGCATTAACATCTAAATTACCACCAAGTTGTGGTGTAGTGTCAAAGACAACATCTGCTCCACCCCAAGATGTATTACCACTACCATCAGTTTTCAGTACATAACCACTTGTACCAGTGTCATTAGGCAGAGTAAACGTATAGTTAGCTGCTGCACTATGTGGTGGTCCTTTAATCTTGACACCATGAGAATTATTCTCACAGTTAAGAGTGATCTGACCTGAGCCATTTGTTGCATCACCAGTTACTACTGGGATGTTCTTTGTTAGATAACGAGTCTCTGAATCATTAGCAAAGTAATTAAGCCATACCCAAGAGGTACTAGCTGTGTCATAACGTAGCCGTGCTGTTAAACCAACAGCGCCTACATAGCCACTAGGAACGCCTGAGAGCGGTGTAAATGATTGAATACCTGTACTGTCAGCAACCTCAATGTAATCATTGTTAGAGGGGCTTCCAGGAATGCCTGCTACGTTTGGAATCAGTGTGTAAGCAACAGCATTTGATACAGCTGCACTAGCTGCGTTAGCCGTATTCAATGCTGTTGTAGCGTTAGTGTCTGCAGTGTTTGCAGTACTTACAGCAGACGTTGCACTTGTACTGGCACTATTGGCGGTTGTAACTGCAGCATTTGCTTTATCAATAGCTGTATTAAACCCACCACTACCATCTGACTCCCGTGAGTTAGTTAGTGCAGTTGTGGCATTAGCATCAGCTGCGTTTGCCGTAACAACAGCGGCACTGGCATTAGTTGATGCTGTATTTGCCGTTGCAATCGCACTAGCTGCATCTGTAGATGCTGTAGTAGCCGTAGCACTAGCAGCATTTGCCGTGACAACGGCTGCAGCACTATCGGTTAAAGCAGTATTTGCCGTAGCTGTAGCTGCATTTGCCGTAGTCACAGCTGTAGCACTATCAGCTAAAGCCGTATCAGCTGTAGTCTTAGCTGTGTTTGCAGTTGCAGTAGCTGCTGCCGCGTCTGCATCAGATTCCTGCGTAACATATAAACTTTGAGTAAAGTTTTGGTTTAGATCTTCTGCTTTAATAGCAGAACCAGGGAAAAATGTAGCACTCAGTAGGTCAATAGCTGTATCCCTAAAGATACGAATAGCTACACCATTAGCTGGTGCTGTAGTAAATGAAAGCGTTGTTGCGTTGGCAAATGTAAATGCAGTTGTAGCAACAGTATCAAGTGTTACCTTGACATCTGATTGTTTTAAATATTCAAATGTAAATGAATAGTTCGTGGTTGAACCATTCCCTGTATATGTATTTTGTGTAGTTGCCATTAGTAACGAATGTTAAGTGACGAATCAATTCCAGGCATTAAACCTTGTTCAGCTCTTTGATCAATCATTTGTTTTTCCATAATACGTTGTTCAATAGAAAGACGTACTGGGGATTCCAATTCACTGAAAGCTAATTCTTCAGCATCTTTTAGTGCTTTATCCAGCATCATATGGATCTGGTCATATTTACCAATAGGTACTTGATCAGATTTTATACCATTTCTTCGTGCTTCTTGTAGTTCATTAATAGTATTACGTGCATCAGCTGTACGCATAATACTTTTGATTTGTTCTCTGAAATAACCCCTTTTACCCATAAGGCTACTTAATTCTGTACGTTCAGTATTAATCAAATCAACACCATTACGTTTCTTAAATGCACTAGATACATCATATTCAATATCATAAAGGAATTGTTCTTCTTTAGACATTGCAGGATGTATTTTAAGTGGTGAGTAAGCATTATAAATGCGTTGTAGCATTGTATATTTATTTGGTGCTTCACCTGTTACAGGACTAATTACAGTAGGTAATCTGTTAGCAGGGTCAATAATACCAAGTAATTGGTTACGGTTTTTTAAATGACTTCTAATATCATTATTAATTTCTTTTAGACCACCATCTAGAATCTTACCCATTTCATTACGCACTCCACCTAAAGGTCCAAGTGAGTTAATTTGACCTGCAGCAAAAGTATTCATAGCATAGTCATTACCACTTAAAACTTCTACAAGAGGACGTAAAGCAGAAAGACCTGCTTTATCAGTTATAGCTGATGCAAGAACAAGAACCATTTTATCTCTTAAATTCTCAAATGCTGCTTCACCAAGCATATCAAAGTTATCACCAATAGTAGCTAAAGTAGAAACCCAATTACTTAAACCAGGACCAAGGAATTCATCATAGTCAAATCTAATACCACCAGGCCCAGTAATTGTTCTTTTTTTCCAATTACTATTTTTAATACGTGATCGCTGAAGCTGTCTATCATAACTACCATCACCTGTCATGTCAAACAAACCGTCACCAGTGATAACATCTTTTACAACACTACCAAGTACTATACTTGTAATTATAGCAGAAACACCCTTTTTACCTAATGTTTTGTTCTTTAAGTCTACAATAGTATTTAACCTAGCTGTTTCATCCATTTGAGCTAGTTTATAACCACGCTTAGTAAGAAGAGTTTCTACTAATTCAGGTTGTTCTATAAATGTTTCAACAGAAGTATAAGCTAGTTCATTTATATCACTTTGAAAAGAACGTATAGGTGCTGGTATGTAATCATCAGCAGTTCTAATCATATTAGCTAAAGTGCCAGGAAATCTAGAGAACATCCTTAAAGGAGGAAGGACTTCAAATACACCTTGAATTCTTGTAACTACTTCACTATTAAGGTTTAAAGCAATCTCTCCAGTATTATATTTAACTGCTTCATCAACAATAATACCGTTTTCATCAAACATACTATTGTACTCTTTGTCAGCAATTCTCTTTACTTCAGCAGGTGAAATTTCTTTACCAAGACGTTCTAGCTCATCCATAGCACGGAAACGAGCGTGAGCATTGGCTAGTGAAGCGGAAGTATAACCATCAAACCCAGTAAATGCATTAGGTATTAATCTAAAGACAGGATCAGATTCCATTGCTTTCATATTTTCGTAAAAACCTACGACATATTCAAAACCATGGTTACCTTTTTCTGCTTCAAGTCTAGCAATGTTTTTGTATTGTGCTAGTTTTTTTTCATTCTTAATTACTAAATCTAATTTAGTAAGACTTGCTACACTACTAGGATCCTGTGATGCTTTCATGAAAATCTTACCAGCATAAGGTAAGGCTTTTCTTTGAGTATCAAAGATAGCACTGTAAGCCATCCAACCACGTTGAATAGATTTCAGATCTTTGTTCATTATAGCACCAGCAAAATGAGACACTGGTTCTGCAACCAATCCACTTAAGTTACCATATAAAGCTTTTGCACCAGAACCAACAGAAAACAAAGAATTATAAAAATTACCTCTAATAGCTTGTACTAAGATATTAGGTGCATCAGGAGTACCGTCAATAAGTGGGCGCCAACGAACAAAGGTATTAAGAATATCTTCATTCATTTTAGTAATACTATTGATCTTACCATCACTAAGTTCGTATAATTCAAGGAATGAATCTAGAACTTCTGGGTCATTTTCTTGTAAATATTCCCAGCTTTGGGTAAACCTATCGCTTTCGTCTTGGATAATACGTAAAGCTTGTGGTGTATCCTCTTGGATTTGTTTGACAAGTTGTTCAGGTGTCTTACCGAATGCACGGGCGCGTTCACCTAAACGCATAATACCACGTTTCTTATCTAAATAATACTTAGTAGTACCTTGTAGTTGTTGTAGGTATGCAAGGTTATCACGAATCTTTTCTTTAGCTTGATCGACAGCAGCTGAACCTCGGTTAAGTCTAACACCTTCAGATAGGTCAGCAATTTGACCTGATAAAGAAGTAGCAGTATAAGCTTGTGCTTTAGCAATATCCATACCAGTAAACTCTTTAGCTTGATCATTGATCATCCTAAAGATACCAGCATAACCTTCATCAGTTAATGTCTCAACACCAAACTCATTTTTTACAATGACTGGATCAAGAATCTTACGAATTTCATCAACACCAACAGTAGGGTCAAATAATTCAAGTACTAAGTTATCACCTTGCTCAGAGATTTCATCAAAACTAATTGACCAATCAGCTGCTTCCATACCATAACGGTCAGCATCTTTAAGTTGTTTGGTAAGACCAAGTGTAACTTCTTCGACACCACCTGGTGTAGTAATAGCATACTTACGAGCAGGTTCACTGATAAAGTTACCTAAACGACCATAAACTGATCCTTTGTTTTTAGCAACACGTACTGCATCAACACTAGCGCCAATGATACCAAAATCATCAAGAGAACGCATACCAACTTCATTCCAATCATAAAGGTCATTTACACCTTTCAATGGGACATTAGCATTAGGATTCATAGCTTGATTGTAGTATCCAAGCTCATCAAGATCTGCTTCTTGTTTAGCAGCATACCTAGATAGTTCTTCTACTAAATCATCACTTTTAGCAGCTGGTGTTAAATCATCAATAATTTTTTGTGCTTTTGATGTCTCACCTACCATCTTAGGTGGTCTTCTAAATGCTTTTTTCATTTTACCTAACGCATCACCTAATACACCAAGTTGACCGACAAATGGAATAAGAAACCCAAGTGCTAAATCTTCATTGATGTTTTTGATACGTTTTTCATCTGTGCTGTTAGAGTCTAGTGTAGCCCAGTCATCAGGAATAAAATCATATTGTGCAGGCAACATTTTTTTAAGAGTACCAAAAGCATTATCTTGCTCATACTCAGAACTAAATGCACCAAGAGCAACACTAGCACCTGCTTCTACACCTCTAGAACCAAGAAACTTCATAAAGGCAGTATTACCTAACCTATTAATGACGTTACTAGCTCCTAGAGCTGTATTAGAAGCCTTTTGTGCTTTAGATGCTAGCGCAAACCCAGCACCTTGAAAGGCTAATGTAGGAACAACAACAGAAGCAATAGCTCTTACTGCTGATGATACACCATTTTCATAAGGTGTTACCTTAGGAATCTGTGCACTTTTTGGTAGGAATTTATTAGCTAACTCAGTGACTGGATCTAATACACCACCAACAGGTAGAGCAGTTGCTAGTTCCATAGCGTATCTAGGATCAGTAGCAAAACCTTCTACTTCACTCCCGACACCACCACCCATTTGTAAGCGGTTCCATTCATTCCTACTCATGCCTTGGGCTTCGTAGTAAGAATAATCTTTACTTGGATCAAATGGTTCAGTTGGATCAAATGATTCAGCAGCCATCTCTGGTTGCGTTGTAACCTCACCCGTAGGTGCAGGTTGTTCAGATGTTGGTGCAGTTTGACTTCCCGTAGGAGGTTGTGTCTCTTGTTCTTGAAGTTGCTGTTGTTGCTGTTCGTAAGCATTAACTCTCTGTTGAATTTCTTCTAGTTGTTCATTAGAGAGTTGCTTGTTACGATCTTCTTCACTCAACACATATTCACTGCCAACATTTGAATAATCTAATGGATCGTTCATGTTGTTTGTTTTTTATTTTAATTGTGATGCAATGGTTCTTCTTAAAGAATCATAATGTCTATAAGGTGTCATTGATCCACTACCAGGAGCAGCTGGTGCTAAGAAATCAATTGACGCAATAGTACCGTCATAACTTTGTACACTACCAGTACCACCTTGTTGACCAATAATTTCACCTAAACCAATACTTTGACCTCTAGACTGTGTAGGTGCTGTGGGTAGATGTCCATATAAAACATCAACAGGTTCTCCAGTAGCTGGATCAATAGATTCAATGACTAAATAATGACCATAACCTGATCCATTAGCATTTACTTGATACCCTATATCTTTTACCATACCTGGTAATACTGCTGGAAAGTTGTGATCTTCAAAGAAAACATCAATACCAGGTTGGCCTGTGTCATAAGTAATAGAAGATACTTGAGGAGCATATGTATCTAGTGGTGTATTAACAGTACCAGTCATACTAGCTCTCATAGGACCAGGGTTATTTGTAGTATAAGAAATACCACGAGAAATTCTAGCTTGAGACCTGTTTTCGTAATCAGTAAATAGTTTTTGAACTGAAGGTACTTGATCAAAAATAGCTTCTTCAGCTGGTGAAGCTGTTATCAACTTTTTATTTGTACCATACTTTTCATTAGATGCTTGAATCTGTGCATTAATAGCAGCTATAGGATTTACCCCCGCAACTTTCGCGGCATATTGAATATTAACAGGAATTTTAAAAGTACCATTATCAGCATAATAAGAATTTATAGTAGTTTCAATTTGAGTTTCAGACAATACAGCATTTGGTATACTAAAAATACTACCAACGTTTGCGCTCTTTTGTAAAATAAGTTTATTTAATTCATTACGTTGTTCTTGAGAACTAGCTGTTAATGCTTGAGTAGTACCTTGAATGTTTGGGAAAGTTGGTTTATTAAGTACACCTGTTCCTGTATAAAATTTATTTGTTTTATCTGTTGCACCTTTAGCAACATACTCTGTAAGTTGTGCGTAAGCTTGATCAGCAGCTGCGTCCATAGGGACACCTTTATCGACTAAAGCTTTAAAAAAATATTTGTATTCATTTTTAAGAGCATTAGTCACCATAATAGTTGTTCCAGAACCTGGTCCTTCTACAGTAGGATCAAACTTTGTTAATGTCTTAGCTTCAGAAACTAAACTCTTTTGCATTACAGAATACTTAGGACCATACTTAGCTTCTTCTTGTTGCTTAAATGCTTTAATAGCTTCAAGCTGTAATTTAGGGTTTTCAATAGAATCAATAAAAGCTGAATCTAATGTTTTTGTTTTAGCTCTAGCTTGAATGGTTGCTACTTCAGCATCAAAGTTTTCTTTTAACGCTGCTTTCTTTGCTCGTACATAACCGCTAGGTAATGGTTGGTTATGACCGAACTTATCGTAGTAATTTTTTTCAAATGTAGCCGCACCGTTCATATCGCCTTGAGCGTCAGCATTTTCAAAATACTCTATCATTTGTGGCACAGCTTTATCAGCAAAATCTTTGGCTTCTAACCTAGTATTACTACGCTCAGCACGTCTATAATCTGTTTGAGCCTTACGTCTAGCAGCTATAGCATCTTGATAACGTTGACTATTACCACGTTCTTCAACAATAGTTTTATCACCTAATAGCTTAATGTTATCTAATTCGTCTACTGAATAACGAAATGTACCGTCAGCATTTTGTGCAGAGTATAAAGCAAAGACTTCTTTTAAAGCACCCTCTCTACCAATTTTAGGGTTTTTTAGTAATAACCTGTAACCCATTCCAACTCTACCTTGCTCTATATGAGACCTTCCTTCTTGAGCAAGGTTATCATAAACAATATTAGTTGCTTTATTTGATGCTTGTTGTATTCTAGTACTATTATACTTATCTAGATACTTACTGGAAGGTTCTAAAAATCCTGGTTCAAGTGAATTAATATCTAAACCAGTTGATCCGTATAAAGTATCCTGCATCTTGCTTAATACAATACGCATCTTATCAGGATCATTTACAGCTTCTATACCTGCAAATTTCTTACCATTCTGATCAACAAAAAGTTCTTCAGTACTTTGAAGTGCCCTGTCAACAAGCAAAGGGGTTTGCTGTACAAGGAACTCATTATAGTAACCCTTTTTCCAGTAATAACCACGACCAGGATTAGCTGCAAGATTTCTAGCTGTTTCTAAAGATGAGTCTAAACCTAATTGACCTGCAATAAAATCAGCCTGATCAAGTTTTTCTATATTAACATCAATCTGACCTTCAACTGTTGCGTAGTCATTTTGCAGTTTAGGGCTAGCAAGATACTCTTGACGTGCTGCTTGTGCACCTTCTGCAGTCTGATCTGTGATCATCTGCTTGGTTCTTTCAGCAGCTTGCTTACCAAGAGTTACACTAAAATCAACTAATCCAGTTATTGTTGACTCAAATGCTGAAGCATCAGCAGTAGCTTGTTGTTGCTTTGTTTTCTGTTCAGCCTCAATGCTTAATTGCTCATTCTTTAAATTGGCCCGTAAAATGTCCTGATTCCTTTCACGTGCGCGCATTTCATAAGCAGAGTTTTCCTGCATTGCTTGCAGATCCTCTTGCCGTTGTCTGATTGTAGCGTCCCGTTCTTTTTCTAAGTTACGGATTACCCTGTTACCTTCTTCTTCCATTCGAGCAATACCAGTCCTACTAAGTTGAATAGGTTGGAATCCTCTTTGTTTTGTAGCGGGTTGGTATTGTAGTCGTGCCATAGTTAGTTAGTTTATTAAGTTACCGGAAAACCGAAGTTAGGTCCGAATGTACCTACACCGCCTATGCTGCCGCCGCCAGAACCTAGTGCTGTTGTGGCTGTATTAAAACCACCAGCTGCACCAGCACCAAAAAGATTCTTTATAGATCCAGCAGCGCCAATTGCCGTTGAAGCTATTTGCAGCAGCCCTGGTGCTACCGATGAGAAACCTGTGTCTACACGTGGACCTTTAGGAATGTATACTTCTCTCATAATTGGTTTGACAAATGTACGTTCTGGTGTCATCTGTGGTTCAGGTGCATAATCAAATTCTTCAGGGAATAGGTTAAGGTTTGCTTGAGCTTGAAGATCAGCACCTTGTTTTTGTAATGCAATTTGATCAATGTTACGAATCATCTGAGAGGTAGCACTTTGCATATTAGCATCAAGAATTTTGTTGTTATATTTAACTTCATCTTGTGCTGCATTAATACGTAGTTGTGCTTGCTCTTGTGCTGCATTAATGTTTAGTTTAGATCTCTCCTGTGCTGTAGTAACACCTAATCTAATCCTATCTAAATTAAGACCTACTTGTGTCTCAGCAATACTAGCATCAACTTGTAATTTTAATAAGTCAACAGCAGCTTTATTTCTAGAACCAGATAAACTAGAATCAAGGACAACTAAATCACGAAACGCTGATGCAGCAGTAGATTGTAAACTTTTTTCACGTGATACACCAGCTTGACCTAAGGCTGCTTTACCGCTTTTTTGTAAACTTTCTATAAACTTAGCTTCTTTTTCAAAAGTATTTTTCTTGGTAATTTCATTTAAAGCTTGTTGAACTGATTCAGTACCAATTCTACGTCCACTTTTAATACCGTATAATTTAGCGCCTTGTTCTAATTTATTAATGCCTGCTGATTTAATTTCAGTCATTACATTAAAACTTTCTGATTTTATTTTATTAGCTAAATCAGTAGTTTGTAATTTTATTTCATTTTCTAAATCAGCTTTCATTGCTTCACGTTGAAACGCTTGGCTTAAAGCAAGGTCTTGTATAGAGGCTTCTTGATCACTGACTGCTGTTGCCTCTGCCTGCTTATTGTAATCAATTTGTCCTTCATAAATATCTTCACTTTTTTCGTAAACAGCTAAAGATTGAGCATATTGATAATCTTGAATTTTCTTACCATATTCCCAGTTAGTAACAGCAGTATTATATGCAAACTCACGATTTGCAAAATAGTCTTTTTTTTCTGCTTCATGTAGCTCTTTAGCATACGAATAATCTGCACGGGCTTGCTTTTTAGCTGCTTTCTTTGCGTCTCTTTCTGCTGCCCTTGCTTCTTTGTTTGGATCGTCGCCTGAAATCCAATTTATTACACCACCTAATGACATAATTACTTCCTCCTATAGAATCGTGGTGAATAGTTTCCTTCCCACATCATTGAAACCAACGATACAGGGTATGGATAATTGCTTGTCACTTTAAGTTCAAAATTAATATTACGTTGATGGATTGGTATAGTGAATTGATGTTCGGATGTTACAGGACTACTGTCTGCTACATAAGTACCCGCATCAGTTACATATTCTACATTCTTCCATTCATCAGAACCACCTGCTTTTACTTTAAATTCAATTGGACCTGTTCTACCAATAGAAAATATAACTCTTGATATAGTTAAGGTAGCTGTATAATCAGATGTAGTGGGATCAAGTTTATAATAAAATTTAGGTAAGGTTGCTTCAAAATCATAACCGTAACCTATAACAATACCATCAGCATAACTTGTATAGTCACCTTTAACTTCAAAGTAACGGTAACCTGTACCAATTTCAGTACGTTCAGTAGCAGCTAAATAGAAACCAGCATCAGCATCAACAGCTGCGTCTGTACCTACATCTGCTTCAGGTACACTAAGAAGCATGATAGCTTCCTTTTGTTGGAATGGAGTATAGGGTGTATAGATTTTAGTAACCTCATTGGTTGCATCATATACCACCGCATTGACATCTACAGCAGGCTTGACGGGCCTTGTAGCCATGTCTAGGCATGTATTACCAGTAATGCTAGTAGCGCCTGCTACAGAGGTTCCTGTGGGTATCTCATCAAGTATAATACTACCTATTGTGTATTCATCTTCATGTTGTGATATAATAGCTACAGAATCATTGATAATGTCTGCAGTTTGAATAGTACCTGGTAATTGCCATTTAGTCCATGCTTGAAATAAATCTTTTTCACCATTATTATAATAGCGATAAAGATATAGGTAAGATGTGTCTCTATCAATCAGCATAATCACAGAGTTCTGTGGGCTAACTGTAAGACTATCTATAGTATTTGGTAGCCACTCAAGTACAACTTTACTAATATCAACGACAACAGGGCTTTGTTCTACATCACGCAACTGTAAACTAAACAGTTTGCTGTAACCAGGTACTCTATTTATAAATGCTGTAGTAACACCAACATCAACAGGAGGGATGTCAGATGCCATTTCATAATTAGATATGGATCTAATAACGGTTGTAGTAGGAGTAAATGTACTAGAATCAGTAGCTAATACTTGAAACTGTTGTCGTGCACTAAACAACATTAAACCTTGCGGAGATGGTAGTACATCAGATAAAATAACAGGTCTAATACTAGATACATTTAAATCAATTGGATCTGAATCAATTTGTGTCAGAGCTGACTTAACAAAAAAATTATAGTTATCATTTGCTACTCCAAAAAATATATTGTCTTGTGATAACAAGCCAAATCTATTAGAATAGAAAAATGTAGTTGTAATTTTTTTACCAATAAAAGATGGTAAAGGGCTAGTAACATCATTACCAGCTTTCCGTGCTGACCATGTAATAGGATTAAATTCAAATGTTGTTGGTCCTGTATTCTCTAGCTGATGTGGCATCGTTGATGCTAATAAGCCAGGGGATACATCTCTAGCTATAGTCTCTTCCCAATAACCTCTACCTCTATTAAGTATAGTATCATAAGCAACGAATTGTACATGATAATCATCTTCAGAATTAGTTGTATTACTAACCGTTACATGATGGCCACCGAAAGATTCTAAAGGAAGTTTAGTTACATCCTCTACTTCATCTTCAAATATTTCTAAAGCAGTATTATTGAGACCACCTTTAGCATCAATATTAAAAGCTACAGGAGTACCAGTAACAGCACTATAATCAGTCACAACTGCATTTGTACCTGTACTACGTTTAATAACAAGACTATCAGGATAACCTTCTAAGTACCATACACCTGCAAAGTCTGCATTAGATGCAGCATGTTGTGCTTCAATTGTAGCTTTAATAGCATCTACAAGATGATGATTAGTGTCTACATCACTAGCATCATACAACAACATGTCATCAAAAGTTGTATTGTTTTGAGCAGTAACTGTTGATGTTTCATGTTGAATGGATACTTCGTAAGAATATGTTTCAACTAATGAAGTTAACTTAAGTGTAGCTACTGCATTAGGTATATAAGTACCTACAGGTTGCATAGCAGCTACAATTGTTTTGTTTGTAATTACTGTGACATCTTGTACACTACGAAAATGATAATCATTCTGTGTTGTACCTGTCAAATAGGATGCAGCGTTATTAGTAACTGTACATGCAGTCCCATTATCTGCTGTCCAAATATAAATATTAGCACCTTTAATAGCACCAATATATGAGCCTGCTGCATCACGTTCAATGAAAAACCATACAGCATTATCTAATTCAGTTTTAGTGAAATTAGTGCCGTTAGTTTTTTTTAAAGTATTAGTAAATTTCATACCTGGTCTTTTTAATAGACCATAAGTAGGATCAGGGTAACCGTTAATGCATTCAGTTACTTGCCCTAATAATTTTTTGTCATCATTTTGTCGTGAGACACCACCAAGAAAGTTTGGTATTAGTTGAGTTACTGCTGTCATTAGCGTTGTAAAGTATGGAATGGTTGATAGCTTTGATAAAAATTACCACCTTTAGGACTACCAAAGAAAGTATAATCACCTTGATTGCATTCGTATTCTAAAGCTGTAGATCTAGTAGCAGCTTCTTTTTGTAGTAATACTTGATATTGATTAGGATCACCAATAATTCTACTAGATACAATTGCTGCTGCTCTTGCAATAATAAAAGCTTGGATGACAGTAGGGATACTTGGCCAATCAAAGTACCAAATAATATCAACATATAAGGTAGCATCAGTCCAAGTAAATGAATGAGCAATTTTATCATAAAGTTTGCCTTCACGATTAATGCTATCTTTATTCATATTTTGGGTGTAAGATTTATTTAGATCCATTTGAAGTATATTGTTTGCAATTAATACTTCATTAGATGCGTCAGGTGTAATTGGATAATCGTATTCTTTATTAAAACTCCATCCTTCTGATTGTACTTCACGAGACACTTCTCTTAGGGTGTTGAGTGCAATCGCAACGTCCGGGTTGGTTTGTGATTCAATTCTACTTGTAGCAATAGATTGTGTTAAGGTCTGACTGGATACAGTCTGAGAAATA
>JACKZZ010010029.1_pt1 | contig 21908 bp, 13 predicted proteins | sample 8027871 | NCBI WGS metagenome assembly JACKZZ01 (sample SAMN15724774, study PRJNA655200) | protist metagenome | isolation source: fluorescence activated cell sorting (FACS) single amplified genomes of... | place: USA: West Boothbay Harbor, Gulf of Maine | collected 2000-07-19 | reverse complement strand
TATAAATTTGCATAAAATGTTGAAATTATACTTATATTATACATTTGAATGTCTTTTCTTTTCAGACAACTGACCAATATTTTTTTCTATTTTCTTTTAGTTTCTTAAGTGTATTGTTGCTTTCTTTCTATATATATAAATAATTATGGTATCAAATATGATAATTGTGGCAATCTTTGCCTTAATACTTACTGCTTCTCAAGTAAGTGCTGTCGGTCTCGGTGGTGCTTGTACTGCTGTTGGTGATTGTACCTTTGCAGGTCAATATTGTGATACTGTTACAGATAACATATGTAAAGTATGTCCTGTTGGTTCTCATTGTGCTGGTGGAGCAGCTGCAGTAGCATGTACTACCGGTGATGGAGGTTTGAAGTCTCCTTTGGGTTCCACAACAGCTTCCGACTGTACTTCTGTAGGAGTAGACTGTAGTACTGGTGAATCTAAATGTCTAGCAGGTTCATATGCACCCAATGCTGCTGCTGCTGTTGGTGGTTGTGTATGTGCCGAATGTCCTATTGGTTATTATTGTGTAGATGGTGCTGATGGTAAATATGGTATTGGTGCCACCAACGATAAGGTTATATCTTGTGCATCAGCTGATGCTACTAAATCAGGTTCCCCAGCTGGTTCAAAATTAGTAGGTGATTGTTTTGCTTCAGCTCCTACAAGTGCACCTACTCTTGCTAATGAAGGTTGGGGACAAATTACATGGGACAAGCGTCGTCATCGCAATGGTGGTCTTTGTGAGAATCACTGTTCTAATCATGGTACTTGTGAGAAGAATTCCAACTGTAAGTGTTTTACTGGTCTTGATGGTGAAGCTGAGTGGACTGGTCCTGATTGTTCCCTTCGCACATGTCCTCGTGATTTTGCTTGGGTTGGTGATGTTATTAATTCAAATAATCTCCATCCATGGGTTGAGTGTTCTAATAAAGGTTCATGTGATCGCAAAAGTGGTACATGTAAATGTTTTGCTGGATATGATGGTGTTGCTTGTCAACGTTCTACATGCCCAGATAACTGTAATGACCGTGGTACTTGCTGGCCTGAGAAGCATCTTGCTACCAAGGCTTCTAGAACATACAACACACCTTGGGATAGCATGAAACACGTTGGTTGTTTCTGTGATGCTGGTTACCGTGGACCTGCTTGTGAACTTCAAGAGTGTCCTTCTGGTACTGATCCTCTTGATGGTTATGGTAATGAAGCTGGTCGTGATTGTTCTGGACGTGGTCTTTGTGATTATGAGGATGGTACATGTACATGTTTCTCTGGTTTCTATGGTACTCATTGCCAATACCAAACAACTGTCTTTTAAATTAATAATGGATAAGGGAGGAGGAACGAATGAATGAATGAATGAATGAAAAAGGTGATGGATATGTAGGTAAAGTGTTGTTATATTTCATTTTTAGTGATGAAAGTTAGAAAGAACAATCTGAAACCAAATTGTTTATAGCAAAGAGGAAAAATAATGATTGGGGTTGGGAGATAAGATGAATGCGTAAAACATCGAAAAAACTTAAAAAAAACAAAAATAAAAATAAAGAAGGGATAGCAGGAGTTAATACAGTAATATATATATACTAAAATCCATTTATAACTACTTTTCAATCTAACTTCATATTAACTTTAATACTTAACTTACTTACTTCTTATTTTCACAAAAAACAATGGAATGGAATGGAAAGTAATACATGCACATATGTACATGAAATGAAATGAAATGGGAGATGAAGTGATGGGAAGTGCAGTGAAGTGAGGAAATGAAAGAAATGAATTCCAACTACCAAATGATGTATGATGTATGATGTTGAATTACATCTCTCTCTCTCTCTCTCTCTTTACTTCAATTACAATTACAATTACAATTACAATTTATCAATTTATCAATCCGTCAATCTATCTATCATCACATGAGTACATTATACTATACTTATACTTTCTTTCTTCAAGCAATGCAATTTCATTTCCATTGAATTTTTAGTTTTCTTTCTTTTCTTCTTTCACTTCACTTCCGTTTTAGTATTCGTATTCATATCACTATCCTGTCCCTGTCCCTGTCCCTGTCCTTGTCCTTGTCCTTGTCCTTTTTTCTCATAAAAACAATTAATTGCTGTATTGAAACCCAAATCAATTTTACCTAAGTCGACATTGTAACGGTTCTTTTTTACAGATATCGCCAGTTCTGGAGTTGATGGTACTGAAGGTGTCCCATTCCCATTCTGGGATCCATTTGGAACCCATCCATTTCTATAACCATTACTATTACTATTATTATTACTATTCATAATTCTCTGTAAGATTAGTACAACATCTGCTTCTTGAGTTGCTTTAGCTGTGCCAAAAATACTGGACAGTCCTAAATGTTGATTTTCATCCTCTTTTCGTGGATGTATCACTAAAATGATATTTACTCCTTTTTCAGTTGCAAAACGACGAAATTCATCAATTACAGCATCTTGAGTGTTAAATTTATCAAAATTTGATGTAATTCCTCCTCTGTTTCCATAACCACTGCTATTTCTACTGCCACTACCGCTACCACTACCACCACCACTACCACTACCACTACCACTAACATTCAAACCTGGTACACTATAACGTGGCATCATAAATTGTAAATTATCGATAATAATGTGTTGAACATCATCACGATAAACAGCAAAGTCCATTGCTTCCAGCACTTGACCTAAATCACTTCCAGCATGAAAATTCATGAAATTTAAGGGTAAAGTCTCAAAATCGTCCGCTATTTCATCCAGTCTGTCTCTACCAGTATCACTACCACTATCACTATCACTACCACTATCACTATCACTACCACTATCGTTGTCATTACCATTATCACTAGTACTAGTACTGGTATTGGTACTAATCGCTTTTAAATTCACACCAGAATATTGCTGTAACATTTTTTCAATTAATCTTGAGTTCTTTATTTCAAAAGAACCCCATAAAGTAGATTTACCATTTTTAACAAAATCTAATGATAATTGTGATAATAATGTTGTTTTCCCACAACCTGTTGGACCAGTTAATATAACTAATTCACCTTTACGAAATCCTAATAACTTTTTATTTAATAATGGCAATGATTTAATTTGTGTCCCATTACTTGAATTAATCCCATCATCTGGTTGTCTTATATTTCTTAAAACTTCTTGACGTAAAGATGAAAATGTTTCAATTCTTTCATGTGATAATGGTGAGGCTAAAGTTAATAATTTTGGTATTATAGGCAAACTGTTATCACCGCTACTGTTACTGCTACTGCTACTAACACCAGTTTTCAGTTTTTTATTTTTATTGTTATTATTATTATTATTTAACTCACTACGTAGAGCGTCATTAGCATCCTTTGGAGGATTCACCATATCAGCAGGCGGTCTTACTAATAAACATCTAGATACACCTAATTTTCTTGCAAATTTTTCACATGCATCTTGCACTGGTTTATCATTATCTAACCATAAATATATTTTATCAAATTGCTCTAACATTGGTAATAATGCTGGTGGTAACGAGTTACAGCCATTTGGTAATGAGATAGATGGTAAATTTTTGGAATGTAAAATATTTTCTATTGGTAATTTCGATAATGCTTGTGATACTGCCATTGCATCATATTCTCCTTCCGTTATTACAACTGATTTATGATGTGGTTGTACTGTATGCCAACCAAAAAATGCCCAACTGCCACCTTTGGGCAGCACACGTTGTTGACCTTTGTTGTCGAGTGCGCGCATTTTGATGCGTTTGATCACATATTTACCTGTAGGTGTAGGTGTAGGTGTAGGTGTAGGTGTAGGTGTACCTGTAGGTGTAGGTGTAGATTTGACAGTAGTACTCGTACTCGTATCAGTGCTGGCAGTGCTATCAGTGCCATCAGTGCCATCAGTAGTGATAGCCTCTAAACGGCGTTCTATCCAAGGAAATGTCACACACACTTTTTCCTTCCATATTGGTGATTGTTTTGTTCCTTTTTTAACGTGTCCACCAGATCCATGCTCATTCTCATTCTCATTCTCATCTGGGTAAACGGGCCATGATTGCATTGCACATCCCACACCATATCGTTGGATTGTTTCATCATTTAAACCTCGTTCGTTACGAAGATAATCTAAAACACGTTGTCTAGCTTGAGCTGTTGGCCCCCTTGTCTCACTACCACTACTATTGCTTTTGATAGTACTAGTGCTAGATGTAATGGCATGCTCTGGCTCATTGGCATTGGCAGGTGTAGGTGAAAAGATTGCTGCAGTCAAATTCAGATGATAACCAAAAGCTTCCCCTTGATCAGGCAATATTGATGGCGGTGTGCCATTGCCATTACCATTACCGTTCCCAGCTCCATTTAAGCCGGATTCATCTTTGACTGCCTGCTTATGTAATTGTGATTCTAATATTTGACTTGAATTGCTTAATTTTTTCATATAAGCAGCATTATTATTGTTATTACTATCATTACTACCATTACTACCATTTAATCTTTGCTTTAATTGGTACCAATTACCGCTATCACTGCAACGATGACAATAATAAGAACCATCACGTCTAATAAGTAATTTCCATGCATTATCAGCTTGACCTTTTCTTTGTCTATTACATGATGAAAAACATGTTTTTACAAATAATTCACCACCAGGTTTTAGACGATAATCTTTAAAATATCCTGTATCACCAACAACTTTAGCTAAATCTGTTGCATTTATTGCATAATGTTTTGATACAAAAGTATCATTATTTCCATCAGCATTACCATTACTATTTGTTATTATATTATGATTATTAGGGTCACGACTTACATAAGATAATGCTTTAAATGACTTAGGGAAAGAATAATGATATTTGCGTGATGCACGAATAGATAACATACTCGATATAAAAATCAAATCTTTTTAACCTTATCAGAAGCTTCTCTTATATTTAAAGAATATTTAATACTTTGTGATAAATCTCAACACTTTCTAATTACTTATCTAAACTATTGCGCAAGGATTTAATGCAAAAAAAAGTAACCGAGAAGAGTTATCAATCAAAATATTTGCTCTGACTAAAGCAAAAAAATCTTCCAGAAAAGCGTGATTTTTTCTTCTTTTTTTTGGTTATGTTATTTACAAAGTGGAGACAATCATTCCTCTTCCTCTCATATACTCCTCCTCTCCTCTATACTACTTATCTTAAACTATAATGAATTTTGTTTTTATATACATTTGTTTTGCACTTCTTATTGATAGATATTCTTTCTATTCTTCATTATCAGATGTATGGAATGACTTATCTTATCAACATTGTCACTACATTACCACTAACTATCATAACCATTTATATAGATATATATACTAAAAGTAATTTAATTAATATCAATAATGATAATGATAATGATAATAACACTGAATCATATTATTAAAATTGCTATTAAAATTAAAATTAAAATTAATGCGAACTTTGCTTCTTTTTAACCAAATTAACAGTTTCTCTTTTAAGTACTTGCAATAATGTTTGTGATGATTCCAAAATTTTCATATATGCTGCTTCAGTTTCTTGAATAGTACGATCATATTCATTACGTGCTTGAATCTTTCTTTGTAGTGTTTCATTAATAGTAGATAGACGGTCTGTTAATATAGATAAATCACGTTGAATTTTTGCTTTTTCTTCTTCTTCTTTTAAAATTTGTCTATTAATTTCTTCACGCTTTTCACGAAGATCTTCTACACATTTTACTAACTCATTGTTGTAATTCTGTAAACTAGCACCCTGGTTTGCCATGTTATTTTGTTTTTATTTATGAATGTAAAAACTTATCTATTTATTGAAATCAAGAGGAAAATAAGATAGTATAGATGGTTAGAGATATTACAACACATTTGATATTTCATATATATGTAAGTTATCACATGAACATATATGCAAACTCAATCAAGACTTGCTGCTAAAGGCTGACCCTATTTAGGATGCATTCTTGCTCGTAGTCACACTTTCTGCAATCTAGCCCAGATGAAAAATACAGCTCAACAATTATTAGTTCAATCACCAGGAATAGTAACACTTATACTTACCACCGCAACTGGAAAACTCTCAATTAATATTTTTTAACGACATGAAACGACCATGATAAAAAGATGTGGTCAAAAAAATGCACTCAAAATTGGAACTTCTTCAAGTTAGGTATTAATTCGAACTGGATGATTAGATTTTGATTCAAAACCATTCATTTGTTGCAAAAAGTTGCATTTTTGTTAGAGAGGTGCAAAAAACTGAATCTTTTGATCCGGTTACCTCAACCTTCAACTTGAGGTAGTTAGGAGAAGATTGTGATACGAATAGACTAGACTATGCTAAAGTGGTACAAAAATGTATTATAGATCTATTTCTATTTTGTATCAAATATCAAATTTAGAGTACAGTACATCACGGTGTTACGGTGTTAGAGAACATAACACCGTTCGAAGTTGGCCTACATTAAAATATAGATATAATACCCAGTATATATCTTGTAGAAGAAGAAGATGATGAAGATGAAGATGATGAAGATGATGATGATGATGATGATGATGATGATGAACATTAGAGGAGTGTGTCGTAATCAGATGAGTGTTAGTATTGAAGTGTTAAGAAAGAAAGAAAAGGTATTATTATATTTTAAAATTTATTTATACATAATTTGTCAAACTTACTAACTGCTTTGCTATTTGTTACTGCTATTGCTTGTTTATTGCATGAGCAGTGTTTTATCATGACCTATCTATGTCTCTCTCTCTCTCTGTGTGTGTGTGTGTGTGTGTGTGTGTGTGTGTCTCTCTCTTGTGAGTCTTGTGTGTGACTTATGCATTTGATCACTAGTTGTGTTCTATGTACCGCTGTAACACTACAACACTAGTGATTAGTAAGTAGGAGATTTAGTAGCAAAGCCAGGTACTAAAGGATCATCTGTAGAAATATCACTATCAATAGATGGAGAATCATGTCCCAGTTCTTCTACTGGTTTAGTCCACCCACCATTGGCATACTCCTCATATTCAGGTCCAGCTGAATGAGGTCTAGGACCAATAAGATGAGTAACATCACCATTAGTAATTGTTTCTTTGTCTAATAGCATTTGTGCAACTTTTTCAACTTGATCTTGATGTTTCAACATTAAATCAATTGTTCTTTGATACGCTTCCTTAATAATAGCTCTAACCTCTTCATCCATAACTTCAGCTGTTGATTCACTATATAAACGTTCACTACCACCAAATCCACCATTATCTTCTTTTGGAAATGATATTTGACCAATTTTTTCATTCATGCCATATACTTGAACCATTTGATAAACAATCTGTGTTACTCTTCTTAAATCATCTGCAGCACCAGTTGTTACATTACCAAATGTAATTTGTTCAGCAGCTCTTCCAGCTAATGCCATACATACAATATCTAAAATTTGTTCTTTTGTTCTTAAAAAAATTTCTTTTGGTAAATATTGTGCATAACCTAAAGCACCGCTACCACGTGGAACAATTGTTACTTTTAATAATGGATCAGCATATTTTAAATTCCAACCAGCAACAGCATGTCCAGCTTCATGATATGCTACAACTTTCTTTTCTTCTGCAGACATAATTTTATTACTTTCTAATCCACCAACAAGACGATCAGTAGCTTTCTCAAAATCATCTAAATCAACCTGTTTTTTAGATCTTCTTGCAGCAACAATAGCTGCTTCATTACACATATTAGCAATATCAGCACCAACCATTCCAGGTGTTAATGCAGATAATCTTGCAGAATAATCACTTGCAAGTCCTTTTAAATTGATACCTTTTAAATGTACTTCAAATATAGCTTTACGTCCTTTTAAATCAGGTTTATCGACAGTAATCTGTCTGTCAAATCTACCAGCACGTGTTAGTGCACTATCTAAAACATCAACACGATTTGTACCAGCTAATAATACAATATTTGCAGTAGTATCAAAACCATCCATTTCAACAAGTAACTGATTCAATGTATTTTCTCTTTCATCATTACCACCACTGAAACCACCTTTACCTCTTTGTCTACCAACTGCATCAATTTCATCTATGAACACAATACATGGTGCATTAGCTCTTGCTTCTTTAAATAAATCTCTAACACGTGATGGACCAACACCAACAAACATTTCAACAAAATCACTGCCAGATACTGAATAAAATGGTACATTAGCTTCACCAGCTGTTGCTTTTGCTAACATTGTTTTACCAGTACCAGGTGGTCCACATAGTAATGCACCTTTTGGTATTTTTGCACCTAAATCTGTAAACCTTTTTGGTTCCTTCAAAAAATCAATAAATTCTTTAATTTCAAGTTTTGCTTCATCACAACCAGCAACATCAGCAAAAGTTACATTAACACTTTCAGGTGCAATTTTTTTTGCAGTTGATTTACCAATTTTAAATATACCACCTGGACCACCGCCACCACCAGCACCACCACCACCCATTCTATTCATAATAAAGAAATATGCACCAATTAATGCAATAGTTGGTAATAAACGCATAATTTCTTGTCCAATATTAGTTTCATTAACATATACAACAGGAATATAATCTCTTGGTGTAATATTTAGTGCTTTTTGTGCATCCTCCATTTTTTTTTCAAATGAATCAATTGAACCTATTGCAAAATAATACGGTGTAATTGCATTGGCAGGCACTGGTACACCTAAACGAGGATATCTTGCAAATTTATTATTAGCAGTGTTATTATTATTATTATTATTATTATCTGATGATGGATTAGATTTCTTATCAGATGATGTATCATGACTTTCGAATGAGCTACTCTCATAATTTGCATTAGCATTTATGGTCCCATTCATTTGTTGATTATTATCATCATTATTATTATTATTTAATCCACCTAATTTGATTTGATTAAATTTTCTTAAATTTGCTAATAATGGTGATGATGATGATTGATCATATGATTGTGATTGCATTAATGATGGATCCTCAGGTGTTCTTAATACAACTTTAGCAATATTTTTATTTGTAACTATAATACGATCAACTAAACCACTTTCTAATAATTGTGTTTGAAAATCTTGAAATGATATTTCTTTACCATCATTATCACGCATGGTAACATATGCATAAACAGCACCTGTAAGACCCAATGTCATTAATGTTTCAGTAGGACCATTAAAACCAGGACCACCACCACCTGCATTTCCACCACCAGTTCCACCTTTCTTTGCATTAGTTTGTGCAGATCCTTTTGATGCTTTTGATGCTGCTCCTTTTGGAAAGAACTTTCCAAACCCTTTAGGAATCATCAACAGTTGACCTATTCTATTCCACATATTAATTGAGTATTTCAATTCAAGGAATCACCAAGAAAACTATTCTCTTAACTTATTATAGATTCAATTCAACAAATTATGCAATTGAAACCTCTGTATTCTTATGACTCATCATGAGAGTGGAAGGAAAAAAAAAGACAAAAAAATGCAATCCCGCAACTCGTTTCGTTTCACTCTAACACGCTTGCTGTGATCTACATTAGGATTCTCATTTACGCAACAGTAAGGAAGTTATTTCAATTATCAATTTAATAACATTTTGTGGGTAAAATAATTTATAACCAGTGAATACAGAGTGATTTCAGCTTGATCAAGGTTGCTAAGATATATATCGTAAACACTCTAATTGACATCAAACTACAAGTATTAATTGATACTTTTATACATTAAAAGGTTATTTTTGCATATTTTAGTAAGTACTAGTTTCTTAGTAATTATATACGAAATTAAAATGGGTCCTCCAAATTTTCAAGCATCTATTGAGATGTCTAAAGAGCATTTATTAACTGCATCTGAGGCACAATTAAAATTAGATAAAGTAACAATAGAATTGGAACAAATAAAGAGAGCAAAATTAGAATTAAATCCACATAAAGCAAGAAAAAGATTAGCACCACCTATTAACCATGCTGAAAAACCTAAAAAAAGTTTTCACCATCCAAAATTAGAATATATATATGGTGAAATTGTATGTTCACCGTATTTAACACCACCATTAGAAAATTATCCTAAAGAAGTATTTAAAGTAATAGAAGATTTAAGAGAATTAAAAAGAAATGGTGTAAAATTAATATCAAAATTACCCAAAACAAAACAACCATATGATGTTAAAAAAATAAGGAATACATTTATAAAAGATGTTATAAATTATGAAGTATCATTTTTACCAAAAGGATATGAAGAAAAAAAAGCTAAAGCAGATAAATTATTACAATTAGAAAAAGAATGGGAAAGACAACAAATTGAGGATTTAAAAGAGATATTAGGACCAGATAAAGAAATTCCATCAATATTAAGACCATCAACAACAAATGGTAGTCTTAATGAAAGACCTAAAAGTCAAATCTTACAAGCTAATATAGCAAGAGGTGGTCCAGATAAATATAATTATATGCAAAAACAATCAAGAAAAAAAAAGAAAAATATGACAAAAGAGCAACGTGTTAAAGAAATGACCGAAGCATGTGAAGAAGTTGAACGTGAAGCAAGACGACAACGCTTAGCAGCTATACATGAAAAAGAAAGATTATATGAATTAAAAGCTGTAGCACAAGAAAGAGCTGTAGCTGTTGATGATGATATACATAGATTCAAGGACAAGGCATACAGAATTAAAAGAAGTGTAGTAACACGTTCTGAAAGAGTTAGTTCACCACAAAAACTTATTGAAAGACGATTTCAAGAGTTTGATGATGATGATTATGGAAAACGTGGACGTAGCCGTAGTCCACCAAGATTAAAACCACCAACAGAACCTCCAATGGTATTCAATAAAAGTACTGGAATATTAATGCATATGGGTATGGTCAATCACTCATCTGTCAATACACCTACTACAACACAGGAGTTGTCAACAAGTCCTGTTACTAATACTGCATCTGCAATTAGTAAGAAATCTAGTAAAAAGATCAAATCTGATTCTCTTAATAACAATATTAAACATGATAATAAAGACGAAGCTGAAGCTGAAGAAACTAACTTAGGTGACTTTGACATAGTCACTGATTTACCAGAATCGTTTCAAAATCAAAATCAAAATCAAAAACAATTTGAAATTGTTGTTGTTGATGATGATTATGGTGCTGATAATGATTTTGAATATGGTGAAATGGCAATTGAGGAACCTGATCTGTCTGCATTTGGTGGTGATGATGGTGAGTATGGTACCATTGATGACGAATTTGAGACTGCACCTGATAGACCCGAAACTAACAATGGTGGCGGTAGAGGAGGTCGACCAAATACTGTTAGTCCGTCCAATATTGGTGATATTAATAAACATACTACTTCTAATGATAATGATAAGGATAAGGATAATGATAATGTAGAAGAAGATTTCCCTGATGTTGATTATGAAACAGCTGAATTTGAAAATGAAAATGAAAATGAAAATGAGAACGAGAAGATTCCTTTGCCCAATATTTCTGCTGAAAGCAAAGGGATTGAACCTCCACAAGATCAAGATCAAACAAGTACTGGTCAAGACAAGGATAGTGAGAAACAAAGCCAAAACCAATATATTGATGATTTTGACCAAGGAAGTGATGTTATTGCAGATGAAAGCAAAGGTGGTGAAAGTAAAAGTGAAGAGAAGAAATCTAGTCCTAGAGCAGAAGAAAAAGAAGCTTTAGCTGCTCCTGCTGAATCCAAGTCTAGTGCTATTATTGCTTCTGTTGTAGATGAGGAGTCCAGTATCATCTCGGATACTGCTGTGCCATCTACTGTTGATGTTGATGCTGAATCTGAAGCAAAACCAGAACCATCTGTGGTAACCATTTCAGAGAAAGATTCTTACAAAGGGGAAGAGACCTCATACGCTGCTGATGATGATTTTGAAGTCAATTCTGTAGCAGATGCAGTAGCAGAAGTACAACTAGAGGAAAAAATGTAATACATATTGAATGTTTTTGTAGATAAATTTATTAATAAATTGTAAAATATAGTATAGGATTAATTGAAATTGAAGATATGATGTTACTTAAAAAAAGAAATTTGAAACTAATCTTATTATTGCACACCTTTAAAATGTAAAAATCTTTTAATTAATTTATATCTTCAGGAATAGGGCATCTACTTTTCTTATGGGTATATAAGAGTAAATGCAAGCTAAATATTATATTATTTCATAAAAATATTTATTTTTCAAAACTTTCTTTAGCAATCAGTACTCAAAGACTGATCCATCAAAGTTTTTGACTTCAGAAATTTGATTTGATGTCCCCCTTAAAGTGGAAAGTGGACAACTCCGCTAACGCATTATAGGAAGCAAAAATGAGTGTAGCCTTGAGTTTGGATGATGGCACATGTGCATTGCCCTCAGTTAAAGTGCACCCAACTGCAATTTTTGGTATTCTTAACCACTTTTCACGTAGGAGCGATTTAGACACTCGTGTTATAGGGACCTTATTAGGTACAAGAAATGGTAATGAAATTGAGATTACTGATTGTTATGGTGTTCCATTTGTAGAAGAGGTGGATGAAATAAAAATTAAAATTAATCAAGATTATCATAATCAAATGTATAAAGCACATCGTAGAATATCAAAAAAAGAAGAGATTATGGGTTGGTATAGTACAACAGCAACAAATGGTGCATTTATAACAAATACATCAAGTGTTATTAATAGTTTTTATATGAAACAATGTGAAGATAGTAATAGTAATAATAACAAAGATGGTGAATCCAATAGTGAGCATGAGAATCAACCTGTACATCTTGTTATAGATTCAACATTACAAAATAGGGATTCTATGGCAGTAAGAGCATTTTTAGCTAAACCTATTACATTAGATGATACAGCATTTGCTGATATGTTTGAAGAAATTTCAGTTGAATTAGTAATGTCACCTGCAGAAAAGACAGCATTGTATCATATGATGCTTGGTGATCGTAACCTCAACCAAAATAATAACGATAGCAGTAGTAGTAGAAGTAGTAGTAGCACAGTATTTCAAACATGGGATAAACCAGAAATTACAAGTGCATTACCAAGTGAATTAAATGATGTTCAAAACGGTGTTGAACAATTATTACATACTATTGATGATTTGCAACTATATGTTGATAGTATTATTAATGGTAAAACTACTGTAACTGATGGTGATGGTATACCTGAAATTGGTGTAGAATTAGCACATGCATTATCATCATTATCATCATATAAACAAGATGAAATTACAGCACAATTACATGGTAAAATACAAGATCAAATTATGATAGCATACTTATCTACTTTAACAAAAGCACAAGCTCATGTATCAGAAAAGCTTCATGCTATACTGTAAATGAAATGAAATGTATAATTTAGTGGCTATGAGTAGAGTATGAGTGGGAATGAGTTTTGATTTTATAACTGTAGAATAAGAAATAAGAAATCAACTGTATTTTTAATCTTTTGTATCTACAAATGTGACACCTCTTCATCACTCTCCTCGTCATCATCCTCCTCTTCCGAGACTATTCACTTCACTGTTTTGTCATCTACACTTATATTATTAATACTACTACTCTTACTTGTTGTCACTCTCACTCTATTCGATTCCTTCAGCTATTTTATCCCACAATGCATCAGCAACCTCAAATGAAGTTTTACTTCTTGTATCAATAGAAAATGATGATATTTCATTAGTTATATCATTACCAACTGAACCAGCTAATGATCCTGGTGTACATTTATCATAATTCCATGCAATATTTGTTATTTTTGCATATAATGATAATGCATATGCAGTTCGACTATCTGTTAAATCACTAGTTGGACCATCAAAATCTGCTGCTTTTTCTTTTAATACTAATGCTTGTGTTGCCAGTGATGCAATATTATCTCTTTTATTGTCAATTGTATCTCTTGTTGTATCAATTAAAGTACTTATATTTTCTTTATCTATAATATATTTTTCTAAACTAGCTGCATGTGCTTGTACAGATGGTGCCATTATTTCTGCTTCCTTTGTTGCAACAATAGAAGTCATTTTTTTAATAATTTCTTTTGCATTTTTAAGATTATTTTCACTATGTAATTTAATTTCTTCTGACATTTTACGAATATCTTCAACATCAGCTACATCATCATCACGATTAAATAGTTGCTCCACTTCCAAAAGGATGGCTTTAGTTTCTGCCCAATCTACACTCATTGTATCTATCCTATCGGGACAAATTTAAAATAAAGAAGATGAAATATATATATAATGTGTGTAATAAAGATTAATCAAATTATGAAGAGAAGGATACAAAGTTAGTAAGTTCACTCAGCTCAAATAAGTAGCTTGATTTTGTGCATATATTGAATATATCAATGCATTCTATAACACTTAAAGAGTTAAACATGCATCATGTAACTCATTAAAAGTATATTTTACCACTTACCTTGATTAGAATGAAACGAAATGAATCGATAACAGAAGTTCCCCCAACGATCCTGCAACCTGGAACTTGAAAATTCTCTTGTTTCTGATAGCAAAATTGTTTGACTGTTATAGCAAAAACAAAACACAGACAAGTTTGCATTATTTATAATAAATCATATTGATTGTTTGTTTCAGAATAAATCAATCTTCTAGTTAGTTACCGTAAATTCAACACTTGAAAAAATGGACTCACTTATTCCTGTTGTAAACAAACTTCAAGATGTCTTTGGTGCAATTGGTCATCAAGCTATTGACCTTCCACAAATCGTTGTGGTTGGTTCTCAATCAGTTGGTAAGTCTTCAGTTTTAGAGAACATTGTTGGACGTGATTTCTTACCAAGAGGTACAGGTATATGTACTAGACGTCCACTTATCTTACAATTATATAGCATAAGTCCAAATAAAAAAACAGAAAATGATAGCATTAATGTTAACGCATCGATGAATAATATTGATGAAAATATTAATGCTGAAAATGTTTCCCCAAATACAAGTAGTACTAATACACCAACTACAGATACAACAGGAACAGGAACAGGTAAACAATCATTAAATAATAGAGGTAACAATAGTGAAGAATGGGGTGAATTTTTACATTTACCTAATCAAAGATTTTATGATTTTAAAGATATAAGAAATGAAATATCACGTGAAACAGAAAGAATAAGTGGGACAAATAAGAATATATCGAATAAATCAATTAATTTAAAAATTTATTCACCATATGTATTGAATTTAACATTAGTTGATTTACCAGGTATAACTAAAGTACCTACTGGTGATCAACCAGAAGATGTTGAAGAACAAATTAGATCAATGTGTTATGAATTTATATCAAATCCAAATGCTATAATATTAGCTGTTACTGCAGCTAATAGCGATTTAGCTAATTCAGATGGTCTAAAAATGGCACGTAGTGTTGATCCTGATGGTGAACGTACTATAGGTGTTTTAACTAAAGTAGATATAATGGATCATGGTACAGATTGTATGGAAATTTTAGCTAATCGTATTGTACCATTACGGCGTGGTTATATTGCTGTATGTAATCGTTCACAAAAGGATATAATAGATAATAAATCAATAAGAGATGGTTTAGCAAAAGAACAATTATATTTTATGAAACATATAAAATATAGAAATGTTATGTCAAAATGTGGTACAATTAATTTATCGCGTATGCTGAATCAAATATTGATGTTACATATAAGGGATTGTTTACCTGATATTAAATCTAAAATTATGTCAATGATGGTAACTGTACAAGCTAATATTGATGCATTAGGTGAATCAACTATTGATCAAGGTAGTGCAGCATTAGGTGCAACATTATTACAATTATTATCAAAATTTGCACGATGTTTTCAAAATAGTGTTGATGGGAAAGGTAGTGTTGATGGTAAAGTAGAAATGAATGAATTGTGTGGTGGTGCAAGAATATCCTATATATTTAATGAAATTTTAAGTAAATCATTAAAGAATTTAAATCCATTTGAAGGTTTACATGATGATGATATAAGAACTGCTATTGCTAATGCTAATGGTCCAAGACCATCATTATTTGTTCCAGAAATTGCATTTGATTTATTGGTTAAAAAACAAATTGAAAAATTATTACAACCTGGATTACAATGTGTTGATTTAGTATTTGATGAAATGCAAAGAATGGCATTTCAATCAGAAATGGGTGAATTATCTAGATTTCCACAATTACGTGATAGATTATTTGAGATAGTACAATTACAATTGCGATCATGTGTTGGTCCTACACAAAAAATGATAACGAATTTAATATCAATAGAACTTGCGTATATTAATACATCGCACCCTGATTTTATTGGAGGTAAACAAGCAGTAGCACAATTAAATAAAAGATTTCAACAACAACAACAACAACAAGCGGCTTCTGTTAGTGGTAGTAATAGTAATAGTAATATTAATAGTAATATAAATGCTCAAGGTATGTCAATGGTAGATAGTCCAGATAAATTGAATATGAGTGGTGATTCTGATCATTCAGATCATATGCCACAATGGGCTGCTAATGGTAATGGTATTGGAAACGAAGGAGGATCCATGTCCCCAAGCAGTGGTAATGATAGTAATAAAACTGGATTCTTTAATATTTTCAAACCATCTGGTGCAAGTGATATGCCACCACATCCTCCAATGCACAGTAGTAGTAATAGACTCAGTATACCTGGTTCTAGTATGCGTTTACATAATAATAGTAATAACAATAACAATATTAGTCATAATACCCATGATTTTATAAGATTACCACATGTACCTGATAAGATGAGATCAGGTAGTATTCCAACAGAAAGAGAAAGAGTTGAAACAGAAATTATTAAATCATTAATACAAAGTTATTTTGATATAGTAAAAAAAAATTTTACTGATATGGTACCAAAAACAATAATGCATTTCCTAGTCAATTCATTTAAAGAAAATTTACAAAATGAATTAGTAAAAGAGTTATACCGTGAGGATATTATGGTTGATTTAATGAGGGAAACTGATGATGTTGCTACTAGAAGGAAAGCATGTAAAGAAATGAAAGATTTGTTGAGAAGAGGCTTAGAGATTGTGAATGAAGTCAGAGATTTTAACACTTTTAAATAAAATTAAATAAAAGGGAAGGGAAGAGAAGAGAAGAGAAGAGAAGAGAAAACATGGATACACAAGAGAAAGTGAGAAAAAAAATAGTGTGACCAAAACGGAAGCAAAGAACATAAACACAAGACAGAAATGGAAAAGGAAAAAGAAACGGGAAGAGAATAGTGTAGTGTAGGAACAAATAACAGTAATAACAGTAGCAAAGACACAGTTAACAGTGTATATATAATGAAGCAAGTATCTTGATTAAATATTAATTATTATATAATATGTACTATTTACATTTACAACTGTACAGCACAAGTTCGCAAGAAAAGGGAAGGGAAAGCATGCAAATTCCCCACATATAATGTTGCAAAAAAAACAGCAGCTGCAATAACCATTGAAAAGACTTCCTTAGTTTCTACATGTGCTGCATCAAAATCTGTTGTTGTTTCTGGTGCTATCATCCCACATCCCATATTAATTCAACTTATTCTTTAGGTAACTATAACTGTTAACAGCAGTAACAATAATAGATAAAGATAAAACGATAAGTAACAAAAAGAAAGCAGAACAAAGAAACAAAACAAACAAACAATGCCTAAAGCCTAAAGTGAAAGGGTTGAAGGGGGGGCTGGGACTTGGTAGTTTGGCGTGCGGTATGCGTAAGTTGAGTGTATTACAATGTAAATAAAATCAAATAAAAATAAAAACAATTTCAAAATAGCAAATCGCTGTCATTGTCAGTAGTTAATGCTTCCAGGACTAGTGCTAGTCTTCGTGTCGCTTGAGAGTGAAGATGAGGAAGGGGGTTACAACTTTCTTATGGCAAAATCGATTCCAACCAAGCACATGATCGTTGTAATTTCAGCATAATGTAATTCATTTAATCATATCATATCATATCACATTATTTCTACATAACATTACAAAAGTGTTACAATAACTCCCTACAAAGTTGCTTATTATGTTTCACTGTAAATCCTCTATACACAAGAGTTTAACAAATCACTAAAGTGTGCAGAAGAATATGTGAAATCGTTGTCTTCCAAGCGTGAAATTGCCTTCAATGCAGGGGGAATGTGGGGTGAGATGGTGAGATGGTGAGATTTGAGATTCAAATTGATTCAATCAAACAATCAAACAGGTTGATTGACTGACTGACAGAGAGGCATTTGAGCATGAACGCAGCAATAAACGAAGAGATCAACGAAGAAAGGTACCAGTTCGTACTCAGTCTGTACCTAATTCGAACACAGTACACTCAAATGGGCCTATTTCAGCCTGATTTCATTTGGGTCACCTTTAGATCGATGATAGCGAGTAAGTACAATAGAACTGATGATGATATACAAACAGCTGTGAATGATTGGTGTGATGATCATGTGGCAGCAGGAGTAAAGTATGGACATATCAGCAAATGGAACACATCACTGGTTACCAATATGAAGAATCTATTTGAAGATAAGAGTGACTTTAATGATGATATTAGTAAATGGAATGTGAGCAGTGTTACTAACATGAGTCACATGTTCTACGAGGCTAGCTCCTTTAATGGGGATATCTCTGGATGGAATGTCAGCAGTGTTACTGACATGAGTGACATGTTCAGAGAGTCGCTCTTTAATGGGGATATCTCTGGATGGAATGTCAGCAGTGTTACTAACATGCAAGCCATGTTCCAGTGTGCAGTCTCCTTTAAAGGTGATATCACTAGATGGGATGTGAGCAGTGTTACTAACATGGCTGGCATGTTCATGAATACACCCTCCTTTAATGGGGACATCTCTAGATGGAATGTCAGCAGTGTTACTAACATGAGAGCCATGTTCCAGTGTGCAGTCTCCTTTAATGGGGACATCTCTAGATGGAACGTCAGCAGTGTTACTACCATGGAACGCATGTTCAGAGAGTCGCTCTTTGATGGGGATATCTCTAGATGGAACGTCAGCAGTGTTACTCACATGGAATTCATGTTCAGCGAATCCCAGTTTGATGGGGATATCTCTGGATGGAAGATCGAAAATTGTTGTAAAACTTATGAAATGTTCGATGGTTGTCCAATTCAAGAAGAACACAAACCTATAGGGGTGAATCAAATTCATAGTATGAATGGTAATTACTGAACAGCTTAAAGCAAGAAAAATTCTATTGTTTTGGATGTGGGATCTCTAGATAGAGAGTAGTGTAAGCAAGTAAGCAAGTAAGCAAGGCAAGGTTGATTAAATGTACAGATGTAAAAAGACTATTGACTAATGACTACTAGATTTTCTTTTCGTTCATAATCTTAGCGTTGCATTGCATTTCATCACATTGTATCGTTTCTGTGGAGTGGTAGTCGTAAAGTTGAAGTTGAACTTTAAATTAAGTTAAATTAAGTTAAGTTAATGGTTAATTATATATACAAATTGTACTTTCCCCTTCTAACCTTCTAATGCCGATTATCTATCACCTGACCTGATACCCTACTCATCATCCAGTGCATCTTATCTTAATCTACTCTTCTTCATCAGCATCAGTAACAGCTGCACCAATAACTTGTTGCATAGTAGATGATGGAATGACACTACCACGTTTAACAACAGGATTAGAACCAATAGGATCACTATATGATACTGCAGCTGGACAGACATCACATAAAATAACATAAAATACTATCTACCTTCTTACCTTCTATCTTTTCTTTTTATACACTGACCTCTTCACCATCTTCATCTGAGTATGATTCATATTCTTCCCCAATCTCATCGTACCCCGCCTCCTCCTCCACCTCATCGTCATATTCGTCATTGGATCCAAATTCTTCCACATACTCTTGTTCTGCAATTGAGAGTCCTCCAAGTGCCATCTGAATTCGTGCTTCTAGACTTTGAAGTCTTTGTTCCGCCTCTTCCGCTGCTGCCTCTGTTTCTTGTTGCCATACAACTTCTGGTTTGTGTTCTTTTTGCTTTTGCTTTTGCTTTTGAAATTCAGATGATTTTCGTAATTCATTTACTTCAGCTGATATTGATGCTGATAAAGATAAAGATGAAGATGAAGATAATAATGATGAAAATACTGTGTTGGTGTTAGTGTTGGTCAATACTTTCTCATTATTGTTATCATTTTGTTTCTGTTTCTGTGTTTGTGTTTGTGTTTGTGTCTTTGGAGATGATGATGATATTGTAACTTGTATGGGAATGTTGTTGTCAATGTGATTGTGATTGTGATTGTGATCGTCATTATCGTTGCTATTATCATTGTCATTGTTCAATGAAAAAGAATCCTCATCTTCATAATTATAATCAGTGGGAACTAAAATATTCAGAATACCATCCTCTTCCTCTTCCTCTTCCTCTTGGTCTTGGTTACTGATACTGATACTAATACTATCGGACATAGCGATTTCACTTCTATGAGATAAACTATAACCAGTATCTTTATTTGAAAATGATAGTACTGGTGCACCAAATACTGTAGCTTCTGGTGCTTTTGCTTTTGGTTCTGGTTCTGGCACTGGTGGCACAGAATAAACAGCAGCTTCTTTCTCTATAACGTATCTAGTCGCAGCTGCACCATTATGGCTAGTTTTGACTTTCATAGAATTTGAGCGAATAGATGTCAGTGGTGCTGGTGCTGGAGCTGGTGAAGGTAACTTCTCGTAATCGGTATTTGGGTTAGGGTTAGGGTTAGAATCAGTGTCAATAGATACTTTCATGGTAGTGACAGTTCTTGCTTTTGAATTTGCTGCACTTGCACTTGCACTTGCAATTGCACTACCTCTCTTAGGGATGAGTTTTCTTTGCACAGAAGAACCAAAACCAACACCGTGTATGCCTAATGATTTCACTGCAAGTTGAGTAGATCCACCTGCTGCACATACTCCTGTTTTTGATGTTGAAGTACCTTTACCACTTTTGCCATTATTATTTGTAGCTTGTTCCTGTACATGTAATTTTGCCATTACTGTAGATGCAACTAACATCCTTACATCATGTTCTACACCCTTTGGAAAATCTAAATTCATTGGTATTTGAAAAGTTGGTGCAGCTATTCTATTTAATCCTGTTGTTGACATACCTGTACCTCCTATACCGCATGTACCTCCTGTACGAGTACTAATAGCAGTTGTAACAACGGATGATACAGGTAATGTAAATATTTTTCTTAATTTAATTATAGGTTTAACATTAATACTTATGATATTCGAATATTCTGCACCTGTAAAACAAAATGAAGTAATAAATTGTAAATCAATAATAACATTGGTCCATCTATCATCACCACAATTAATATCAATATTACACCATTCCCATGGTATTTGTGCATGTAATTGATTACATTCAAATTTATTAAATAAACTTGAAAAGTGTAAACGTAAACGTTGACCACGTTTACTCAAAACTATTACTTCAATTGATACTTTACTTCCTCCTGCTCCTACTGTTGTATCCTTTCCTTTTACTTGCATACCACATTTCATACCACAATTCACTTGTAAACATAGAAATGGTTGAATAATACCAAGTGAATCACGTGATGATGATGGACATTGAATTTGTGTTGACGCACTTGCACGATTCATTTCATAACAATAACCACGAATATAACGCTCATATGTACGAGACACATTTCCTAAAAATGAAGCATAGCGTTGGTCTTTGCCATTTCCTGATGGAGTCAGAATCTCAAGACCCTGTGTTCCTGTTTGATGTGAAGAAGAAAACATGGAAATTTTTTTGAAGTTTATATGTGTATATTTCAGTCACTAACCCAAATCAAATGTAGCAAAATTGGTAACTCTTTTGATTGAAAATGCAAGTCTACAATATATCTCTAGTGTTATGCAAAAAAGTCGTCTTAA
>JACKZZ010002661.1_pt1 | contig 21932 bp, 15 predicted proteins | sample 8027871 | NCBI WGS metagenome assembly JACKZZ01 (sample SAMN15724774, study PRJNA655200) | protist metagenome | isolation source: fluorescence activated cell sorting (FACS) single amplified genomes of... | place: USA: West Boothbay Harbor, Gulf of Maine | collected 2000-07-19 | reverse complement strand
TTTGAATTACTTGTATGTGGTGGTGATGGAACCATATCAAGTATATCAGTTAATTGCATACTATCACGTTTATTTTGTTCTTCTTTAAGTTGTTTACGTTTTGTTGCTTGTCTTGTTTTCATTAATCTTGGTTTTGCTTTTACTTTTCCTTTAATATTTGTTTTTGTTTTTGTTTTTGTTGATCGTTGATTACCATTATTATTGTTTGTTTTCTTGTTCATTTGATTCTTGTTGTTATGCTTATTCTTATTTTTATTGGCACTACTATGGTTACTATTTTTTTTACTCGTGTCATGACTGTTGCTTTTACTATTATCAAAAGAGCTGTTACCATTTGTTACAGATGAAGAGTGATTGTTAGTTGTTATATTTGTTGAATTTGTCACATTGCTATTGGCACTGCTGTTAATATTAATATTATTATTGTTATCACATTCATTTAACATAATTAATTCAATTTCATTTAATGATGCTTCAAAATCTTCAATTGGCATTGAATCAAATACAAAATCATCATTGTTGCTTGTGTTTACATTGGAATTAGAAGTTGCATTGGCGTTGATTGACAATTTACGACGTTTTGCTTGATGTGAATGTTGTATTTGACTACCATTATTTTCACCATTATTGTTGATTACAATCATACTATTATTACTACTGCTGTTATTACTTGTTCCCATTCCATTATAACTTCCAAAATTAACACTATCCACATTAATAAATGGTATTGTACTGCAGTTGTTATTGTTACTATTATCATTTAAACAATCCAATTGTTTTCTTTTACGACTTTTTACTTGTGATGTTTTTGTTTTTGTTTCTGTTTTTGATTGCTGTTGTTGCTGTTGTTGCTGTTGCTGCTGCTCTTCTTCTTCTGTTTCTTGAATGAAAGGATTACTAAATTTATTACGATTTTGACGAGTTTGATTTGTTGGTATTTGATTTGGTATTTCAAATTGATTTATATCATGTTTGTAAAGATTGAAACCATTTGGCCCATTGGAACGATTCGTTTGATTCATGTGATCAATGGTGTTAACGTTCACAATGCTGTTGTTGTTATTGTTGTTGTTGTATCCATGAAATGAAACATTTTGTGGTTCTACAGCATTGGTACCTTTAGTATTGCTATTGTTATTGTTTGGATTGCTATTACCACTAAAAAATTGATTCAATTTTTGCTTCGTGTTGCGTCTTTCAATGTTTGAAAACATAGATTTAATGTTTGCTTGACTTTTTTGCCCATTGTTTCGTTGCCCTTTGGAATTCTATCAAGAACGAACAAAATTAATCACAAGGACTGTGCAGTAACCGTCAAAACAGGAAATCATGTTGTAAGGAAATGCAATATGCATCGTCTACCAAACTGTGGAGTTCGAATTCATGTTGCTCAGCGATGAATTGCAAGTGAGAGATTATATAAAATGGCGACGACAAGTCTTCTATAACTATAAGTGCAAAGCTAGAAGCTGTACCGAATAAACATTTTAAACGCAACAAGGACATCTTGGTTCGGCAAATTTATATACCCTCAATTTTCTTTTTGGACGAGTCGTGCTGAAATTCTTTGGATTGCTTTGAGATACTGATTCCTTGAGTAAGTAGCGAATTTCTTCTTTTGTATGTTGACAACGTGAATCGAATCTCAGTGTATATATTATCCATTCAACTAAACAGCCAGGGTGCAATGTCTCAATGTGATTGTATTTGTTTTGTTCCATTGCTAGATCCATACATTCAGGTTCGAATACGTTTGAATTTTCAAAAACTTTTTGTATCCATGAAGCCAATTGTGACAATGCACTTTTATACCAGCTACCTCCAAAATAACCAATAGACATATTGTATGAACTTTGGTCAGTATTGGATATTCGAACAGGGTTTAGTTTACTTGCAAACATATAACCGTCAAGTCTGCGATATCTATTATATTCACTTGCAATTTGATACAAATGCCTTCGAAATATATAATTAATGCAATCCAACTGTAAACCAAACTCAAATTGTGGATTATTTTGTTCATTCTTCTGAGAAAGTATCAATGTTCCAATTTGAAATCCATATTTTAAATCATTAATATCTAATCCACTAAATTCAGCTGCCAAATATAAATACGCATGTTTCCACGCATAAATTTTTTTTGCAAAGTGATCAAATCTGCTTTGTGAAATGCTCTTATAATATTCCAACGGCACCCTTTCACGAATTTTAAAAAAATGTGAAATGATATTGTTGTACTGTTTTAAATATTCAACATATTCTGTAATACGAGTAATAATGACTCGAAACTGAGTCAACAGCTGGAGAAATGCATCGCAAAGGTAAAAAGCATTTGACACGTTCCGTGATTTCACATCGTGAATACTTTGATATATACGTGCACACAAAGTTTGTCCATTCGTGCTATCTAAAATAGCGCAAGCTTGTGATAAATTATATACAGGAATCAAATGATCACTATCTTCAATTACAATTGCTGCAGTTTTGTTATTGTAAAAAATTGGTTTCTTTCCAGGTGATAAAACTGTTCCAGATGATGCACGCGATGATATGCTGTTTCGTTGAATCAGTACTTCTAGTTCACCTGATTGAGACGCTGATTGAGACGCTCTTTCAAAGTTTCCAAACAATGGAAAAATTTGTTCCGGTTCAGCAGGTTTGCTATCTGATGTATCGTTGTCAGAGTTGATTGATTCCAATGTCAAAATATCAGGTTCCAAAGGGCTATGGTTGCCCAAATTTGGAGCAGAATCTTGACTGTCTTCTGCGTACATAAATGATGCAATTGATTGATTGAAAAATTCTAATACAATCAGTGCAGTTAAAACACTAGCGTGAGTGAGTAAACTGTGATAATGCAACATTTTCATCTTCTCCAAGTTGGTGTTCCGAGTCATAAGACTAAATTAAAACTCACAGTTATACGGTGCTTTGCACTGTTTGCACAATCATCATATATGATACCGTAGCGATGTCATCATAGGAAGAACTTTGCAGCTGTTATTCTTTCGTTTGCTTGTCATGCAAACAGCGTTTGTGAGTCAAGGGTTTAAACAGTGCTAATGAACAGTACTAGTTAACAACACAGTAACTACATACAGTACATTGTGGATAATTTAATTAATTCAACAAATTAGCTCTACACACGATAGACAATAATTCAATTTAATCACATACAAACACAACAAGGAAAACAACTCTTTGGTACAGGTACACTTGTTGTATGTTTTCCCAAACTCCAATCAATTGAACGTCGTTGTCTCGACTTTCTCGCATAGAACGCATTAGAATCTGTTTCACCTCCAGAAGCATGCCACATGGCTTCCAAATCTACTTCACTACTTGATTCTGATTCTTCTTCACTGTCAAAAAGTTGAGGTGACATAGGTGACACTGATCTAGATTGATCAGACTTTGGTGTCTTAATAAATGTTGATTTTTTTAGTTTATTGATAATTTCTTTTTTCGATGGTTTGATATTTGAGTTGATATCAAATTTTAATGCATACATTACCCAATCAGGTAAATTTTGAGGATTTAAATGTGTAATATCATCATATCTTGAATTATTCATTGCTTGTTCCATCCATTCAGGTTCACAAGCATTTGAACATTCAAATGTTTTTCTAATCCATCCACCAAACTGTGAAAGCATAGATTTGTACCAATCACTTGCAAAATACTCAATTAAATGTGGATCTGACATGTTAGATGCAGTTGTGTTTTCTGGATTTAAGTTATGTGAAAACATATAGATTTGAAGTTTACAATAGTGATCATATTCACTTGCTAATTGATATAACCTTCTTCGAAAAATATAGTTCATGCAATCCAATTGAAATGAAAACATAAATTTTTCATTAACATTTTCATTATCATCATCACCTGAAGTAAGTTCATGCATTGCAAATGTTCCAGTTTCAAATCCATCTTTTAAAGAATCAATATCAAATCCACTTTGAGCAGAAGCAACAAATAAATAAACATGTTTCCATGCTTGAATGTATTTAGCATAGTAAGCTAATCGATTTCGCAAACGCGTACCACGATTGGCACTAGCTACCAAATCTGGAATTTTATTTTTTTGCAAATGTACCGATGTTTGAAAGTTGAATTTTTTTAAAGTTGTAATTAAGTCTTCCATATCTGCTGTGATGGATCGAAAATGTGACATTAATTGTGGATATGGTCGAGAATGATAAAAATTATTGAGTGGCCGGTCATCAGCGACAAGTTCTTCGTACTGTTCCGGTTCTTGTGCATCTGAATTATCAGTCAAATACATTTTCTTGAATGTTTCTGCTTCGAGTAATTCTGTACTGATGGTTGCGTACAATGACTTGTGCCGACCAGGCTCTAGAATAGAACAAGCTTTGGACAAGTTATAAACAGGAATTAAATGATCATTGTCTTCAGGGATAATTGTTATGTTTTTGTCACCAATTTTTGATGGTTGTCGATGAAAACTTGGTTTTTTTCTTGGGGAAAATACACCTGAACCTCTACCTGAATTAGATGCACGCGATGATGTTCTGCTTGCTTGATCAAATATTGAAAAATCACCAAGTAATTTCACAACAGCACCAGGAGTGTGATTGTCACGATCTGACCCTGTTTCTAGTGAATCTACACTTTCACCAAGTGCGTCAAGACCAGGTTCGAATAAAGCAGGTTGTAAAGGATTAATCTGAATTTCGGGTATACGTATATTTGAAGTTTGTATTTGTTTTTGATTGTTCTCATCTGCAGGTATTGCTGTTGAATGTGAAACATCATCGCTGCAACTGCAAATTGAAGATTTGAAGTCAGTTACCAACAAAACAAAACATAAAACCTTCAACAGGTAATTGCTGTTTACAGAGTCAACCATCATTGGAAATATAATGTCAAACTCAATTTGATGTTTGTACTTTTGAGTTTGATGACGGTGAGTTTGATTACGGTGCGATTAGCTGAATACTACCGTGAAGGAAACTTGGTTCGAACGGAACGGTAATCAAACATGTGCAGCTGCTCACAAGCGAAAAGTGATACTAGACTGTATATCATAGAGTATTTTGAACGCGTTAAATAGGTACAATAGCGAGTAAAAAATTCAACATAATTCAAAATTGGTGTTTACAGTTTACTTAGTGGAAATCAAGTGTTAAAAACTACATCAATTCAGATCTGCTTGATGCAACATCACAAACGAACCTGTATGCAAATTCATGAAGGAGTACAAATTGTCGAAGCCATAATTTGGACGACTTGACCAATCCACAATAGTCCAAGAAGAATCGAAAATGCTATAATGACACCCCTGAAGTTCTTCATTTCTTCGCTTTCGTTGCTACCATTGTCAATAAGAACAGTTGCTTGTTTGAAGCCGCATGCTCCTTTTGGAAGCTCAGATGCGCTGTATAAATCTTCACATGTATACGGTTCAAGTACCTGAAATCGTTGCAAGTTCCACCAAACAAAAAAATTTTGTGAGTATGTGTTTTGGAGAAAAGTTTCCTGCTCTAGCATGTCAACACACATTTTTGCCTTGTTCAGCTATACAATGGTATGTACATATTCTGGCTGTGTCAGCGCACATAAATCCAGCGTATTTTTCAGGGCAGTTCCACGTGTTTTCCTTCGTCTCGATTTGCCAATGGTTATACTGCAGCTTTGCTTGATGTAATTGCTCATTGGGTTGATTTGTTCCTGTTTTCACTTTGAGTAGAAAAGCCACCAGAACAACAAACGTGATGTAATGATGCATCTAGCTAACAATGGATTTTCGAACACACTTCTGTTTGCATTTGTGCAAACCATGAAGCAAATAGCTTCAGAAACAAACATGCTCATGATCAATGATCATGAGCATCCATACTAATAATCACATGGTTAAGAATAGTAGACTTCAACAAAAAAATTGGTCGAGACTAGATCATATGTTGGAAGCTTCCCATTATTTACATCATGTCACAACCCGCCGCATCATCCACAGAAACGAACATACCACATCGAATTTTTACTTATGGAACCTTATCTGATACAGATGACAGTGGCGCACCTTGGACAAGCAAATTAACCAAAGGATGCAACGGAACGACTGGTAAAATTTTTGGTTATAAATTATATCAACATAACATTTGGAATGAGTTAGAAAATAACCCAAATTTTGATGTTTCATCAGTTATAAGATATCCATTTGCAATTAAAACAAATAATCCAAATGATTATGTAATTGGACGAATTTTAACATGGCCTGATGATAATTTAGCCAAAAATAAAATTGATTTTATGCAAAAATTGGCAGAATTTGATAAAGTAAATTGTTGTTCATCAAATAAACCAGAAAATAGTTGTTTATTTCAAAGAAAAATTGAAAAAAATATTATTATGGTTGATAAATCAAATGAAATTAATAGTATAACAGTGAAAAAGGTTTCAAATAATGGCCAGAATGGCAATGGTGATGTCAATGATGAAAAAGCAGAATTTGGAAATCAAGACGAGGTGGGTCGTGATCGCAAGAATAATCAAAATGAAAAATCAGTAGAATGTGTATTTTATTATCGAAAATATGAAAATATTAATAATTGGAAAAGAAATGTTGTTGAAATACCATTTGGCACATGGAAATATCGTAATTGGTATAATTATTCAAAATTTAACAGATTAAATCAAACTGCCGAAAAAAGATTAATTCCATTAATGTTTGAAGAAATGAATCAACAAATAAATGGATTGTGTAAATTAAATAAACAGTTTATCAATCGCAATACAATCAATTTAAAAGACGGCAACAACGAGAAAGGAAAACATAAACATAAATACAAAGGAAAGCAGCAAAATAGTGTTACTAGCAATAACAATCATTTATTTGATATTAATTCACGAAAAGAAGCATTATATTTATTAAATAAATTATCAGGTTATGAAAATGGTATATCAAAACTAAAACAACAATTAATTGAATTGGAAAATAATGTAACAGATTTTAAATTAAATATTATGAATTCAAATGCAATGGGTGTCGGTACTGATTGTGGTGGTAATGGTAACAATGAAAATAATGGAAATAGAAAATGGTTTAATGTTCCAAATGAAAAAAATTGGCGAAAATGGGATATTAAAAGTGTAATTAATTGGATTATGTCACTTGAAAATGGTAGATATGGTAAATATTGTGCAAGTTTAGAATATAATTTTACAAATGATGATGTTACTGTTGATTGTATTGATTCAATTGATAAACAAGATCTAAAACAATGGGGTATTGATAATTTTAAAGATCGTTGTCAATTAATCAAACATTTTCAAAGATTGATTAAAATTGAATCAAATAACAGTAGCAATGAAAATGATTGTAAAAATGACAACAATTATGAAATGGATGGCACTGAAGGAGCATCATTTGAAGGAAACGAGGGCAGTAGTAGTTTGACTTCAACTAGTGATCCTGCCAATGAATCTGCCGCATAGTGTAAATTGTGTTAAATTGTTCGTAAAATGTTGTGAAGAGTACGTCCAAAATTAATGTTTCAAAATAACATTTCTAAATCCTTTTACATCGCACCAGCTCGCTCGCGGTTGGTCATGGCAACAAAAAAACGCAAAAATCAAAGGAAGCAGTCAGCATTGCAACGCAAAGTATTTGTTCAAGTTTCTTTTGCGTTTTACTGATTGTTAAATGTTGTATGTGCGTTTCTCCATTCATTCACTTCCAATGGTGTCATTCTAAAAATGAAATTGGAATTGGAATTCAAATCACTCCATATTCTATCGATTGTGTTTGCATTTCCATCAACGTTTGCCACACTTCTAACACATGTTTCATTGTTACTGGCATCCACGTTGGCGTTTTGTCCATTTGCAACATTGTTTCGATAATTGACTCTGCTCTGATCTTGTTTCGGTCCCATTTGAGTCTGATTTTGATTGGTCGCATTGCTACTTTCATCATTATTTTCAGCAATACTGTTATTGTCATCAAATTCTAGCCTGTTGGATATCAATGGAACAGCAGTGTACGCTGTACCATTGTTATGGTATCCACCCATTTCCATTATTTTGTAACTTGCCAAACATCTCAAATTCTCAATGTTGAGATAATTTGCTGCATTTACAAGTTTATATAATGATTCTAATGGCACACTATCAATAAATATTGTTTCAAATTCATTCCGTATGTTCTCTATTGCAATCTCATGATTCTTATTACTTGCACAATATTGTAAATAAGCAACAATATATTGCATAGTTTGATCAACATCACTGTCAAAATAAAATATAAATATTTTTGGAACAATTGCAAATTGAGCTATTATTTCACAAATTACTTTTGGAATGTCCCAACTTTGTGGTAATTGACTATCTTCAATACTTCTTTGTATATCTCCAACTTGACTTTTACATTCTTCTGGTAAATCTTTGTATGATTTCGAATGCATCGTTTGTAATTCTTGCGCTATCATTGGACAAAATGATAATTGTTTTTTCGTTAAACAGACAACGTTATCGCCTAAAGCATGACCAGGTGTTGTGAACATTATGTCATCATTAATGTTGTCGTCGCTTTCAAATGAGTTGTTGGAATTTGCCATCATTTAGTTGCAGTTGATTTGAGTTGACACACAACTTTACAACATGTACCAAAGTACTAGATCTAGATGATTATATTTTCAAATAATTCTACTTTCTTTCGTGTTACTTACTTTTCAGTTTGTAAAATTGTTCGTCGATCATCCATGGGAAGTTCAACAGCAAAGATGAACGTACCATCACAAGAGCAGAAACAAAATGATAATCAAACCAACCATAAAGTTCCAAATGTTGTATCTTTTGAAGATAGCATTCGTGGTGCATTATTTGGTTTATACGTAGGTGATGCATTAGCAATGCCAGTACATTGGTATTACAGTTTAGGACAATTATCAAAAGATTTTCCTAAAGGTATTTATAAATATGAAAAATCAGTATCAGTATTTCCAGGTTCAATAATGAATTTATCAAATACAGGTGGTGGTGGACGTGGTAGTGATAAAGGAACAATTATTGGTGATGTAATAAATCATGGTAAAAAAAAATATTGGAAAAAAGGTGGAAATATTCATTATCATTTTGGTTTAGAATGTGGTGAAAATACATTAGATGCACAAATTACAAAATTATTAACAAATTCAATTATTAAAAATAAATTTAAATTTAATAAATTTGAATTTTTAAAAGATTATACAAAATTTATGACAACACCAAATTCACATAATGATGTCTACGCGTCTACTGCACATAGAATGTTTTTTGCAAATTATATTAAATATTGTAATGTTGATAAAAACGATAAAAACGGTGAAAACAACAGTAAAAATGGAAAATTTGAAGAATGGATTTTAAATTGTCCTGATGATGATGGACATAACGTTGCTGCTATTGATATGTTGATTAATGTTTCACCTGTGGTTATAATTGAATATTTAAGAATGAAAAAACAGAAAGTTTCTAGCGTCGCTAATATTAATAGTAATACCACCAATGATCATGATACTGGTGGTGCGAAAGCAGAAGAAAAAACAGAAATAAAAGATAATAGTAAAAATTCTGCAGTTGTTGAAGACGTACATGGTATACAAAATTTAGTTTGGAAAGATTTAGTGAATAGTTTACGAAATGTATCAAATAGTAATGTTTCTAAACGTGCTGTATATTGTTATGTTGAATTATTATGTAGTATATTAGATTATAGATATAATAGCAACAGCAATAGCAAAGATAACAAAGATAGTAAAGAAGAGAGTAAAGTATTAGAAGAATTAATTGTAACAATTGGTAAAAAATATAATTTTGGTGTCAATAGATATGATAAATCACCAATGGTAGCATGTTATATTGATTCATCATTTGAAGCATTATTAACATATGGATATTATAATTCAAATAATTGTTCAAATGCATTATTTGCAAGTGCAAATGGTGGTGGTGAAAATGTTGCACGTGGTTCTTGTTTAGGATCAATTATGGGTGCATTTTATGGTTATAATAATGGTTTTGTCAATCATTTAAAAACAGATTTAATTCAACAAAAAGAAATAAATCAACAAATCGATGACATTTTAAAACATTTTGATAATCCCACATCTGATGATATTAAACAAGATGCTGCTGAAGCTGCTCAACAATGACTGTGTCCGTGTGATTTAATTGCATGCATGCTCTAAATTGATGCTTTTGGCGCTGTGATGCATGCATTCAACAATGCACGCGCAAAGCCATGTTAAAAAATAGACTTTGATTGCAAAATTAATTAATGGAAGCAACCCAAGCAAAGTGCAACTGTTGCCAACAATCAGACAGCTTAAATGTTTTAAATTGACTTGAAATGATTGACAATATATCTGTCTAGCTAGATTGCAACTTCAAAAAGTTGTTGCAGATCCAGTATTTCCGCCACAATCGTGTTGATGAATTGCAAGAAATGATTCTTACTTTTCAACCAATGGAACGTTTCACGTAGTCAATGACAAACATGTTGTTGTGGATATATCCGGGATCAGAAAGGAGTTGTCCTAGTTAACATGACGAGTGGTCATTGACATGACCGTGCATCTTCAGTCCTATCGTGTTAAGTTTGAGTAACAATTTCTAAATTGAGACTATAAAACAATCAATGCATATTGGTGGATCAATAGTTTTGATACAAAAAAAGAACATCAAACGCGTTGAACAAATGTAAACCCAAACAAGAACAATTACAAATTATGTTGGTTGATATAAGTGATGAACAAATACAAATAGATTTGGCAGAAAAGGAAAAGGCAAAGGAAAAACCAATTCAACAAATAGGACGGTTACGTCATGACAACCAACATCACCAAAAGCAACACGAATGTCAACACTAGCAACACTAGCAACAGGACACATGTTTACCTCAACACCAACAGCCTAACTAGCAGCAGTTACAAGAGCACGTGCACAATCAAGAAGAATCAATGTAAATACCAGAGCATCAATTGTACGAATACTGGTAACACTGCCCGTGGTTGGCCAACAATATTGATTTACGGAAATAAAGGAACAATCAAAACAACAGCCATTCATACAAACACGCATTTTACAAAAAATAAAAATAGGAAAAATAATACCACCGCCACAAATCAAATATCGAAAAATAAAAAAAACAAAAGAAAAACAAATAAACACCACAAACACAACAAGAACAACAAATATCACAAATACAACAACCATAATTATAATAACAATAATAATATCATTTTATCGAGCGTTAGCAAGAAACAGAGGCTATCAATGACAACACCACCACCACCACTGGATAATTTGATTGATTATTCAACTTATGGTATCAGAAAATTAAAACGAAAATCGAAACAAAAGAGACATGATTTATCAATGGAGTGTCCGTCATATATGAAAGACGTGTTTGGATTAATTGCACAATTTGGAACATTAGGTGATATCATTGTATTAAATAAAATTAATAAAGAGTGGTTTAAATTTACTTGTTTATTTAATACAAAGGTGATTCGAGATGAAGATGAAAATAACAGCAGTAAATTAACAATTGGCAGGAGTATCAATACAGTTGGGTGCAATTTGTATCAAAGTATTATTTTTCATATGTTTTGTAATTTAGATGTCATGTATCGCAATCCAATTCAAAGTGGTACAAATTTATTACATAGTAAATGGCATAAAAGTGAATGGTTTTCCAGTTTTAAACATTTTAATCAAAATTTGTTATTGTTGGCATGTGATAATTTTAATAAATATACATTTGTAAATGACGCATTTCCATATATTGCACAAAAATGTTGTCAATTTATGATTAATTTGAATGTTTGTAAACAATATCATATAATACCGTTTAATGAAGAATATAATTTTTTTCATTCGCCAAATGAAATACAAAAAAGAGAAGAATTTTTTGACAACTCTGCAAAAAATAGTTTGATGTTTATAAACGACATTGTGCGAGAATATGATAAGTGCACGCAAGAGTCGAAACATTTTAGTGACAAAAGTTTCAATGTCGTTTATTTTTGTAAATTTTACTTTTATGTTGAATCATTGATTGATGATTTGAAACGATCAACAAAATTACATCCTGAATTACAAAATGAAGACCAATATAGAACAAATGATAGAAGTGTACCATTTGCCAAATTATTTGATTGTTTTAATTTTTGGAATGTTATTTGTAATAGTTGTCAATGTGATGAAAAACAATCAAGTTCAATTGGAAATGTTTTGTTTTGTTTGAACAATGTGGATTTGTTCAAAAAGAGAAATGATATATCAGTACATTCATTGTTTGTTTGTGAGTCAGTGTTAAAATTATTGATTGTATCATTTGGTGATGATTTGGATGATGGTAAACAAACTATTGAAAGACCTAATAAACAAAGAAACGTATATACTTGGCATGAATTCATGTGCTGTTTGTCAATACACACTCAAATACATCTCAGACGCTTTAATTATCCGTTTGATATTCAATCGTGGACACGACAACCAGGTATTTTAGAATCTGAAAATTGGTTTGATAAAATTGATGATAAATATGAATTTGGATACGAGATTATGTGCTCTCGGTCATTGATTCGAAATATTTTATTTGATAGAACAAAACAAACAAGTCACAACATAATTGGACTGTTTCACAATGGAATTATCACAACAATGGAAATATCAAGTAATCAGCGAATTGGTGATCCCAAAATGGGAAATCAACATAAGGTGATCCCTGGTGATGATGGATCAGACATTGAAAACCGCAGGTCTGGTGCTTTCACGGAAAGTATTCTAGGGTTTGCTCAAAACAGATTGCGAATTAAATCATTAATTATTTGTGAACAGGAATATATAAACAATCATATGCAACGAATTTATCCAAATTTAGTTCATCCAAACTGGAAAGAATATTCTTCTATAATTTATAAAACGAATGTAGTAAAAGAAATTTATGATTTGCGAACAATGGAAAATATTGTAGAGTACACAATCAATCGTCGAAAATATCTCAATTATGTTGAAAATCCAGCAACTGCCGAACAACATAATGGTACTTGGTTTTATGAATTCCTCACACTTGATTCATGGTACGATGCGAGACATAAATTTGCGAAATAATTGCAAATTAAAATAAATATAAAATAATAATTACTGTTTTACATTGGTTATTATTTATAATTGCATATATCACTTCTTCTTTCCTTTTATTTTGTTCATGCATTATTACATGTACGAACCAATGTTACTGCTGTTCTTTGCTTTGCCTTTACTCTTTCTGCCTCCTCGTTTGCGAAAACGTCCTCCACTTGCAGAGTTTCTATTATGTCCAGTATTTGTTGTGTTATTTATGCCTTGGAAATATGGCTATGCAGCATGTCTTTGGTATCCTGGGTGTCCTCCGTGTCCTCCGTGTCGTCCGTGTCCTCCATGTCCCATATATCCTGTTTGTGGTCGAGCTGATGTTTCAGTTGTTGTATCATGCATATTACGTGGTCTCGCGGCTACTGGTTGCATTGACGTTCTTCGATGTTGTGGTTGTTGTGAATGTAAATTTGGTTGTGGTTGTTGTTGTTGTTGTGGTATCATAGATGAATGTGATGTGGGCGTGGATGGAACAGTATACATAGCATAACCACCATTGCCACCACCACTAGTGATTGGTGCATTGGTATTAATATTTGTATTGCTTAAAACGGGTTGTACTTGAACTGGTATCATATTCGTAACATTGATCACATTCATATTGGGCATATTGGGTTGCATATTTGACATCTGTAACATATATGGAAACTGTGGTACCTGTGGATTATTTGCATTGTGTCCACTATTATTATTTGTTGATTGACCTGATATTGGTGCACGTTGGATACCAGTATTGTCAAAATTCATCATTATTGTTCCCATTGATGCAACATTTTGTGATGTTTGCCAGTCTGTTGTTCCTGAATTGGCATTGTGATTTGTGCGGTTTGTCTGTGGTACAAACCCGACATTTGTTGATAAAAACAGATCATTTGTATTTGAATTGTTATTGCTGCTATCATTACTATTGTCATTCCAATTCTGTTTGTTTTTTGTTGATTCTGTTTTTGTTGTTGTCATACTCGTCATATGTGGCATCTGTACAGATTGTACACTCTGTTTTTGTAGTGCAATTGTTGGTGTGGCTGAACTTGTTTGTGCGCATGCCGCTTCTATCATAGACACAGAATGTGATGGTGCTTTAGTCGTATTCACATTCATTGGATTGATTGGATCGATTGGATTGATTGGAATAATTGGACTAACGTGATATCCAGTTTGACTTTGAGGTGCCATTTGTTGTGGCATACCAAATCCCATAATGTGTTGATAACCTGGTGCAAAACCAAAACCAAAACCCAAACCAAAACCAGAATTAACTCCGCTCGGTGCTGAAATTAAATTTGTATTTCTGTTAACGTTAACATTCATGTTCATTTCTTGTTTTACTTCAAAAGGTGGTTCAAATCGAGTGGTATATGAATTGTTGTTGTTGTTATTATTATCATTTTCGCTTTTTGGCATTGCAATTGTATTTTTTGTTTTTGTTTTTGTTTTTGTTTTGTTTGTTGTTGTTGCAATTGTTGTTGACCGATTCTGTTATGCTCAATATGCTGTGCAATGGTGGGAATTGATCTGAATTTATTACTCGTTTCATTTGATACTTTTGATCCTTTTGTGCTTTTGACAATGTTGACATAACTTGCTGGTTCCAATTTTGGTGTTGTTGATGAACCACGAAATTTTGGAATTTGCCGACGCTTGTTTTTGTTGTTATTATTATTACTATCATTACTATTATTATTATCAATCCTATTTGAATTTGAATTTGAATTTTCTTGTTTCACTCGGATTCCAGTATTGTATCCATTATTTCTTTTCCATACATTCGTTGCTTCATCCATCAATCCTCTTTGTATGTCTTTTCTTGCCATTTTAGCTGCATTTCCAATTGATTCAAATTTCATATTTTTCATTATTCCACGTAATTGACCTAATGAGATACAAAGTTGTTGTGATCCGTCTTCTGGGACATAAACAGCATCAATCAAGCTATGTAACAGCTTCGCTCATTGCATGTGAACGTACGCAAATTAAATACAATTAAAATATTATTAATATTATTTTGTTAATATATATCAATTAATCACAAAAACAAATGTACTGTATATACTTTTTACCTATGGGATAAAAAAACATACCATTGGCTTAAATATTGATAAAATTTCTGTTTCACTCAAACATAGTTCTTGATTACTGCTCTTGTTGTCAATATTATTTGGATTCCATGTCCTTGCGAGATCAAATATGTTGTGAATGCATCTTTCATAAGCTTGAAGATCCTTGCTCGTTCTTGCTCCCATTTCTTGCAGAGAGCACCGAGCAAGTGCCATACGACAACTGTAACAATATTTTTTGTTTCCAGCATCTTTGGTGCAGAGTGCAAATCCGCATTTTTTCGTCTCCATCGACGCCATGTAGCAATTTAATGTGTACAACAAAGGTAGATGGAGTTCAGAGACCTTGTCCTTGCAGTGTCAGAGTTTCAAATAAAAGTAGACGTACTGACCGAATTTTTTGATAAGATATCCAAAGAACATACAAAAATTGCTGAAATTATGCAGCCAGAACATCATAAAAATAATTATCACGAGAGCAACATACAAATCAAAGGTACCACAACAAACTGCAGTGTTACAAAACCACCCACGCGAAGAACCACGTAAATTTTCTTGATACGTTCATGCACTTGCATCCAAAACGACCAAATACTATCGCTGCGCATTGCTTCTTTTTTCCACCTCAGTATTCTTCTTTTACCACCCATACAAAGCAGATCCAAAAATTAACTATTGTCCATTGTCAACATCAAACTAAATATAAAATGTTGTTTCAAAACAAACTAAAAGAAACAAAGAAAGAAAAATTTTCCAAATAACGGCAATGGATTGAATTGTATTCTTGTGCTAACTACTATCGTATTGCATTGTATTAATGGTACGAGTTGGAATCAATGTCATACTGTTCGAGTTTACCTTTGATCTGGATCGATGGTACACTCGTGTGGTGCAATCTTAACCTTCACTATGTTTTGGTTGGCAGTGTGGTGCTGTCGTTTCGTCCGTCGCCGTTTTGTTGTTGTCTTGTGATCAGTTGGTCTTTGGTGTTCGTTGTGCTTTAACTGGAAATTTTTATTGCACAGATCAGCCTTGTTGGTGTTATGTTCTTTGTTTGGAAAATTGAATCTGATCCTTGAACTAATAATTCTGCTGTCACGATGGGAACGAAAATACTCCTTACGACTGGTCTTCTGTCATTGTTGTTTTGTTTTTATTGGTGGCAATTTGCAATTGTTTAAATTGTGTTTTCAATGATTGTTGATTTGGGTTGCTTTCTATTGTATTCTTGTTTACTTGCGTTGGTTGCGTTCCATTGTTGCTGAATTAAAATGACCATAGAATCCACTAAAATATTAATCGCTTGAGTGTCATTTCAAACATCATTCCAAAAATATTGCCATTCATCCCTATCATGTTTAACCCACTGAGGATCACTTCAATTAGCTATTCTTTGACACCTTATTGCTGTCCATCAATTTGTACTCTTCTGAAACTTGTTTTTCATTGCAAGGTGATGTGAAAATGAAGTGTACCAGTTCCAAGAAAGTTCTTTCAGGAATTGTAACCAACTTAACAAAAAATTCGGTGAATATTTGAAAGTTGAAAATGGTGTTATACACAACAACTAAATTAAACAAAAAACAGCCGATTCAAAATGCAACATAATGCCTAAAAAGTAATTATATTAAAAGCGGAGCAAAACAAAATCAAATTTATCAAATTTTTAATCCTGAGCATATTTCTCAATAAAATTATAATCATCACATGCAATGGTACATGATTTAAATTGCACAAGTAAACAAACAATTGTTGTTACTATTTTTGTTAAAACAAGTTGTGATCCATCAATCCATTCTTCTAACGTGTATGTATAATAAAGCAAAGCATAACTAATAATTTTAAGGACTGTTTCAATTAATTGAACTAATACTAACAATGGTGAATGCATTGCTTCTCTTTCCAACATATTTGTAAATTCAGTTTGAATTATTGTTGAATCTAATTGTTTTAAACGATCAAAATATGCTCTATCTTCTTCATTTTTATCACTTTTTAATTTTGAACATGGATAATCATATTCAATATAAATTTGATTTATACTATGTGCATTTTTACGTACATATAATGATTTACATACTAAATTAAATGTTGAACAGTTCAAAATACCACTAAATATTACCAAAAAAAATTGTTGTACAAATGGAATATTCTATAGTAACAAAAATAAATATATTGTATATATCACAACACAACAACACAAACAAAAAAAAACAGAAAGACAAAATCATAAACAAAAAATTCAAAAATTCAAAAAGTGAAATGTGCAACACACAAAAAATAAAAATAAAAATAAAAAATAAAACAAATAACACAAACAAAAATGAAACAAAATAACGAAACAACAAAGCAACAAAACTAAACTTTAATTTCATGTTCTAAATGTGGAAACTGTCTTAAATATTCTTCATCAAATCGCCAAAGATTTCTTATAATAATACAATAAACAAAATTACAACAATGATTTAAAACAATACCACCAGCAAATAAATAAAATATTTCATTATTATCACGAATATCATTTGAATGGTCATTAATCCAAAGTACAAACAATACATCTGTTATTTCATCAAACCAATCTAATGCCAAATGAAACATTATTGTAAATGACATAAAACAACGTGGATTAACAAAACTAACCCAACAAATATAAATAATTGCAATTGGACATAATATTGGACAACATAACCATAACCAACATGGAAAATTACTTGACAGAAATATCTTTTCAACATCATCATAACCTGATGTAATTGTACCTTGAGATTTATTTCCTAATGTATCTAATGTATCATTTAATTTACCACCAATAATTAAATCATTTGCAAATCGATTAATAGCATTACTATTATTATTTGTATATTGATTATGTGACATGGATCTTAATTTTGCATTTTTAGAGCTATTATCGCGACTACTCTGACTCTGCTCAAGTCTTTCTGCTTCGCATGTTTGTGAACGTTTTGGAAAACGATTATTTTTACTATTATTATTATTGTTATTTTTGTTGTTGTTGTTGTTTCTATTGTTATTTTGTTGTTCTTGCAATGTAATATCACTTGCATTGCTATTTAAATGATCCATATTATAATAAGTATCTTTTGATGATAATAAACTTGATTTGCCATTTGCTCCATTGTTAAGATTGGTAATAGAATCATTATTATTGCCGCCATTATTAATAGCAATAATGTAATCAGTACCAATAGTACCAATGGTACCATGACCACCAATAGTTCCTGCATTAGCACGATTACTATTAGCGCTTGATTTATGTTTAATTGGTGTCATTTCTGATACTGATTCATTAGATATTTTTGCATGTTGTGAAAAACGAATATTATTGTTATTATTCATTAAAAAAGTATTATTATTATTTGTTAAATTTGTAATATTACTTGCATTGCTTGTATGATTACGATCACGATTATTTGGCATTTGAGATGAAATAATACGTAATTCACTTTGTTCAGAATCACGTCGTGAATCAAACATTTTAAATGCACCACCATTTGGATTATCCCAAATACCAGAATCTGTATTTGATACTGATTTAGACATAGCAGCACGATTACCTGAACGAATAATTAGATTTGTATTTGATGGTGCTTGATAATCACCAAAACTTTCTTCCTCATCATTATCAATCCGTGATTCTCGCAGTGCTCGCTTGTTTTTACGTTTTTCTGATAAAAGTACAAAATCTTCTTCTGTAGATAACAACCGTTGTGAGCGCGAGCCACCTGTTCGAAAAGTATCCATGATTCAATCTTTATCGGGAAAAATTAGTTCAACATTTATAAGGACTGGATTTTTTCCGAAACTTTAATTTCAGAAAACTGACTGTGAACATCAGGAAAGTTTATCGTATTATGACCGTGAGATCGAGAATTTCAAAAAATGATACTGTTACAATTATATAATTATTAAATCATCAACTTTGAGTGCGCAAATGGATCCTACAATGATGATCCACTTTGATTTCTCTAGTTTTATCACACGCTTTATGAGACCACTCTTTTCGTGTTGCATCAATTCCTTGACAATTATAAACACATTCATCAACATAATTTGCACGTAAATGTGCAACAGATGATTTACGAGTTTTATTAATACTAGAATATAAGTGTTTAATTGGTTTATTTTTATTATGTAACAAATCATCATGAAAATAAAAATACCAAAATAAAAATCCTTGATTTGTTTCTGCACCATGAAAAAATTCAATTTTTGAATTAAACCAACTATTTTCATCGTTATACACACCATATTTTAAAATATATCTCATATCATTATATACATCAATATTTGGTTTTAAAATTAAAAATCCACCATTAAATGGTGAATATCCACCTTTTGTATTAATAAAATCAAATTTATTTGATTCCATACAATAAAATAATTCATCAATTGGATGTAATATTTTAATATCCCAATCTAACATAAAAATATAATCATATTCAATAAGTAACCATCCATCTAATTTACCATATTCATATTCACCACAACAATTTGAATTTGATTTTGCTGCTTTAAGTATTGCTTTACTTAATACAGATGCTAAACTACTTTTGCCATGCATATGCCCACCACTATGTTTACCTTGTGCTTGACTGTTCGGAAGATGTGAATTTAAATCTTCTTTCATATTACTGGTACCGGTACTCGCATTCGTATTGTTGTTATTGTTTTTATTATCGCTATTTTCGTCGTTATTAACATTATTTATATTCGTTTGTTGCGCATTTATGTTTTTTTGTTGATTGATATAAGAATAAGAAGGGTGATGATGCTGCTTTGCTATCCGTCGATATACATTGTGACTGTCACGGTGATGTGCGTGAACGTTTGATTTCGCTCTGTTGTAGTTGTTGGATAACATTCTGCGACGACGATCTTGCGTACTGGTAGTGGTGGCAGTATTGGGTGCTGTGTCTGCGAGTCCAATATCACTATTTTTCCATTTATGCATGCATTTTACTTGAACATATTCATCATAGAAATATGTTTGACTAGAATTGTCGCTGCGTAGAACATTAGCATCATTGATGTTAACTTGATTTAAAATATTGTTTGCTAGATATCGTAATTCATTGCAACATATTTTTGGTGTCATTAAAATTTTGTCAACTCTTGGATAAAATTGATTAACATAATCTATCCAACGACGTAACATATCTGATTGATGTTGAATTATATCACCATCAAATTTGTTATATCGACTTGAATCACACATTTTATAAACAACAAATGCTGCATTTACTGTATCTCTTGATATTGATTCGTTGACTAAAAAATGTGGTTGTTTGCAATTAGAATCGTTTAATGGATTAATTGTCAATGCACCAAATGGGAATTTTGCAAAGGAGCGATAGTTGATTATTCCAGGGACGTTGTTTATTCCAATCATAGATGAAATACTTTCTAGAAATTGGTTTGTTGGAGTATTAAATTGCAAAATATTGACAGCAAGACCAAACGGTACAAACGAACAAAGTGTAAAAATTGCACAGAAAATGCTGAAAGTTCTACCACTACGATGCTTTGCAAGCTGGTTTTTGGGCATTTCATTTGTAGGATCTTAATACTGAAACATACAACTATGGTGGCTTAGTTTCTACAATCTCATAGAAAGTGATTCATGACACAAAATTTAAACTCTACATATAGAATTATTCTCAGATTTTAGAATTATTTTTTTTGGATCCAAAAACAAAAAAACAACAAAACAAAACAAAAAAAGCAAGATCATTTCAATTTGTTTGAACGTTTGTGTGATCCATTTCTTTCCTTCTCATGTCTTTACATCATGTTCCATCGAATTGACCTATCATACATGATCATTATTTCACCGTCTATCACAACAAAACCACAACAAAACACAACAAAACAAGACAAATTAAAATAAAACACAATAATTGCTACTGTTCCCGTTGGTATTGTAGGACGTGGTGTTGGACGTGGTGTTGGACGTAGTGTTGGACGTAGTGTTGGACGTGGTATTGAACGTTGAACATTATTTGGACCTGGAGTTGTTGGATATGGTGCTACTATTGCTTGACGTGGTGTTGTACATACTGGAACAGCACCTAAATCATATCCTTTTATTTTATAAACTATTAAACTAATAATTGTTGTTGCTATTATGCCACCAAATATTTACAACAAATTAATCACTTGCTACAGATGTAAATATTCAATTAAAATTAATCCAATTCGTGCTGCTACACCACAAAATTAAAATTAAAATCATACTCAACACTGGTTGGTGCAGGCAATACAATTAAATCAATTATTGCTACAACAGTTAATACTGCTTCATTTTTATTCAAAAATTCATTTTCTAACACTGCTTGGGCATAAAATAATCCACACTTACTTCCTTTTACTATTGTTGAAGCAATGTCCACCAATAACAACAGGATTTACAGCAACAGCAAACAATGTGTCATTTTGATTTTTTGTTGCAGTATTGTTACTTGAAGTATTAATATTGACTGCTGCAGTAATTGGTTGAGTTATTTGTGCTACTGCAGCACGTGTGAAAAAATCAAAATATCTATATCATTCCTGGTGCTGTTAACAATGACCAAAATTAATCATTATGTTCTGCTATTACTGCTCTTGCCACTGGTCTTGTTACTGATGCTAATACTGATTCGCAACCAAAATTAAAAGTCAAATCAACATTACATTCTACACCCAACTCATCTTGCTGGATTGGTACAAAAC
>JACKZZ010006106.1_pt1 | contig 21940 bp, 9 predicted proteins | sample 8027871 | NCBI WGS metagenome assembly JACKZZ01 (sample SAMN15724774, study PRJNA655200) | protist metagenome | isolation source: fluorescence activated cell sorting (FACS) single amplified genomes of... | place: USA: West Boothbay Harbor, Gulf of Maine | collected 2000-07-19 | reverse complement strand
GAAGAGGAGCGAAAAGTACGGGCAGTAGGAAAGATGGAGAGATCATCAACAGCAACGGGGACCGTTTTGTAGTAAGGGAGTACGAAGTCAAACAGGACAAGGGAATAAAGAGAAGCAAGACGATCCTCGAAGGAAGAGGGGGAGCAGGCAGCAGGAGCTGGAACCAATCGGGCATTAGTAGTGTCATCAGGAATAATGTGGAGGCGATAACAATACAGAGCAAAACAATAGTCAATGCGGCGGCAACAATTAACGGGTGGAGGGACATGACGGTTGGGGAATTCATGGCAACGATGTACAAGAGCATCACCAGACGGCAGGGAGTACAGCAAATACCGAAAGAGGCAGCAGCGCTCATCGGGCTCAAAGGTCTGCCGTTTAAGATGTACGCGAGCAACACCGGTCTCTTCCAGGGCCTGGTCCACTATAACACGGCAGCGAATAAATTCACAATGAAAATCCACGGACAGCAGCGACAGCCAGTGGCAGGGGCGGAGAAAGTCCAAATGAAGGAAATAATGCGAAGGATGCAGAAGGAAGAGGAGTTTCTGGCGTTAGATGCGGAGGGGAGGAGCGTACACACCATTATTTTCAACAAGGATAGTGGCAGTATTAGAGTGGAGGCAACAAAGGCACTGGGGGAAGAGGACGCAAAGCGAGAAATGGAAGGGGCCATTAGGAGGAAGGCGAAGGAGTGGGAGGAGTGGAGGAAAGAGATGCGCGGCGCCGTGGAGAAAATAAAGAGAGCGATCAAAGAGGGAAAAAGGGAAGAGAAAGAGCAGAAACGACAAAAGAAGGGATGGAAGATAATGGCATGGAACGTTGGGCGGCAGTCGAGGGGCGGGATCGTGCAAGCGGTGGAGAAGATGGAGCCGGACATAGTGTTGCTGCAGGAGACGAAGATGGCGCCTGGCGAGGAGGCGCTGGAGATCGGGGGCTACACGGTGGTAGCGAGGTGTGATGAGTATGTAGGGGCGGTGAGAAAATGTGCGGGTGGAGGGGTGATCACGTACATGAGAACGAAGGTGTTGCGGGAAAACGTCAAGCAGCTGCACGTGTTGCACGTCGAGACCGACAGGAGCGAGGTGGCAGAACGACTCCAAGTGGCGACAAACGATGTCGAAACGCTGGAGGGGACGTTCAGAATCGTAAACGTCTATCACCAAAGGTGGAAGCGGGCAGGAATGGGGGTAGGAGCACACGTGGATTTTCTGACCAACCTAAATACGGTGACGACCGCGAAGAATACCGTGCTGGTGGGTGATTTTAACTTGTTGCGAGGGCAGGTTGGGAGCTGGGCGACGACAAGAAGACTCCGTTTTGCGAGCGAGAAGGACATGGCCACGACGCAGAAAAAAGATGGGAAGGCATTGGATCACTTTTTCCTCACAACTCCCACGAGAATAGTGGTGGAGAAGATGAAAATGGCGATGACGACAGACCACAGGGCAATGATCGCAGAAATAACGATGACGGGGGACAGCAAGGTCTTCGAGCCAGTTAAGGAAATTAGCACGATTTCGCTGAAGGAACTGAGTGGGGGATACAGGATTCTACAGTGTAACATCGAGATAGGGCAGTCGATGGCGACAATAAAGGAGCTAGCGGAAAAGTATGACGTGGACATAATGCTGCTGCAAGAAGTGAAGGCGGCAACAACGGATGTTGAGTACAACAACAAGGATGGGGTGCCATGGTGCCAAGTGCCAGCTGGCTATGTGATGATCCATGCAGTGGGCTACAGCGTGGTGCTGGCCAAGAGGAGTGTGGCCGTCGCAGAAGATTTGGTGCCCGATGAAGGTGGTGCCGACGAGGTGGGGGGCGGAAGAGACGACCCAGAGATAGCGGTAGTGAAAGGGCCGCGATGGTGCTTCATCTCCGCTTATTTCCCGCTCGGGCGAAGATCGGGGATCGACAAGGCCTTTCAGAGGATCGAAAGTTCGGGGGCAGGGCGAACGGCAGTGCTGGGGATGGATCTCAACGCAGAGAGCATAGGAAATAAAAAGGAGGGGAAAGAAGCCAAGGACACAGCTCTCCAAACGAAAATCAAGGGCATGAAAAGCCTGGAGAAAGCCGGCTGGGTGGGACAAGCGACAGGCGAGACAACGAAGGCGGGATCGACAATCGACTACCTGCTGACGAAGGAGACAACGAGGGTCAGCAAGGTGGCGAAGGAGCAAGTGGGGGGAACGGCGCATCTAGCATTAATCTGGGACGTAGGAGCGCAGGAGCAGGGGGCACAAACGGAAAAACACGAGAGGAAGTTCAACGGGCCTCCAAAAGAGCTGGCACGGCTACCAGAGCTCACGGAGCCACGGGACTGGCGGAAATACGAAAAGGTGCTGGAAGAGGAGCTGAGGAGGCGACAGAACGTTTCCTTTGAGGATTTCTACCAGGCGACGGAAGCGGCACTGCGGGCGGCAGGAGCGGAAAATAAGCGAGTCAAGAAGTTTAAAGGGGAGCAGGAAACGCATGGGATTTTCTATAAGGCAAGGGAGGACTCGCAGGAAGGATTGATCGAGGAAATGATGGAAGAAGAATGGAAGGCGTGGAGGAACCCGTGGGAACTAGTGAAGGCGGTGATGAGTGGCAAGGGCAGAGGGGAGGAGGAGATCCTGTGGAGAACGGATAGCGGCTACATAGAGGACGACGTGAAGGCGGGGGGAGCCTTCATGCAGGAGAAGCTGCCATTTGCAAAAGAGGAGAAAAAACCGGAGGGGACGCAAGCGACGGCGAAGGTGGACATCACGAAGGAAAACGCACAGGGGGACGCGGTGACGAGGAAGATGCTGGAGGAGGCGGTGTCGCAGATCAACAAGAAAGCGGCCACAGGGATGGACGGCTACAAGGCGCAATATCTGCTCCAGGTTCAAGGTAACGAGTTCATCATGGGGGCGCTTGCGCGCATCATTAGCGGCTCGATCAGCAAAGGGGAGTGGCCCGTGGTACTGGGCGCAAAGAGGATTAAGCCGCTGCACAAGAGGGGGAGCAAGCTGACTCCCAAAAATTTCAGGCCGGTCGCGATTGGGTCGTTTCTTGGGAAGGTCTTCGAGCGCTGCGTCGTCAACAACATCGGGGATAAGGTCGTTTTTCCGGCCAACACGGTGGCGTATCGGAAAGGGTTTTCGACGGAGATAGCGCTAGACCTGCTGATCCAGGAAATGAAGGCGGTGCAGGAGGTTGGCGAAAACGCGGGAAAGGCGATCCTCCTATTCGACATGACAGGAGCATTTGACAGGGTCAGCAAAGGGAGGTTCGCGCAGATGGTCGACAAAATGAACATCGGAGCGCAATACAAAGAACTGCTAAAAAAGTGGAATAGATGGTGTCTCACGTCCCATCTACCTTTAGTTTGATATGTTTACCTGCATAGTGTATCGCATGGCTATGATCGAATGTATCTCAAGTCAGTTTTGATCTAAAGAAAAAGTACTTGGTGTACATTTTAATTTTCTTATAATGGATACAATGGACTGTTTTGCTCAGAGACGATTAAGCGTTCGATGCAGAAATAACCCCCCTTCGCCCCACAGGTACGCCTGTCCGATGACAAACGGAGTCTTTGGACGTCTTTACGCCGCGGAGGGAGCCTTGCCGCAAGGGTCGGTGCTCTCACCTTTTCTGTTCAACTGCTACACCCTGCCCCTCCTCGTGCTGCTCGGCAAGATAGCGGGCGTCAGAGCGATTTTATATGCGGATGACATCGCCGTAGTTGCGGACATGAACAAGATCGAGGCGGTGATGGAGACAGTTGCAAAATGGGCTGCAGAAAACGGGATGAGCATCAACAACGAGAAGTCCTTCATCATCGTAAAAAAGGGCCGGCGCATGTACAGAGCGGGTGGTCTGGAAATCGCAGCTTCCTCCTGTCCGCAGAAGTATCTCGGGGTGAAAGTGGACGCGGGCTTGACGATGACACACCACATTGAGGAGAAGGTGAAGAGCCTGCGGAAGCTGATGAACGCGCTGGTCTACGCGAGGGTGCCCAGTGGAGAGGTCAGGAAAATACTGAGTGCGCTAATTCATGGGACGCTGTTCTATGGGGTGGGAGCATGGGGCAAATGCGTCACAGAAGGGACATGGGGGGTGATTGATCAATGCCTCGGCAGTGTGGTTGCCAGCTGGGCGAGGGCGGACTTTGTCGGAAAGGAGAGGGTGGTGGCGCAGGTGGTAGGAATGAAGGCCGGGGAGTGGGTGATGATAGAGCATCTTACCCAGCAGTGGCACAAGACATCGCTGCTCAAAAAAGCGATGGCAGGGTTCCCGTTGCGAGGGGGGCCGCCGAAATGTGCGAGGAGGTTCGAAGAGTGGGTTAAAAGAGCCATCGAGGAACATGGGAGGAGAATACGGAAGCTCAGGGTGGGGGAAAAGCGGGAGGTGACAGAAAAGGAGGAGAAGGGGATGATGAAAAGAACGCTAAAGGAGTTGCGGGCGGAGTGGGAAAGTGCGAACGAGACGAAACAGGATAAGATGGCGAAAAGGGCGGAACACACGACGACGGAGGAGGCGAAAACAGCGATCGAGGTGGCTAACTTCGGTGTGGGTAGGGTGGTAAGGGAGCGCAACAAGTGCAAGCATTGCGGAGCGAGGCCGAAGCGGATGATGGAGCACATGATGGTTGATTGCACAGAAGAAGGGGCGCGAAGAAGCAGGGAAGATCTTCTGGCGACAAACAGACAGGGCAGCATCAAGCAAATAGACGAACAAAAGTTTAGTAGTCTACGTGAATTATTTGTAGCTTTTTACGATCCAACGAATGCTGATAAAGAAGAAGATTTTTGTAAAAAGAGACGGAAAATGGACAGCAGGAGCTCCTGACTAAATTTTCCTAGGTCAGTCATGCGACCTCTAAATTTTAGAATGGGTGATGTCTCCCTCTTGATGTAAGTGGTCATGAGCGTCCCGTCGCAGGGGGTCGTTGTATTTTATGTAGCATTGCGACTCCTGGGTGTATAGTCGGCATTGTGGGGATGAAACTGTACAGCATGTTTTCATTAGAAAACAAAAGTGTGTAGGAAGAGCGGAAAGGGGATGGCACAGCAAACAATAGATTGTTCGAATAGTCCTGCCTCTCTCGTGGCTCTTTCAAGTGTTGATCGGCACTGGTGTTGTTCATCGTTCAGTTCAGTCGTTGTCTCTCTTTTGGGTTGGTTCGGAAAAGATCAGAGTCCTCAGCTAGTCGGTGAGTTCAAGCGTTATTCGAAAGCTTCATTAATTTCCCCAGTCTAGGCTCAAGGTGTCAGAGTGGAGATCCAGCCAATTTCAGCAGGAGATGACTGCAGGTATGGAATCGGTAGATAATTGAGTCTAAACAAAGATGTATAGGCTCACTGAAAGATGGAATCACGCGACTCTCTATGGCAAAGAGGAAGGACGTTCACGAACTCTCGATGAAGAAGCGAAAGAAGAAAGAGGAGCATGCAAAGGACTAACAATCCACGGGGAAAGTGGGCGACAGCAAGCGGGGAAACACGCAGTACGGTATAGTAGGGAAGATAGGTATTCTCGTGGTCCTATAGGTATAATGAGGGCGAGACATCAAATACTAGCTGATGTAATCGGCTACCGAGTTATGATTTCCGAGTTTGTCGTTGAGCTGTCCTGAGCAATAGTAGGTGTTGTCTAGATTGCAGAAAATCGGTGCTAGTTTATACATTTGTCTAAGATCTTTCAGTCGCAGGACAGGGTCGCCCTTTTGGGTAGTTCTCCCAATGGGTGGATCGGCTGGCGGGGGGGTTTGTTTCCTCTTGGGCAGGCAGCCTGAGCTGCCCGCAAGAAAGCGTGGGCGTCGAATCATCCGCCCGCGTAAGTATTGCGACCGGCTTGCCCTAGCCGGTGGTCCGAGAAAATCACCCTCGTCTAGTCGCACGCCCCAACGGGAGTTCTCCTGTTTTACTGCGGCGCGCTCAGCGGCTCCGTCCGTCGGGGCTGATCTGGGCCTCGCGCCCCTCCTCTCCCTCGTGTTTATGTGAAGGGGGTAGGGAGACAAGGCCGGGCAATACCTAACCTAACCTAGGAAAAAAAAAAAAAATTGGTCGTCTCTCCGCTCATCTCAGTCACATGGTGTCACGAATCGGTGGTGGGTCGTGGTGGTGGCGGGCCGGCATCCCCCTCCTGCCTCACCAAAATCTTCGGCCCTCGTCGTTGGATGATCTACGGCGGCATTTTCGTGTTTCTGCTTGTTCTGACCGGTGGGCTCCTCTTCTTTTTACCGTCGAAGCTGAAAAAGAAGGAGTGGGACGAAGGCGACGATTTTTCTGCAGGAATGGGGTTGTGGTTCATCATCCTGTCCCTGCCGGTTGGGATCATCTGGTGTTTCTTGCTCAGGCTCGTGGATCTGGCTATCTGTGGGAGGACGAAGGAGGAACAACAGCCCCTCATGAATACGGAGCAGCAGGGGGGGCAAGAATACTACGGAGGAGGCGCCCAATGACAGAACTGTGTGTGGCGCATACTTTGAACGCACATAAATTTTCCTTGTAACAAAACAATCTTGCACTCAACTTATCAGTCCCACTTTTCATCATATTATGTTGAAGTGGTGTGTTTTGTCTTCTCGAGACAGTGACTGATCATATGATGGTCAGAGCTTATTTTAGCGGTGCAGATCTTGGCCGATTAATCGTGTCTGATCGGAAGCAGTGGTGATCGAATGGCCACGCGGCGTGTCTCCGGACACAAAAACAACTGAGCAGTCGCGAACAGTGTGTTCTGTCTGTCCAACATAAAAAAGGCGAGATTGAGATGAGAGCAAGGATATCATGATCCTGATGACGTCCCGTGTGTCGGAGACCAGTGTCACAGACTCAGCCTGAGGAATCAGAATAACACGATCATCTGATGATCCGATCGGTCATTTGTAGTCGATTGCCTGTGTATCATACTGGAACTGATCTGTCATTTGGTAATCGAGGTGGTGCGATTCTCCGATCATGCTCGTACTTCCTTTCCGCTGTCCAGTCTTGCCATTCTTCGCGTTGTTCCTGTGGTTGCAAGTTCCTCTTCTTCGCGAATTCGCGACTGCCCTTCGCGTGGACGGCAGGATCAAAATTGCGCGGGATCGTGCCGATGGGACGGATCATGATTTCCTTCCCCTTCGTCAGGTTTAAAAAGTTATGCTGTGCACGCTTCCCAGTGTGTGTCAGCAAATGCCACAATCGGTGGCTACAATTTCAATTTAAGTGAATAACGGGTGATTTGGTGTCGCATGATATCCTTGCTACGTCAGACCTGCTATAATGTGAAAAACTGGTGTCGCGTGATATCCTTGCTAGTACAGATCTGCAAAACTGGTGTCGCATGATATCCTTGCTATAATCTGCGATTTCACAAAATTCCATTGTCAGCGTCGTGATCTGACCGAATCCCGATGGGTGCGTGGTTTTTCGCAGAATACGTCATTCAATCGAAGGCTTCGCACAGAGATCGGATGGAGGGCGCATTTGCCGCAAAAAACGCCAAGACGAAGGAAGTTGGTCGTTAGTACGGCATTGACATCTTCAACGACTGGTAAGAGTAATACCGCGGTGAAGGCGAAGGTGAACTTGCTCGAGTTGTTCTCGACATCACGGGCACAAGACGACTATTGCAGGGCATTGGAAGAGGCAGAGATCAGTGGAGGTGATGGAGAAGATCGCGCTCAGCCGACAAGGACGAAGAAGGAGAAGATCACGCTCAACGTGCGGCACCTCGGTTGTTTCGATATCACCAGTAGTGCCGCTACGACTGGCGCAGACGTCCGCGTGGTCGCGTTTCGGCCGATGGAAGGCCCCGTCACGCCCGAAAAATGCGCTGCCGAATGCGAGATGATCGAGAATACGCTTGGGTCCCCGCGTTTTGCGGCCATCAGAAACGGCAAGTATTGCTCCTGCTTGGAGCACTTTCAGGGATTCCACCCCGCGGTCGAGGGTGGTGGCAAGAATCCGGGATTCCACCACGCGGTCGAGGGCAAATGCGAAATGGAGTGCAGCGGAGATCGGGGACGACGTGATGAGCTCGCAGGAGATGGAGGTACCACTGCAGTAAGCCACCACTGGCGCGACCTAGTCTACGGTCCGGACCCGCGTCGTTGCGGCTCACTCCACACCTCGGAGGTGGAGTCGGTGTATTTCTGGTTCGTTTGTCCGGCGGGAGCAGACTACTGGGGTGGCCAGAGTCCGGAGGGCCCCTGCATGCAGGATGCGCCGGTATGTGTTACGGCGATGTGGTTGCCTCCCACGGGGGCGGGCGGGGTCAGGGTGACGCCTGGTGCGACAGGGTCAATCACCTACCCCAACCGCTGTCTGGCGAACCGCGCAGGATTCCACGATAAAACGCACATCCTTGCCGAGGGGGAGTGCGACTTTGCGGGGTCTGACAACAACGCAGGGGACTCAACATCATCTTGCGGCATTCTCAATCCCGTCTGCGCCTCTCACGAGGGTCCTAGTGAGGATACGGCGCGGGAGTTGCTGCGGCGAACGCGGAAAGATGTGGTACCGGGGTTCGAGGACATGGTCAACAGTTTCCTGGAACTGAAAAGCAATAAACCGAACCACCTCACGATTCCCAACGCGTGCATCGCGAAGCGCCACGGGTTCCGCGATTTCGCGCCGGGCGCCTGCACCGACGCTCAGCAACAGGCGGAAAATGCGGTTGGACCTTGCGTTGAGGATGCGCCGGTCTGCGTTGAATCCGCAAAAATCACCTACCCCAACGCGTGCAACGCATTGCGCGACGGGTTTACATGGGAGAAAATTTCGAACGGCCGCTGCGCCGACATTATGCCGGACGTGGAGGAGTGCGAGGTGCTGGTCGACGAGAATCACAATGTGGTGAAGGTTGACGAAGCTGACGAGAAGGCAGGAGCGAAGAAGAAGAAACCGAGCTTGCTCCCCACCGTCGACCCGTCCGATGCCCACATCTGTGTCGACGGCGTAACGTACTCGGACTTCTGCTCAGCGAAGCGAGCCGGCCACAAGGAGGGCGTCATGCAGAAGGGCCAGTGTTTCGCGATCGGCTCGCCGTGCACGACAACCACGGACCTGAATCCGGCCGTGTGCGTGAATGGAAACGTCACGTATGTCAATCGGTGCATGGCTGTCAAGGACGGCGTGTTTCCGACCGATATCCATGAGGGGGCGTGCACGGGTGCTGGTGGGAGCGGAGGCATTGCTGCCACACCATCTGTCGCCGATAGCAGCACCGACCAGCCCTCCACCTCCATCAACATCTGCCGCGGCGTGAGTCAGCCGGTGTGCGTCGATGGTATCACCTATGGGAGCGAATGCTCCGCGCGGAATGCCGGGAAGGGCGTCTTTCGCGCCGGTCCCTGCGAACAAATCACAAATCCGTGCGAGAATTACATTCCGACGTGTGCCATTGCACGAAACATCACCTATCCCAACTCTTGTCTCGCGTATCGCGACGGGGTTCCGGAGTTTCCCAGCGGTTTGCTGATGGAAGGTTTCTGCGCGCAACACGCGGATCTGGTCGTCGCGGAACGGACAAAAAGGGAGAAGGAATTGCGCAGGAAATTGGCCGGAAGGGACCACGAGGACGATGCTATTGGTGACGGGATTGGCGATGCCAGCGGCGACACCAGTGCCAGTGGTGATCATGCACATGATCCCACCACCAACAACAATCCGATTACGCACCATCCTATCGGTTCTTGTCCTTCTCTCTTCAGACCGGTCTGCATCAAAGCCACGCGCAAACAATTTGCGAATGCGTGCTATGCGCGCAAAGCTGGGTACGAGCTGGAGGAGTGGGTCGAGAAGAAGTGCGAGGAAATGCACGACAAGGACGATCAATGTTCGATTTTTGATCCGATCTGTACCGTCAGTGAGGGCATCACGCTCCCGAACTCGTGCATGTTGGAGCGCGACCCGAGTCTTGGCGCGGACTACGAAGAAGGATATTGCGTCGATGGGATCGCGTTTGGGAAGGAAGATCCGGTGGTGGTGACTACCGCTGTGGTTCATGACGTTGTGCACGACCCTCACCGGCGTCCGCACGAAGCTCACAAGAACACGATCGAGACACTGCATCTGGATCTGCAGTCGTTGATGAACCTGGGCACGAAGGGTGGTGCTGAAGCTGGACACCAACAGCAGTCTGCCACCGCCATCTCCACCACCTCGATGGTGCTCTTCGAGGATGCGTGTTTCAATTTCGAACCGGTGTGCCTCAGGCTTGCCGTCGCCAGCGAATCATCTCCATATCGTCCATCAGTTCCTACCGAATACGGCATCACCTTTCTGAACGCCTGTCAGCTGAAGAATTTCATCTCCAGCTATCCTATGGTGAAATCCGCCCTGAGTGAGCCGCCAGTCCTGGGCGAGTGTCGGAAAGTCGATCGCAGCGGCGTGTGCCACCGACTCCAGCCGCAATGTATGGCGCAGAAGGACGAGACCACGGGCGAGATGTACGGGGGCGTGACGTTCATCAACCCGTGCATGGGCCGAAGGGCGAACGAGATATTGACGGCAATATCGGCTCGCGCTGGGGCGAAACAGCCCGAAGTCGCTGTCGCTGAAAAGCAATCCGAGCCGGAAAAGGTCGAGAAGGTCGAGGAGCAAAAGTGGTCCAAGGGCAACCCGTTTGCGAAGCACCTGCGCCGCCGACGTCGGCGAGGGCTGATTCAGGAGGTGGAAAGAAGTTCTACTACTAGCTCCTCCGGTATTACTGGTAGCAGCACCGGAGGAAGGCAAGCGAGTTTCGTTTTCCTCGCTGGCGTATATAACGATAGATGACAGTGTCACCAAAACTGTCCCTTTCGTGCTGATGTAGACAACGCGATTTTCAGGGGAGCTTCCGTGATTCAAAATGAAGAGCTAATGATTCCTGTCGTCTTTCAGATTGATCATGTGACATTGATAAACCGTTGGTGACAGGCATCGGTACAAGATTTTGAAGCTATTGCACAATAACTGAATTCCTGAACAATTTTTTGACTCGACAGACTGCACTTGACAAGCTGCAGCCTTCACATTTTTTGACATTCTGACTTGTCATTTTGTCGTGAACAATTAGGAAAAAAGACGAAGTGTGACCATGCAGATTCGCGACTTTCTCCGAATGATCTGAAATTGACAGTGTTGTAAACCACGCAGCAGTCGGTACACTACTCTACTATGAAATCACTCCTGTCCTATGAAATGGTTCGTTGACTGATCTTCTGGCACCGAGAGCTTCTCATAGCTGCTTTAGACGAGCCTCATCCTGCACCCGCCAGCTTTTTTCATCACCTCGTACCGATCCAAAAAGATTTGATGGGCTAGCTCGTACAGGAGGGCCGCAGGCGTGTGGTGGCACAGATGCTTGAATATCATCCGCAGCAATTTCCGTAGGCCCTTGAAATTTGATTGGGTCTTGTTGAAGATATCGCTTTGCTCTGCAGACACGCCGACTTGCGAAGTCTGATTGTTGCCCCCTTGATTCTCCGCGTTGCCTCCTTGATTCTCCGCGTCAAATGCCTTGATGTTCTCGAGCACAGTCTTATCATCCTCCTCTGCGTCTTGTACTTGTTCATTTTTCCATTTCCTGCTTCCGTCTCCTCCAGGCGTTGAGAGAGCTGTCAGCTCTCTCAACGCCTCTGACTTCGCTTGAGCGTCGCCCGTCGTGCCCGCGTCGAGCAACTCCTTTGCCTTTTTTTTCCGCTCATGCAGGCCCTGTATGCCTCGCAACATATTCGGGTAGAGGCATGTGACCATTTCCAGCGACTTGTCCACCTCCTCCAACAGCCAAAACCATGCGTACCCGTCGCGATCGAACCAGTCTCGATCAAAAGGCATGCCGGTGAATTCTTGATCATGCGGGTAGTTGTAAATCGGACGACCTCCTTGACCACCGTGGTTACTACTATCATCTTGCTCAGCGGCATGATGGCCACCGTGGTTACTACTACTATCATCTTGTTCAGCGGCATGATGGCCACCGTGGTTACTACTATCATCTTGCTCAACGCCATCATGGCCACCGTGGTTACTACTACTATCATCTTGCTCAACGCCATCATGGCCATCGTGGTTACTACTATCATCTTGCTCAGCGGCTTGCTCGCCTTCCCTCTTTTTGTCGGTCTCCATCCAGATGCCGCTGACCATCGTCTTGACTGCGCGTTTGAGTACGACGCGAGCAAAATTATGGTGCCGGTTGAACCACTCATACTCTTCGTATGCAAACGCGTAAATCCCGCTCCTTTTCTTGATGTCCGCAAACGTGTGCAGGCGCGGGCGCTGCCCATAGTCATCGATCGAGGAGGGACTCGGCTGATGATGGTGTACTACAGAGTCTTGCTCTTCTGCTCCTTCTCCTCCTGCCACTTCTTTGGCTGCTCCTGCCTCCATATGTCCTCCTGTCACGACTTTGGCCGCTGCCTCCTCCCCTCCTCCTGCCGCCGCTCCGTAGATCTGCTGCGCCAAGTGGTCGCTAAAACTCGCCAGGGAGTAGGGGAACAAAAAGTTCCTCTCGTGGGTGAAACTGCCCTTTTGCGTGATCACCAGGAAGAGTTTGCTGTCGACGATGCATCGCCAATCTTCGTAGCAGGGACGGAGGAGACCGTTCTTCGGGTCCACCTCCGAAGACTTCGTGTCGAGAAACTCGCGCACCAGCCCAGCAGATTCGGAGAAATGTCCGCCCAACGAATACTCGAACATACTCGCGTACCGCTCCGGACACGAGCGGAAGGCCGTAATGTACTCAAAATTAATGACCGGACGGGGCGAGAGCGTTTTCCGGAAATTCACGTCCAACGCCTGCGCCTTGGTGATCTGTTCGTTATCAATACCCAATCCTATTGTTGTTGTTCGAGTACTTGCCGAGGAGGCCGACGAGGCACCTTGATCAACACCTTTACCTTGATCAACACCTTCACCTTCATCATTAATATTGCCATCTTTACTAGAAGTGCCTGCTGGTACATCATCATTATCGGAACTACTGGTACTAGAGCTTCCAACTACTGTGGACGTCGAATCCGAATCCACTGCTGGCGTACTAGTGATAGTACCACTAGTACTACTGCCCTCGCTTCTAACACGGACAACTGCAACATGATCTTTGAGGACCTCGCGTACCGCGTGCTCCGCTTCCGCTTGGGGCGAATCTTCAAATGTTCCCGCCACCCTGTTTTGCCACTCCTCTTCGCTCTCGTCAATCCACTGCACGCTGAAATCGGTGGGGCTTCGGTGCCGAGCATACCCCCAATTCCATCGAAAATTCGCCGACATCTTCTCCAAGTCCTGCATTTGCATGTGGCCACTCACAATTAACCGACGCGAGGGTTGGCCCTTCTGCAATCTTTGAAAAGCCCCCCAATCGATCGCGCCAAACTTGACCGGGTTGGTGAAGTGCGGAATCCAGCTCGGGATGACTCTGCTCTCGAGCCATTCGATGAGCTTCTCAAAACTCCGCTGGTCGGTGTGCATCTGATTGTGATAATAAAAATTGCCGAACTGCAGCCGCGAAATGGGCCTGATCGCGGCCAACGGGTTGCGAGCCTCCTGGAGGTTGACGATGTCATTCTCGAGAACCTCGAACGGAAGCGAGCCCGGTTCAAAAGCCGCGGGCGTGAGCTCGGCCAGACTCTTTTTATTATCGTTGTCGTGGTTATCCTCGTTATCCTCATCCTCCGATTCCTCCTGTGCATTACTCGGAGCAGGAGTCTCCTCACTGACATGAGATCCTCCATCCTGGTGCGAGTAGTTCTTCCTCATATTTTTATCCGCCTCCTGCTCGGAGTTCGAATTCATCATAGTATTTGTACTCTCATCCTCCGCTGTACTAGTATCATCCCCCGCTGTAGTATCATCCCCCGCAGCTTTCTGCTCCCGCTCTAGCTGCGCTTTTTCCCGCTTTTCCTCGCGCTCCACAGTTTCTTTTATTAAATTTTCGAAATAGGTAGAACCCGTTTTCGGTACAGCGGGCGCTAGCAGCAGGTCGGGCTCCATCGTCTCCCGCACCATATGAAGCCAGATCTCCGCGTGATTGGCCGGTATCAACTCATAAATCTCACGCTTCAACTTTTCGTAGTCGGCGAGCGGTTTCCAGAAACCGAAATGCCCGTTCAACGCCCCGTCGACCCACGCGGGATCCGTCGTCAACTCAAGCAGAAAGCCATCGGCAGATTCAAGCGAGAGGGGACCCCTAGATAATGATTCAGGAGCTGATTGACCAGGAGGATCATGCTCTGATTGACCAGGAGGATCATGCTCTGATTGATCAGGATCATGCTCTGATTGATCAGGATCATGCTGACCAGGGGGGCTGGAATGCTCTCCTGCTTCTCTAGTAGGACCTGGGGGGCTCATGTCGTCTCCAGCATTCTCGTGGCTGGAGTCTCCACCAGCGTTAGGAATTATCCTACTATTATGAAAGGCTCCACCTTGGGTGCAGCGGAAGTTGGAGCAAGAATACTCTACGGCAACCAGCCCCGCCGCTTCATCCAGAGCTTCATCAAGTAGTACTCCTGAAGAATCAGCGGGGTCTCCTCCGAGGATACTCCTGCCGTTTTCGTTCTCTGAATTTTTTATGATGCGCGAGGCCGATGCGTAGGTGACTTTACTACTAGTCGTGATGACATTGTCCCCACCGACGCCGTAGTCCTCGTGATTAATATTTGAATTTGCCCCATAATTTGTTCCCCCATGATTGCCTTTGTCTTCCGGAGAAATTGAATGTACCATTTTTTCATAGTCGTAACCATCTTCCTCCACCTCCTCGAAAATCACACCTTCGCCGTCGACGTCGGGATTCCACCGCTGGTTAAATCCATTAGCACCGGCCTTCGCATGCCAGGAGATGCTGAACAATGCAAGGATGATCGACGCCACGACCATCACAGGAGACAACGTCATTCTGAATGATCTAATGAGAGTCTAGAACCATTCTTCACATGCGCGTCACGTCTACGTCACACATGCATGATGCATGGCATGCATGATGCATCGTAATTAATTATGGTTGGCGTAGGAGCAAGTCGAGCAACAAAGAAACCGCGAACTGACAAGAATTTTGTTACACAAAACGAATAATACAATATTTTCTTGTGTGCACGCATGCTACTAAACGAACCGTGAACAAAGGGAGCAACTAACCCACATCTATATGTGACGCAACACAGGAAACGCTTGCGCTTGATTCAACCACAAAACAGGGGACGATTATCGAACCACGAAGATGAGGACACGAAAACGAAAGGAAACGTGTGTAAAAATATTGGTGGGAAAGGAAAAATACAAAAATGGACAATTGATTGACGTCAGCAGAACAACGAAGGTAGATCCAAGTCGGGAGAAAGTCGACCAGCTTTTTTTTTCCGAGATTCATAATCATGAATGATGTGTTGCAAACGTCTATGTCGGTCGAGACGGTAACAAATCCGAAGATATTTTTTTTCCAGTTATACACGTGGTGAATGAAATCGATTATTTCGCAACTCAAACCAGCTTCGTTTCCATTGTTGTGTAGTATCTCAGAACGATAACAGACCTTTTTTTTTACAAAACACCAAATTGTAGTGTCATTCCTCACCTCACCAGTTCTTGAGTTTGAGCAGACAATTTCTGAACGCTGTGCGAAACATTTCCGCTCGTTCCCGCTCCCCATTCGTGTAGTACCCCAGCGTGTCCTTCGTCTTTTCACATTTCGAGTTTCCCGTGTCGAGCTGTGCCTCTTCTGCACTCAAACCCAGTCTGGCGGTGCGCAGCTCAACCATGGCCTGCCAATGGGGGTTGCCGGTCTCCATATGCCGACACACGGACTCGGGCATCGGATAGCCGTCGGAAGATGAATGGAACTCGACGAAGCGAGAGGAACGTTGGTCCTCGTCTGGCAAATAGTAGCGCACAAAGCAGGTGCACTCCTCGTACCATTGAGGCACTGCTCCTGTGTTCATCATCCGCTGGGAGCACTCTGAATCCGACGACGCATCACTATCTTGATCGTCGTGGTTGTACAACACGTCGTGGTGCGGGTCCCGAAACAATCCGCTCTCCATGCCCACAAAAAGCGTACCTCCAGGAGGCATGGTAATATTGTTCCTTGAAGATGTTCCGTCTTCTCTGTTCGTTCCGTCAGTTCTCGCTCCGCAGTTCTTCTCGCTCCGCACCAATTTCACGACGTTGCGCACTCGGTTTCTTGCTCCAAGAAAAGTTGCCGTGCCCGTAGGCGACCCGCTCACGCCCGAGGGGACATCGTAACCTATGACAGGACGACCACCTTTTTCGGTTTCCACGCTGATGCCTTCGCTTTCGAGGACTTCGTTGATCGCTGCCAATTTCGCGCGATTCTCGGTTCCCAGATAGACCTGGCGGAGACGATCACCGTCCTTGCCTTTGAAAAGAAGAGACTGCGGAGCAGCAGCAGTCGTAGCTGTAGTACCTGTGTGAGTGCCCATGACGACGTCGTGGTTGTCGGATTTACTACTACTCGTCGAAACGGAAATGATCGGCATCGGCGGTAGTTTCACCGAGGACATCGGCGGCGTGATAGAAGTATTATCGACCGGCATGGTTTTCTCTTCCACCTTATTCTTGGTCAACAACCCGCTACAAATGGGTGATAAAAACGTTGATGCTCCCTGATGATACCACACGATTATGGATAGTAACTTTATTGGGTTTGCACTCCTACTTCTAGTAGCACCTCTACTAACACCGCTAGAAGGAGAGAATGCGGATGAATTATTTCCGTGAGAATGCATGATTGTTCGAAATGGAGAGAACTATTGCTCTTTTGACGACGACAAACTACTTAAATTAGGTGACAAGACGCGCGTTGCATCTATGTATGTGATGGATGATCTACCTGGACGAATGACGCGAATATCAGTACGATGGGATGTGATGCTGATCATCCATCTCTAGCTATACGGGAGAAACAGGAACATTTCAGAAACGCGAAGAGACGAGTTCTTGTTGCCACGAAACGAAGAGGACGTCACGAAGAAATCACTTCTTGGATCGGATCCATGCTGAGACTTTCTTCCATAAACGAGTGCACAACTTGAAGGAAATCTTGCACCGACGCGACAGGACGATCACTTTGACAGAATGCAACGAATTCAGGAACAAGATATGTGGTAGTATCTGCACGACGGAGTCACCACTTGTTTCTGAACACGAAAACTTTTTTCGAACCCCCCTCGTCAAAAAGAGTAGAGTCAATGTATTTTATATAAAGGGCATCGCAAGTCTGTAAGGAAAATTTCGTTTGTCATTTCTTGCATTATTCGCTATACTTCAGTTTGCGTTTTACAACATCATCCGGTCCAAGATAGAAACCGCCTACAAATGATGAACGCCCAGCACAGATTATCTCAACGGCGGAGATCACTGATAGCAGAGGCTACAACGCGACAGTTTATCGGGAATTGTCGACCTCTATCGTGTACGACAGTCCGAAAAACCTTGCGGAACCTCCCAGCCTTGCGCTGATTGTCCAACAAGAAAATGACAGAGATGTTCCTCAGTAGTTATACGAATCTAATTACTTTCTGATCTCGGTTAATCATCGGCAGTCGTCCCTGAAACGAACATGCCCGCTAAATACTGAAGTTTATTTCTTTCCCGCGAGCTCTATAAAAACAAAAACTGGGCAATCTCCTCAGGATCCAGATTCCATACCCGTGATTTTATCCGCGCCCTTTGGGAAAAATATGTTTTTTTGAAAATTACTGTCCAAGATAGAACCCGCCTACAAATGATGAACGCCCAGCACAGATTATCTCAACGGCGGAGATCACTGATAGCAGAGGCTACAACGCGACAGTTTATCGGGAATTGTCGACCTCTATCGTGTACGACAGTCCGAAAAACCTTGCGGAACCTCCCAGCCTTGCGCTGATTGTCCAACAAGAAACTGACAGAGATGTTCCTCAGTAGTTATATACGAATCTAATTACTTTCTGATCTCGGTTAATCATCGACAATCGTCCCTGAAACGAATATAACCGCTACATACTTAAGTTTATATTTCTTTCCCGCGAGCTCTAAAATTTAAACAAAAACTGGGCAGGATCCAGATTCCATACCCGTGATTTTATCCGCGCCCTTCGGGAAAAATATGTTTTTTTCGAAAATTACTGATCCTAGTTCGTTGCTGAGACATTGAAAAAACTCATGGAGATTTCTCTGCCTTTTAAAAATTACCCGCCTCTCAGTACTATAGTTGTGAGCCGAGGTATCGGCTCTCTCCTGCGCTCCCTCTCATCTTTTCCTCGTTTTCCTTAGCAGCAATACCCCCCCTCGTCTTTGTCATCATCACCCTTCTTGCTCGAGGCTCCCTTGCCATCATCAGTGACAACACCCGCACCAGGTTTATGTCCATCCTCTTTGGCGCCACCAAGACCCGCGCCCGCCACAGGTGGTTTGGCCGGATTCTGTGTAGTAGGGAACCAGAGGTTGTCATCACCTGCCCAATACAGGGCGAGTCTTGCATCGGACGAGTCTTGCTTGTAGATCTGCGCTTCCACCTTCTTTGCTCCCTCGGGTTTTCCGGTCTCCTTCCCCTCCGTATTGGTGAAAAAGTCAAAAAAAATCGAACCCTTCTTTTCCGCGGAAAGAGGATGCGAGGAGATGCGCATGATGTCGGGCTTTGTCTTGTCAATGGTCATGGTCACCAACACGCGAGTTTTGTCCTCCGAAAGTTTGAGGAAGCGGTTCGCAGCCTTCTTCGCTTCGGTGTTTCCAGCAACCGTTTTCGTTCCTGCCTCGTCGAACATCTCCTCAGAATGCTTGAAATCAAAAAAAGCTTTTCCGTCGAGGTCGGCCAGGTTGAAGGCCGTGGCTGGCGCGAATTTCTCCGTTGCCAAAAACTCCAGATTCTTCGACTTCTTCTTTCCGCCGGGGATATAATCGTCCTTGTCTGCCCCCTTGCCGGCCGTCGCTTTCGGCTGCGTCGTGGCATCCGCTTTCGCCGGGATCCACACATTTTTATCCCCCCACCAAAATGCCACCTTGTTGTCCTTGTTCTTGTAGAATTTCGCTTCCGCTTTCGCTGCGTCTGCGGGTTTCCCGGTCTTCGTGTTTTCCGTAGACGTTTCGAAGTCGAAGTACAAGGCGCCAACTTTTCCATCACCAGGCTTCGGATAGGACGAAATCCGCATGATGTCCGCCGAATTGGCACTCATAGTCATCGTCACCAACGCCCGCGTCTTGTCCGCAGAGACCTCGATGAACCGGTTGGCCAGCGCTGCCTCCTTGCTGTTTCCTACTTCCGCTTTCAAACCCGTATCGTCGAATTTCTCCGTCGGATGATTCCCATAGTCAAAATAGTAGCCCTTGAGTTCCTCCAAGTTGTTCAAATCTGTGACCGCCTCGGTGTACCCCTGCGCTTTCAACCATTTCAGGTTTTCATGATCGCCCCCCGTGACAGGCCCATGTGCAGGTTTGTGAGAGATGGCGTCCGCGCCGCCCTGCCCGGCCATCGCTTTCGGTGCCGTCGCTGGCTTGGTATCCACCGGAAACCATATGTTCCCATCTCCTGGCCAAAACAGCGCGAACTTTTTGGCAGCATTTTGTCTGATCTCCGCATTCACCTTCTTTGCTCCCTCGGGCTTTCCGGTCTTGGTCCCCTCGGTATTCGTGAAGAAATCAAAATACAACTGCGTTTGCTGAGTTCCGAACCTTTGGGGTTTTCCCTTGCGGTTTTCAACCCTTTTGAGGCCGTTTGCGCACGGGAGTAGAGAGGCGGAGCGCAGAAAAAACACAGCCCTGAGGCACGACAAACGAAAAAACCGATGGCCCTAAACACGATGCGCGGTGAATGCTATAAGCTGGGCTGTCAACCACCCACGCCTTGCTCTCTGCACCTCGACCATAGCCGGGAGATCACACGCGAAAATCTGCATACTACGAAGGACCTCATGCCGCTTTTTTTGGCAGACATTTCCTGACGCAGCCTGCCCCTGCTTGAATCCGACCCCCCGATTCAGATCCTGGCAGTTGCGGAGGCAGATGGCAAGCATATGACAGACACTCGCACCTCCGGCCGACGAAAACGTAATGAAATCGAAGCTGCGAAACTGCCTGTGGGCAACACATGCCACACCTTCCCTTGAAAATGCTTTCTGGGGCCCACGCAGCGATGCGGTGTGGTTGAAAAAAATGGATAGGGAAGAGGGCGCTCCACCGCACTGGAACCAACCAACCTGTCACCTGACCTTCTTGGCTCCGAACGACTCCTGTCGTCGTTCAGACACCCCTGACGAGAAACTCCTTCCGGGACCCCAAGAAAAACCCCGAGCTGCACACGACGACCGAGGGCGCCGTAGATATCAAAAATTGCACACCGGACATCATCTGCTTTTATTGGGGAGTTCCAATTCGGTGTCGATCGCTCGCGGTGCCTGCCCTCCCTGTTTTCTCCTCTTTTTCTTCTTCATGAACCCTGACCCGGAGCGACTGAGCCACGGGCACTTTTCTGGAATTGCCCTTCCGCCGGCTCTCTTCGCTCGGACAACCGTGACAAACAACCGACCTAATTTCTTCTGAAACCTCCAGCGGAACAGCTTCGTGGCTCCGGACCTGGAGCTTGCAAAAAGGCAAACCCAGATCTTTGCGCAAATGAAATGATTTGATATGAGTCGTAAAAATTTTCGTTTTTGGACGTCGATCGGGTAAATTTTGATTTTCTGCAGAACGATAATGTCGCTAAACTCGACCAAAACCCCTGGGCGGAGACCATATTTTCGCTAAACTCGAGCAAAACCCCTCGACGGGGACGACATCTTCGCTAAACGCGACCACAACCCCTGGACGGGGACCATAGCTTCGCTAAACTCGACCAAAACCCCTCGACGGGGACGATATTTTCGCTCAACGCGACCATGGCCCCTGGACCGGGAAGATATTTTCGCGAAACGCGACCAGAACCTCTGCGCGGGGACGATATTTTCGCTAAACGCGACCACAGCCCCTCGACGGGAACGATATTTTCGCTAAACTCGAGCAAAACCCCTCGACGGGGCCGATATTTTCGCTAAAATCGACCAAAACCCCTGGACGCAGACCATCCCTTCGCTAAACTCGACCAAAACCCATCGACGGGGAGGATATTCTCCCTGAACTCGACCACGACCCCTCGACGGAGACGACATTTTCGCTAAACGCGACCAAAACCCCTGGACGGGGACGATACCTTCGCTAAACTCGACCCAAACCCCTGGACGGGAACGACATATTAGCTAAATTCGAGCAAAACCCCTGGACGGGGACGACATTTTCGCTAAACTCGACCGGAGCCCCAGGACGGGGACGATATCTTTGCTGAACTCGCGTAAAACCGCTCGACGGGGACGATATCTTCGCTAAACGCGACCACAACTCCTGGACGGGGACGATATCTTCGCTGAACGTGACCAGAACCCCTGGACCGGGACGACACCTCCGCTATTGAGGAGACAATCAGCCGTGAAACCGGGACCACTTGCCGGACCCGGGCGCTGACGGAGCTGGATGCGGAGCCGCCGGAACTGGATGATGAAGCGGACCTGTGCGAGGACCTGCAGATGTAGCTTGGATTGCCAACGGGCGTGGATGTGGAGCAATGTGAGTTTTGTGGTATCGGTTCCCAACGCAGACCAGCCTTTTTGGACGTCGATCGGAAAAAATTTGGTTTTCTGCAGAACGATATCTTCGCTGAACTCGACGAAAACCCTTGGAAGGAGACGATATCTTCGCTGAACTCGAGCAGAAACAATCGACGGGGATGACATCTTCGCTAAACGCGACCAAAACCCCTGGACGGGGACCATATCTTCGATAAACTCGACCAAAACCCCTCGACGGGGACGATGCCTTCGCCCAACGCGACCAAATCCCCTGGACGGGGACGATATCTTCGCTAAACTCGAGCAAAACAGCTCGACGGGGGCGATATTTTCGCTGAACGCGACCAAAAGTCCTGGACGGGGACCATACCTTCGCGAAAGTCGACCACAACCCCTCGACGGGGA
>JACKZZ010004531.1_pt1 | contig 21946 bp, 19 predicted proteins | sample 8027871 | NCBI WGS metagenome assembly JACKZZ01 (sample SAMN15724774, study PRJNA655200) | protist metagenome | isolation source: fluorescence activated cell sorting (FACS) single amplified genomes of... | place: USA: West Boothbay Harbor, Gulf of Maine | collected 2000-07-19 | reverse complement strand
TTTAGGTTGTAAGTTTTCGACTTTATCAGAAAAAGTTTCACATAAATTTTTTATTCTATCTAATCTCAAATTTTCTTCATTATAAAAATCTATTCTATTTTGAGGATAAATTTTATAAATTTCATGTTGTTTCTCAAAGTATTTTCCAATATATAAATTATATAAAGTTTTCCATTCAGATTTTAGTTCTTGTGGCACATATCTATATGAATCATAATCAAAAATATTATCAATTAATTTTTGTGACATATATATTACATAATTAAAAAAATTATATAATATATATATATTATGTTTAATTTAAAAGAAAAACATATTGTAGTAGTATTAATTTTAATTAGCGTTGTATTTTTACTATTTTTATCTACTAGATCACCTTTATGTGTAAGGGAAGGACTAAATACTTTTAATTATTCTAGAGTAAATGATGATAATAGTATGAACGCTGCTATTAGTTGTGCAAAGAAATCTAAAAATTTGCCAAAAGATGAAAATAATGAACTTAAATTATCTTATAAAATTAAAAAATCTCAAAAAAATAGAAAATCTAAAAATGGAAAATCATATATTGAAAAACAATTAAATGAATATAATAAAAATAATAAAAATAATAAAAATAAATTATCAAATAATTCTGTAAATGAATCTTCTGATGAATTTGCAAATGATTTAGAAAATAAAACTTTAGGAAGTTTATCAAATGATAGAATAATTGATAATAGTGTTAAAAATATTAAACCTATAGTTTTATCTAAAAATCAAATTCAAGAATATGGTGTAAATGATAATACTAACTTAGAAGAAGTATCCGGTTTAACAGAAAAAACTGAAATGGAAGACAATGTAGAAAAGAAATTAGAAAGTATAAAAGGTAGAGGTATAATATTAGATAATGAAGGACATAAATTAAAACCATTTGATAAAAATTCTAAATTTGAAGAAACATATACTTCAAAAGTTCAACCAAATCCAGATACTTCAATTGAAGTTAATGAATTTATTGAAAATATAAAAAGTGAATCATATAATACTGTTCATAGCAATAGATATATTTATCCTGATCAATATAATTCAAATATAAATGTTGCAGACACTAGTAACATGATTGATGAAGTTGTAAACCCTTTAGATAATAAATTAAATGAAAAAAGTGGAATAATTGATGATTGTAATGAATGTCATGATGAAAATGTACCAATCGGATTCGGAGGATTTGCTTATAATTCATATGGACTATTAAGAAAAGAAATACCATCTGTTAGAAAGATTGTTCAAAAGAAACAATATTTATCAAATGATAAATGTACTACATTAAAAAGTGCTGTTTTAGACCTTAATAAAGGTGGATATCTAAATAATAATAATGTAGAAAGTTCATGGAATAATACATTTAAAGAGTCCTGCGGTGAATGGTAAAAATATTGAAATTAGTAATTTAAATAATTATAGATTATATTATTTAAATAATGGCAAGAAAAAGAGAAAGAGCAAACAGTTTTTTAGATAATAGTGATAAAATAGAGGATAGTGATACTATTTTTGATTATCAATATTATCTGAATCTAATAAATGATAATAATTTGAATGATAAATATAATGAATTTAAAACTTTAACAAAAAAACATTTTTTTGCAAGTAATGAAGTTTTAAGGTTACAAGATGATTATTACATTAAACAATCTGATTATCAAAATATTAAATTGTCACCAGATTGCTTTTCTGAAACAGGTGATTTGATAGATATTTATATCTGTAATACAAAATTTGGAGATATGAAAATAAATAATATACCAAATACTTATCATGATTACATTCAAATAATGTTAAATATATTAAATATTCCAAGATGTATAATTTATAAATATAATATTATTGAGTTTGAAAATGCAAGAGAAATGAGAAAATCTAAACTTTGTAATAAAGATAATTATGGTATTTTAATTCAAGAAAATAATGATATTTATTGGGCTATTCAACATGTTAGTAAAGTAGTTATTAATAAAGATAAATATTTTAATACAAAATCTATCAATTTGATAAATGAAAAGATATTTTCTGTGAATGTTGATGAATTTATTACTCCAAAAACGAAAAAAAGAAAACAAGAAAAATATATTGGTGCTGATTGGGTTGCTGCAAGTAAAACAAGAAACTCGGCTTTGAATGATCATTGTTTAGATTATTTTAGAGCATTTGGTATTAAGAAATTTTCTGATAGTCCTAAAAAAATGAGATTCAGTTTTGAACCAAGTAGTAAATATGAAAGAATAAATAAGGAACCAATTGATGCATCTTCATTTGTAGACTTCTTATTAATAAGTGGTAATGATTTTGAAGATAAAATTATTAAAGATCTTAAAAGAAAATTTAAATCAGATTTTATTAAAATTTGTGAATCATATGAATCAAGAAATATGAAATTTTTTGAAAAAACAATTGAAGAAATGAAAAAAGGAACACCTATAATTCATCAAGCAGTTCTTTATAATTTTGAATATAAAGTATTTGGTAGTGCTGATTTATTAGTAAGAAGTGATTATATAAACCAACTTACTAATACAAATATGTTAAATGATGATGAAGCTAACTACAAAGCACCATTATTAGAAGATGATTATCATTATCGAGTTATTGATATTAAATTTTCGAAATTACATTTTAATACAGATGGAAAAACTTTACGAAATTATAATAATATTAAACCTTTCAAAACTCAAATCGCTATTTATAATATGGCTTTAGGTGAGATGCAAGGTTATTTACCAGAACAAAGTTATATTTTAGGAAATGGTTGGATTCTTAATAAAACACAAAATAAAGTTAAAATAGAAGAATTTGATGTAAATCCATTTGATAAATTAGGTTCAATTGATTATGATCAAAGAGATAATAGTTATTATGATGATGCTATGTCTGCTGTTTCATGGATTAAGGAATTGAATGATCGAGATGATTTAACACATGATCCTCCCAATGATCCTAGAATATATCCAAATATGTGTAATACATATGATGGTTTTTATCATGGTATTAAAAAAGAGATTGCAGATAAATATAATGATATTACGAGTATATGGAATTGTGGTCCTGGTAATAGAAATAATGCATTTAAAAAAAATATTAAATCTTGGAAAGATCCTAAATGTAACTCTGAAACATTAGGCGTAAGAGGTAAAAAAACAAGTAAAATGATTGATAGTATTTTAGAATTTAATCAAAAAAGAGATAAAATTATAAATATTAAAAAAATTAGACATAATAATGACAATTGGAGAAGTAATGACTTAACATTTTATGTTGATTTTGAAACTATAGGATCAATACTCTTAGATTCAAATAGCAAAACAAAATTGAGTGTAGATGGTGATTATATATTTATGATTGGTATTGGATGGAAATTACCTAAATGCAATAAATGGAATTATGAATGTTTGTACGTAAATAATATATCATTATCAGAAGAGATGAGAATAATGAAAGAATTAAATGATAAAATTAGTAATTTAGAAATAAAATATAATACTATTGCTAAAGTAATACATTGGAGTCATGCTGAAAAAACATTTTATTACAAAGTAAATTCTAGATATGGTAATATTTTTAATAGTATTAATTGGTTTGATCTGCTACAATTTTTTAAAGAAAATAACATATTAATTTTAGACAGTTTAAATTTTAGCCTAAAAACAATTGCAAAAAATATGCATAAATATGGACTGATAGAATCAAATTGGGAAGATGATATTAGTTCAGGAGTAGATGCAATGTTTTATTCATGGCAAGAATATTTAAAACACGATAACGTGTCATCATCAAGTAAATTTAAAGAAGTTATAAAATATAATGAAATTGATTGCAAGACAATGTTTGAAATATTAGAATATCTTAAAAAGAACCATTAGTTTATAAAATTGAATATAGATACTTATATAAATAAATATTTATTATATAAGTTATGACAGAACAAATAGAATATCCAGAAATATATAAAACAAAATTATCATGGCATATTATGCCAGATGATATTGAATATGTAACAGTTTTACAAGAGCAAGGGGTTTCAAATTTTGACCCTATAAAATTTTATAAAGAAGCTCAATTAGATAAAGAAGAAGAAGTTGATATATCAACTTTATCAAGGAAAGAAAGAAAAGAATATAAGAAAAGAAATCAACTTTCTAAAACTGCTATTAAAATAATTGAAGATAATACAAGGAAACGTGAGGAACAATTAAAAGAAGATGAAGAAAGACGGTTAATAAAACATATGGAAAATATAACTGATTTAGAAGATTTAGCTTTACGTGTTAAGTCAATGGAAACTAATTATGGAAGAATTAAACTTAAAGCTAAACTTTTAAACAACTTTCTTTCATGTGGTTATGATACAATTTCACATATTGTATTCTATTCTCTTCAAAATGAAGTAGTAGAAGATCCTGTATTAAAAAATTTTGTAAATAGTGTTTTTAATGAATATAAAACAAAATTTAATAATGAAGATATGTTAAAAGTACAAATGAAAGATTTATCATCATATTTACCACCTATCGATCCTCTAAATACAAGTAAAATGAAATTAGATGATTGGCAATTAGAAGTTTTTAATCATATTGAAAATAAGAAAAATATTTTAATTTGTGCTCCTACTTCTGCAGGTAAAACAGTTGTATCATCATATTGTGCCGTTTTAGGAAATAAAACAATTTTTATTGTTCCATCTGATGAATTAGCAAGACAGGTTGCAGGTATTTTTAGAAATTTATCAAATATTACTGTTAAAGTTGTTACAAATAAAGAATATTTTGAAGATTCAGATTATAAAGTTTTAGTAGGAACACCTAATAAATTAGAAGAATATATAATTATGAATGGACATGAGCAATTTACTTATGCAATATTTGATGAATGGCATATGTTAAATTCAGAAGAAGGAGGTGCTTATGAAAAATTGTTCAAAATATTAAAATGTCCATTTTTAGCATTATCAGCTACATTAGAGAGTCCAGATAGAATCAAAACATGGATGGAAGATGTAAAAGAAGAGGAAGTTATATTAGTAGAGTATAAAAAAAGGTTTATTATTCAACAAAGATATTTATGGAATGATAATAAATTAGAACATCTTCATCCTTTATCTTGTATAGATTTAGATTTTTTACAAAATGATGGATTTAATGAGGTAGAGTTATCTTTTACCCCAAGAGATTCATTTGATTTGTTTGATACAATAAGTAAGAAAGTTAATTTACCTTTACTAAAGAATCAATCAATTTTACATCCAGCAAATATCTTAGATAAAGGAAAATGGGATCAAATCAATTTAACAGAAACTATCGAGATAGAAAAGACATTAAAAAATTATTTAATGGATTTAGCAAAAAATAATCCTGAAATTGCAGGAGAGATATTAAATGAATATAATATAAATGAGGTACAAGGTAAATTTGATATTATCAAGTTAATTAAACTTCTCATCAAAAAGAATATGTGTCCAGCAATATTTTTTAAAATTAATCCTATTAGATGTCTTCAAGTATTTAAATATATCGTTTCTACATTAGAAGAAACTCAAAATAAAAAATATCCTTATCATTATGAAGATTTAGAATTTAGACAAAATTATTATAAAAAGTATTTAGATGATGTTACTAGTACTAGAGAAAAAACAAAATTACCACAAGATGAAGATGCTGAAACATTTTTCAAAAATCAACAAATGAAAATCGAAGCGGATCTATTAGTTGAAATGAAACAAAAGTATGAATTGGCTATTTATAAAAGGATTAAAAAAATAAAAGAAAATGATGATTATTCTGATAAAGCAAAATTATATTATGAAAAGTATTATATGCGTGATTTAGAAAAGTTAAAATGCCAAGATACTTTGTATTATGTTGATAAAGATAGACCTCATCCAGAATTTTGTTTTAATAATATGGGAATTGATTCAACAGAAATGAGAAGAATTAAAAGAGAGTTCAAAACTATTTTAGGTAAAGGTGTTGTAGATTATGATCATCCTTTTATGATAGGAATTGAAAGAGGAATTGTTCCTTATTTTAAAGATATGGAAGTACCGTTTCAAAGAATAGCACAAAGTTTATTCTCTCAAAGAAAGATTCCTATTGTTATTTCAGATGAAAGTTTAGGTTATGGAATTAATTTACCAATTAGAACAGTTGTTATGTTAGGTGAAGAAAATGAAGCAGAAAATATAGATACTGTTATTGCAAATCAAATGACTGGAAGATCAGGTAGAAGAGGAATAGATAGAGAAGGTAACATTGTTTTTATGGGAGTTAATTGGAAAGAAATTTTAAGATCAAAATATTCCAAGTTAACAGGTAAAAATCCATTATCATATGATTTACCATTACCTTTTTATTTTAATAAAATGAATAAAAACGATATTAATAGAATTTTTAAGAATTCATTATTTAATTATTCTAATGATATTGAATATAATGAAAAACAAAAAATGAAAGATGTATTATTAAAACTTAAAAATAAAAGTAAAAATTATATTAGAAAGCCTAAAAATTCTATGTTAATATGGGCTTGTAGAAATTTTGGTAGAAATAATTTTTATTTACCTAAAGTAATTCCTAGTATATTACAAGGAAGCCAATTTCAGATATTTGAAGTTTTTGCTTGTCTATTTGATAATGATGGAACTAAATTAGAAGAAGATAATGTTATTTATAATATGTTTGATGATTCAGACAAGCCAAAATTATATTCGGGAAAATACTTGCTAGGTATATTCAAACAAAAAAAAATTCAAGATGAAAATGATATTAGAAGATTAAAGCTAATTGCTAATTTAATATCTATAGTACATATGATATTATCATATGATAGTGAATATGATGTAAAACAATTTTTAAAAACATTAGAATCCATATTTGATAGTTTAAAGAATTTGATCAAAAAGCATTTATTTTAAAAAAATTGAAAAATATTTTTATATTACATAGTTTTATTTAAAACCATTATTAAATATGACGACTACAGAATTATCACACAACATATTTGTTCCCACTGTAGAATGTGGATCAGCAATTGTAAACACACCAACTGGACGTAAAATTGGCTTCAACCATGAAATCCGTAAAGCAGGAGGAATTGATACCAATATGTGTTTCTACACATGTGTCTTGAGACACATTTCGACCAGGATGATGGCTCATATCAAGAATAAACTTTCATTTCAAAAAAATATCAGATATGAGCCATATGAAATTTTGATTAAACTTAAGAAGTATCTTACATCATCACTACCATTTGCTAATATTTTTACTGGAAGAGAAAACCCAGCATTAGTTGGTAATCCATGTGATCACCGTGTTATTCAAAGAGCTGCTTCAACTCTTAGGATGACAGTGTACATTTTCAACAGTGGAAATAAAATTTACAAATTTACTCCAGAATACACAGATTCTGATAGTGAATTGTTTGTTTTCTTCCATAGGAATCATTACAAGCTAATTGTAGAAGAGTCTTCTCAAGAAAAAATAAGGACTTTGTATGATGAACCAGAAAGAATTGAGGAGTTTTGTAAGCCATATGTGAAGAAGGAAAAAACATATAAGAGGGCTGTTCAAAATAAGTAATTCATTTATTCTAATAAATTACTTATTGATTTTGTATTACCATTTTTCCTAAATTATAAATAATGATCATTACTAAATATAATGATAAACTTAATCCCATTAAATTAAATGGTAGTAATGATAAGAAATTTTCTGTATTAAATTTATATCCACTTACATTAAAGTAAGCAATATTAACTCCAATAACCATCGATAAACTTAATAAAAATATAAAGCCGATTGCTCTTCTTAATTCTGTATTATATTCTTGTTCTTTATTTTCCATATATATAAATTAGATAATTAAAAAATGAAAAATTTAAATTATATTATATAACCTATATTATAATAATATGTCAAAATTTGTAAAAAAAGTTGGAAAAGTACAATATTACGAAATTGACGGTATTAGAGCTGCAGGAATTATTCCATATTATATTAAACAAGGACAAGTTTACATTTTAATAAATGAAGAATATAGAAATGGTAAATTAGTAAATAATATAATTGGCGGCAAAGTTGATAAAGTTGATAAAGTAATAGAAGATACTATGACAAGAGAGTTTAATGAAGAAACAGGATTTTTAATTTCAGATATTTTAAAAATATTAAAAGGGAAAAATAAGTTCTTAAATGAAAAATTTTTTTTCGAAAAATCAAAATATATGTTAGGTTTATTAAATGTATCAAATACATTTGAATGGAAAATATTGCCTGATTTATATCATAAAATATTTAAAGATGTTGAAGTTTTTAATGATCGTGATTCTAATAGTTTAAAATGGGTAAGTTTATTTGAATTTGATGAAAATATGAGTTACTTACTAACAATGGTTACTAACAAATTAAAATATTCTAAATTATTTCGAAAATATAATAAAAGAAAGATGCCATTATTTGCATAATTTTTAAAATTATTAATTTTAATGATTTTAAAAAATATAATGTGACTATATATGATAAATTTAACTGATGGAAATATATTAATAATATTAATTTTAATATTTATTATATTAACTTTTTTGTATGTAAATGTCAAAGATGAAATAAACTTAATTGGGCTTTATGCCTATAGATAAAATTGAAATTATATATGTATTTATAGGTATCAGTTATATATACATATAAAATGGATTTGAAATATTCGGAAATTTTAAGCAATCAACCAATTTTTAATATTGGTTCTATTGGTCATGTTGCACATGGCAAAAGCACACTAGTACGTTCAATTACGGGTACTAGAACACAAAAACACTCAGATGAACAAGAGAGAAATATTACTATAAATATAGGTTATGCAAATGCTAAAATTTTTAAAGATCAATTTGGAAATTTACATACAACACCTAGTAAAAAAGAAACATTAAAAGATTTTGAAGGTAATGATATGCAATTAGTTGGACATATTAGTTTTGTAGATGTTCCGGGACACGAAGCATTTATGTCTAATATGATTAGTGGATCTGCAGTTATGAATGCTTGTATTTTAGTAATTGCAAGTAATGAAAATATACCACAGCCACAAACTTATGAGCATTTTGAAGCAGTAAAAAATGTAGATGTTGATAAATTTTTGATTCTTCAAAATAAAATGGACTTAATTGATGAATCAAATAATAATAAAGTTATAAAAGATATAAAACATTTTGTAAGTAATACAATTGCTGAAGATGCCCCTATTATTCCATCTTCAATTCAAAATGATATTAATAGAGAAGAAATTCTAAGTCATCTTTTACACTTATCAAATGATGAAAATATTCGTGAATTAAATGATAAAGCAAACAAAGATTCTCATATGATTGTTATCAGGTCATTTGACATAAATCGTCAAAACACTCCTTATGAAGTATTGAATGGTGGTGTAGTAGGTGGTTCTTTAATGAATGGTACTTTAAAAACGGGAGATTTTGTAGAACTACGTCCTGGATATATTATGGGAAATAAATATAGACCAATTTATGGTCAAATTAAATCTTTACAATCCGATGCTAAAAAATTAGATTATGCATTACCTGGGGGATTAATCGGGGTATGTTTAGATATTGATCCAAGTATTGCAAAAAATAATGGAATGGTTGGTCAAATTTTAGGACATGTTGGTAAATTACCAGAAGTTTATAACGATATTGTAATTAATTATGAAGAGATTAATAGACATGATAACTTTAGCGAAAAGTTTAAACAAAACGAAGAAGTATTATTAAGTATTAATAGTATGAATATTAAAGCAAATGTAACTTCAACAAAAAAGCAAAAGTTAGGATTTAAGTTATCAAAACCTGTATGTATCTTTAATGATCAAAAAATAGCTATCTTTAAATTAAATGGCATTAAATGGGTACTTTATGCTACAGGTAAATTTATAAATGGTAAAACTTGTGATTTTGATACTAGTGAAGCAGATGTATTTAATGAATTAAAAGATAAAAATACATTTGAAGAAATTAATATTATTAATGATTTAGATTTAGGTGATATTGAAAGGACTAGTTATGAGGAGTTAAAAGAAAATATTACATTCAGAGAAGATAAATCTCATTCTATTAGAATTGATCCTCCAATTGTAAAAAAGATAAATCGTGATGCAGTTTTTACAAATTATAAAGAATTTTTATCTCAAGTTAATGAAACAGCACAAGATATTAATTATGATAATTATTTCATGGAATATCTAAAAGATGAAGTTAGTACATCATGTGATATTACAAAAGATGGTATCTCAATGAGAGGTAATCTTAGAAAAAATCATATTCAAAATATTATTATTAAATTTTTCAATAAGTATAAAAAATGTGAAACTTGTAATAGTTTTAATAGTTTCTTATTAAAAAGAAACAGATTTTTATACAAAAAATGCATAGATTGTAGTTCAGAATTTTGTATTTAAAATTGAATAATTCAAAATATAACATATTTTAAATTATTTTTAATTTATAAAATGGAAGCATTGTTAATTTTAATAGCTGGAATTATTTTAGTCCAAATATTATTAGTATTATTATTTGGACCAGATATATTTGATAAGATTTTTTTTGGTATTTTATTATTATTAGTTTTAGTACCATCTTTAATAATGATAATAATAATAATAGCTTCAATTATTAGTAATCCAATATTTGGATTACTATTTGTACTTACATGTTACTCTTTTATTAAACTTCTTCTTTCTCTCTAAAATTATTTATTATTTCTTCACTTTTTATATCTTCAAATTTATACAAAGATATATTTTTACAAATAATTTCATCATCATTTGATGAATCTGTAAAAAAAGTATGTTTTAATATATCATCTATTTTTGGTCTTTCATTGGGTTTATCATTTATACATTTTAGAATTAATTCTTTAGCAATTTTATTATTTACTTTGGATATACAGTCAGGTAAAATTCTATTTGTTATTTTTTTCCATATTTGTGCAGCTAAATTACATTCTGAATAGGGTATTTCTCCTGTCATAAATTCTAATAAACACATACCAAATGAATAAATATCAATTCTATTATCATAAGATTCCTCATAAACTTCTGGAGCCATATATTCTGGTGTTCCTATTACTGACTTATTATTTTCATTAGATATTTTAGCTAATCCAAAATCACCAATAAAAATATTTCCAGTATTTGAATTTATAAATATATTTGAGGGTTTTAAATCTCTATGAGCAATGTTATTTTCATGTAAAAAATTTAATCCGCTTAAAATTTGTTTACACCATTTCTTTATTACTTTTAGTTTAACAAATTTAACTTGTTTTATAAATTGAGATAGATCATTTCCTGTTGCAAAATTAGTAATAAAATAAATGACTCTTTTTTCTTTATTAATCCAACTATTATTAATATCAATAATATAACTATTCTTATTTTTTATTGAATTTAATATTTCTATTTCTTGTATTATTTTAGATTGAAAAGCAACTGGTAAACTATCTATCTCTACAGCATTCCATGCTATTAATTTACCTTCATTTAAATCATAACCCTGATAAACTTTTTTCATTGAACCACTTCCTATTATTTTATTAAATCTAACATATCTTTTGTTAGGAGAAAATTCGATTTCATCCATTGCTTATATTATACTAAATATAAAAATTGAAATTATTAATCTTATTAGAAATATCTTTATGATATTAATTTAAATATGGATATTGAAGATGTTATTAGTTCAAGCGATAAAGTTGACATTTTTAAGAATGTTGATTTAGAAAAATTACAAGATTTTGTAAAGTTCATTGTAGATAAAGAACCTACAAATAAACAAGAATATGAAGAACATTCTGTTTATGCCAGAAGAAAGTTTAAAATGTCTCCGAAAAAAGCACATATTGTTCATTGTTTTAGAATGATGGTAGATGATGGTTTAATTCAAGGAAATGATAATATTGACAGACTGATGACAAAAAAATTAGTTAGAATCGCATCTGGAGTAGAAGTTATTACAGTTTTCACTTCTCCTAAGCCAACATTTACTAAAAATGGACAGTTAAAAACTCAAAAATTTAGTTGTAATAAAAATTGTGCTTATTGTCCTTTAGAACATGAAATTGTTCTAAAATGCAATGTATTAGATATTGAAATTAAGAACAATAAATATTGTATTACAATTAGATCACAAGATCCAATTGATGAAGTACGAGTCATAACTTATATTAATCATGAAAATAATAAAACTAAACTTTATTGTAGAAACTATGATTCATTTAATGACGAATCTAGAACATTCAAAGTTTATATGATTGAAAAGTATGGAAAGGAACTAAGTATTGGTGATAATATTATTTGTACAAAAGTTGAGCAGTCTCGTAGTTATATATCAACCGAACCTGGAGTACGACGAGCTAATCAATCTAATTATGATGCAGTTTTACAGTTTTTTGACAGAGCTAGTTCTTTAGAATTTTGTGGTCATATTATTGATAAAATAGAATTGCTAGTTTTAGGAGGTACATGGAGTCATTACCCAAAAGAATATCAAGAAGAGTTTATTCGTGATCTTTATTATGCAGCTAATATTTTCTATAAAAAGAAGCAAAGAGATAGATTGAGTTTAGAAGATGAAATTAAAATTAATCAAACTGCTAAATGTAGAATTATCGGTTTAACTCTTGAAACTCGTCCAGATTGTATCAATAAATATGAGATTGATAGATTCAGACGTTACAATTGTACTAGAGTTCAACTAGGAGTTCAACATATTGACGATGATATTTTAAAGAAGATTGAAAGAGGTTGTTACAATAATGACACAATCAAAGCATTAAAGATTTTAAAAAAGAATTGTTATAAAGTTGATTATCATCTTATGCCAGATTTACCTGGTAGTAATTACGAAAAAGATAAGATAATGTTTGATAAAATTCTTGGAGTTAACAAAATGACAAGATCTACAAATTATAATATTAATATGTTGTATTTAATAACATCTATTCTATTTTTAGAATTATTCTCTTACTTCTTTGGTAATTATATTTTCAAGTTCATTACTAAACTTGTAAACGTTTATATTACTGCTCATATTTATAAGTACTTTTCAAATCAAGATTATATTAAATATGATCTCAGTCATCCAGAACTGCAAGCAGATCAATGGAAAATTTATCCTACTGAAGTAACAAGATGGACTAAAATTTATGATTGGTATAACAAAGGAGAATATAAGCCTTATGCTGAAGATAAAATGGAAGGATCTAAATATAATAAAATGACAACTTTAATTCTAGGAGTAATGGAAGATGTATTTCCATGGATTAGATTGAACCGTGTTATTAGAGATATTCCTTCAGAAGAGATCTTTGGTGGAAATAGTTGTACAAATCTAAGACAACACTTGCATGAAATACTTCGTCAAAACGGCAAAACTAGTAATTGTATTCGAGCACGAGAAGTTAGAAATAGGATGATAGATCCTAATAATATTAAAGAAGTTGTAAGGGAATATAATGGTTTAGAAGGTACTGAATATTTTATTTCATTAGAATCAAAGGATGAAAAGACTATTTATGGATTTTGTAGAATGAGAATTAATCATAATAACAATGATGTAATGAAAACTTTAAATAACTCAGCATTAATTCGTGAATTACATGTTTATGGTGTAATGACACCTCATAAGGCATATAAGAAATCAAGGACACAACATCATGGTTTTGGTAAAATGATGCTAAAGAAAGCAGAACAAATTGCATATATTAAAGGAGTAAGAAGTATGGCAATTATTTCAGGAGTAGGTGTACGTGAATATTATGTAAAAAGAGGTTATTATCTAGAAGATAATTTTATGAAGAAGAAGCTTACATTCATTAATAATTTTTAATTTATACAAAAGAAGATAGAAAAATTTCTTTCTTTTTTTGTATCAAAACCTAAGAGTTCATGTAAGTATCCTCGCGACAAGATCGTCAATTCAAGGAACTATAACATTCGTTCTTGTAGTTCTAGACCGCCCACCATGCATCAGAAGCATTCTCGTCGTAGTCAGCGTCTCTGTTCATGGCTCCAACATCCCTACAGTTCTGCACACAGATCGCCATCGCTCGCTTGATGTCACCACGACCAGTGTGAGCCCTGAGAGAAGTGACCATTCTGTCCAGAGCAAGAAAGTCGTGTCCATTGGTACGCTGGAATAAAAGCTCAGACCTCCCTCCATTGACTTCCCTTGCACTCCAGACACTGGAGTCAATCAGAACTGTTCTGCGTACATGGTGTCCGTGGAAGTTGACAACAAGTGTAGCAGATTGGTTGACGTTGGAAAACCGTCCTCCCTTCAGCTTGACTGTTTCTCGCGGGTTGGCAACTGCGAGCGACTTCTCCTCAAAGACAGCTGAGCAGACGCTACACTTCCCATCGCAGAAAGAGCCATGGTTGCGACGAATGAAACCATCTCTACACATCGGACATAAAACTCCAGGAATGAGCTCCTGTTGTTGTGCACATCGACCGAAGTCAGACTCATTGTGCACGGTGCAATAGATTGCTTCAGTCCAGGAGGCAAAGACAGCAGACAACACTGCATGGTTCGTGCAGTTGCCAGCAGTGTCACGCTCATCATCGAGAAACTTTGAAAGGATGCCAGCACTGTTTTCAACAGTCTGCACAAGCAATCTGAACGCTCCTGCCCAACGACCATGTTGCATGCTACCTGCATCCTGACAACCAAGTGCCCATGCAACCTGACCGATGTCACGATCTCCGACAAACTCCTCGAGGATCACTCCGGCTGCTCCAGTCGTGATCGCAATTCCAGAGAGTCGCTCAATTTCTCGAGCGACTCTGCGGACGACCAGACGGGTGCAAATGTCGTCGGTGGGTGTGTATGTGTGTGTCTTTTGATTCATCTCAGATATTGTGTGTGTTTGGGTTGGTACTGTTGCGTTAGCTGTCAGTTCCATTTGATCACCCGATATCCTTATTTTTTAATGGATTCTAATAGTAAAATATTTTTCAATTTTTTATTATATTAATTAGTTATTTATATTAATTAACATAATTAGGCTAAAGATCCCATTGGATCCCATGGATCAAAATATTCTTTAACATCGCCTGTTAATAATTCTTTTTCTTGACCATTTAACATGTCTTTATGAATTGCTACTTCATATACATATTCATTAAACCATTTATCACTCATACTATAATATCCATCTGCTGGTCCATTTGTAGACCATGAATTTTCTACTTCCCAACTATTTACACTACATTCGGTTTCAAGTGCATTATCTTCATTAGTATTAGCGCCAGAAATAACCATTGCATGAGTCATTAATGAATCTCTATAATTTAATCTTTGTTCTTTATTCATCTTAAAAGATAGTCCTAATAAATCTAAATGACTTACATTAGATCTATCCATCCGACATGTCCCTCTATTTAAAAATTGCCCAACATCACATCCATACCATACTGACTTGTTAGATTTTAATGTATCTAATGTTAGCTTTTTAATTCTTTCGATTGGCAAATTAAGATATTTTACTTTATTACCATCTACTACATTTCCTAAATATTTAACACTATACGTATTATAATAAGGATGTTCTTTTCTAGGATCATCTACTAAACATACATAATCATCAAAATTAAACGGTACCATTTGCTTATAAAATAATACAGGTGTCATTGAAGTTACTTTATTATATTTTTTACTTTTATCCATATATTCCCAATCAAAGTTTGATGGTGGTTTTCCTAAGAAAGTACATAGTACTCGATATACTTCTTCCATAAAATGCATTTTCATCTGATTTGGATCTTCACTTTCACGTAATTGATGAGCATATTCACGAAATTTCTTTTTTAGAATTGCATTTAATTCTCTTGAATTACTACTATGATGACTTTCTTGATAAACACATTTTGGTACTAATCCATATTTATTTACTAAATTTGCAACCATATCCCATTGTCCTCCATCACAAGTAGGATCATCTAATAAATGTTGTACTAATCTAGATGTAACTGGTTCATTTTTAGTTTTAATAATACATTCTAAATTATAGTTCATTCTTTCTAGCTTATCCCAAAAGAATAGATAACTTTGTGAAAACTCAAAATTATCCAAGTTATATTTTTCACACATTTCTCTTCTTACTACATTTAATGCTGCAAAAAGCCAACATCTTCCACTAGATTTTTGATTTGTTACTTTTAAATGAGGTGTAACACTTACATTGTATACAGGATTATATTGTTGATTTTCAGATACAACACCATTCAGTTTTGACAGTGCATTTGCTGATACAATATTTGATAATACAGTATTTGATTTACTACTATCAAATGATCTTTCAAATGATTTTAGATTTGCTTGACTTAACATTTAATTATAAAAAAAGGTAAATCTTTATGTAAAAAAAAATGAAAAAAATTAAAATTATTATTATAGAGAATTAATATAAAGAGAAATGGATCTAAATTATCCTTTTAGACAATACCCAATTAGGGCAAATAACATATTAACGCCATTTATTAATTCTGAATATATTAACAATGTAAAAAAACTATATCATGATATTGAAAATTTGTCTTTTAATGTAGAAGATAAACAATTAGTTATACTAGTTATAGGATCATTAATTGATGAAAATAATGATAGAAACTTCTCAGATGATTCATATCATCAACATCTTCCATTATTTGTAAGGAAGTATTTAGAAGAAAATGATAATTCAGTTAAAATTATTTGTGTTTCTCCAAGATTAAATGGAGAACCGCAATTTATTAAAAAGACAAAGCAGGAATATGGATGGTATAAATATGAAAATAATAAATATATTAGTAGTAAATTTAATTTAACTTACGACTTTTATTACACATTATTTCCTGAACATATTGATAGTGATTATGTAAATAAAAATGGTAAAAGTTACTACTTGAAATATAATCAAAAATACTGTAAATTACCAATGTTATATTATAGAAATACTAACTATAAAAGATTCTATCAAGAGGTTTATGATTATTATGATCAAAAAATTCTTAGGCTCAAAGATAATTTATTAGAACAAATTTATGATATTTACAATTCATCACCGACCGATAATGATAAAATATTTGTAAATATGTTTCATGAAAAATTAACAAATTTAACTAAAGAACTTGAAAAAAAATCTGGATCTTTATTAGTACTTAATTACTCTGTATTTTGTAGTAATTGGATATGTACGTCATTTTATTACTTTTTTGAAACATTATACAAAAATCTTGAAAGTTATACTAATGTTAAATTTCTTACTTACAGTTTTGTTGAAAGTAAATCAGATGAACTAATTGAATATAAGAAAAAAAGTTATAATTATGAGGATAATGAAATTATTCTAGAAATTAAAAGAAAAGGAAGAATTTCTATAAATAAACATTTCCATAAATTTGTAAAAGAAAATGCAAATACAAATTCTGAATTTAAAATTATTGAAGTAGATGGAGATGGGGATTGTTTATTCAATTCAATTTTAAAGCAATGTAGTAATAATATGAATGTTGATACAAGAGACCTAAGAAAGATTGTAGTTAATGAAATTAATAGTAATGATAATCTAAAAACTATGGTTAAAGAAGAAGTTAGTACTATGCATGAATATTCAAAATATGTTGAAAATAATTTAGATGAAGCTTTAAAATTACATTTATACTTTATAAAAGAAGGACCATATTGTAAAGATGCGGACAAAATGCGAGAGAAATTAAATTTACCATTTAGTGTCTTTTTTGGAGGTAATTGTGAAATAGGTATTTTAAGTAAATTGTTTTCTATTAATATTAAAATAGTAAATTATGATAATGCAATTATAAATGTTACAGAAGATCTATTTTCTGATACTATTTACATAAAATTTAATGGCAATCATTATGATATAGCAGTACCAATTAATGATAGGACATATGTGACATATTCACCAAATAATTCTATTAATATTGTGATTTAAAAAAGATTTTTTTTTATTTATATTTATAATGAATAATAATACAATAATATTTACATTTTTTATTGTGCTTTTATTATATTATATTTTTTCATTGTATTCAGCAATGACTTGCCCTAAATTTAGATATAATGATATTAAAAATAGATATACTAATATTAGAGATGAGTTAGATACAGGTGATTTAGTATTTTTTTCGAGTGATGATTATTATAGTAGATGTATTAGGAAATTAGGTAATTGTATTTTTTCACATGTTGGATTTGTTATTAAATTAGATGGTATTATTTTTATATTAGAATGTGACTTAGATGCATCATATGACTTTTTATTAAAAAAAGAATTAAATAAAGGTGTTCATCTAATTCAATTAGATGAAAAGATACATGATTATGAAGGTATAATTTTTGGATATAAAAAATTAGAAAAAGGTAATTTTTCTATTGATAAATTAAAAAAGATAATGAATGAAACTAAATATATTGATTTTAATACAGATCATTTAAATTTATGGGGTACTGTTTTTAAAAATGATACATATTCAAACTTACTAAAAAAGAATAATAAAATGTTTTGTAGTGAATATATGGCATTTTTATTAAAAGAATTTAATGTAATTAAAGATACATATTTGAATTCACATTATAGTATAAAAGATTTTGCAGATGATTTTGATACTAATTCAGGATATAAATATAGTTCAATAAATTATTTTAAGTTTAATAAAGAAGATAAAAAAAAGTTTTTTAATGATAGTAAAATCTTTTAAATATCTTTTAGTAAAAGTAATATAAATGAATAAGATTTAATATCTTATATGAGTAGTTTCCAAGAAAAATTAGATGAATTTTATTTGAATTATGATACAGCTCTTCTTCTAAAAGAAGATTCAGAACATAACGAAATCATTAGTTTATTTAAAGAAGAATTAGATTATCCTGAAGATCTTACATCTGCTTTACTTAAATTTAATAAATCTTATTTAAAAAGTGTTGTTATGAGAATTAAAGTCAGACAATCAAAACTTAGTTCTCAAGAACTAAAATCAGATTTACTAAAATATAATGACTCTCTACTACCAATTTTAGATAAATTACTATCAGAAAAATTTCAAAAACAATATGAAAATGTAGTTGAAACACAAAAAACTACAGTTAAAGAAGAAACTTTACAACAAAATTTAGTTGAAGAAACAGAAGATCAAAGTGATGAAGAAGATGATGATGAAGAAGAAGTTGAAGAAACTCGTGTTAGTGAAGAAGATGAACTAACTGACGAACAATTATTAAAACTTTTCTTAGGTGAAAAAGTAAAATCTGCAAGTAGTTCAGAAAAAATAAAATTAGTTGATCTTTTTGAATCTTTTAATAACTATTGTACAGAAAATGAATATGAATATATTAAAGCATCTACATTTAAAAAATTATTAAAAGGACAATGGGGAAAAGCAGAAGGAAAAGGAGAATCCAGTGTTTACACTGGATACGAATTATGTTAAATAATTAAAAGAGTAAAATTACTTTTTTAATTAAATGATAAAGAATATAAAAATTTATATTTTTCTATCGCATATGGCGGAATAGTATCACGCCACTAAGTCGCAGTCACAGGACGTACTTCACAGACTTTACCAAATATACATCTGGTGAGCCTAGATCACATCAAGTACAATGCACGATGCATCGTCCCCTCCCTTAGGGCACATGCCCTGCTGGGGTGGAAAAGTACGGACACGGTCTCCGTTGGAGTCAAGCTCAACCAAACGGACAGGACCCTTCCAGCGTGACCTTGCCTCGACGCAAAGATGATCTGCAGAGAGACTCTCTTTGCGGAGAAATGGATCTTCTTGGTAAATGACGTCCCAAATCCCATCGGAACCAGTGACTAGGCGGAATGGTTGGTCAAGATCGATATCTATTGTCCGGATTGGTGTAGTCGGAAAAGCTCCACCGTCACCAACAACTCCATAAGCTGCAATCTTCCGTCCAGTCTCCTTGCATATGGCATAAGAGCACGTCTTCCATCCACTCCGAGATCGGTGGTCACGCTTGATCCCAAACTCCAAGGCTCCATCATTGATCCCGAAATTAGTCGTTTCACAACTCGTTCCTGGCACTAGGATGTAGTTCCGCTCCTCTATCGGAATGAGATCGTTCGTTGGCTTGTGGTCGTGAGTCTTGATGACACGTCCATCCTGTGGCAAGATCACCAGAGAGGAATCTCCAAGATGAGCGACCTGGATTCGTGTCTTAGATCCCTTGAAGATGACGCGAAAAGCGGTCAACATTCCACCGCTTCTGGATGGACAGTCCTCTAGGATCTTCTGGCGTTGATCAGCTAGCCAAGCTTCGGGTCCCATGCCCGCAATCGTTTTGACATCAGCGTCTGGAAGAGAGTCCATTCGTCGTGTCACTTCTTGACCTCCATGTCCATCAAAGACGTAACCGACAATCATCAATCGTACCTTCCCCTCATCGTCTGAGGCATGTAGGGTGATGACCCGAGGACGAGCGTCCTCTTTCTTGTCGTTATTGTCTAAGTGACATGAGAGGGTATAATCCCGATCTGGTTCCACAGCAATCTTGGATTCTCCAGCAGGACCATCTGCTGGAGCTTCAGTCTCGGGCGCAGCAGGATTTTCTACTGCTAGTAGCTCGTAACGTTCACGATTTAGGTTCTGGAGGTAGCGTCGCAGTGCCTTCTCAGATGCACGGCGACGTGCCTCCCTCCTGCGGAACTGTGCAGTGTCTGTACTGGTGTGCTTCTCTTCAACGCGTTTATCCTTATAACGTCCGCGTTCACGTCCTCGTCCTCTAAATTGCTTCCGTCCTCGTCCTCTAAATTGCTTCAGTCCTCGTGCATTCTTCCAGTGGTCTAGGTGGTCACAAAAGACTGCCTCGACAATCAACATGGGTTTCATCTGTCTGTGTGTGTATGTGTGTGTATGTGTGTGAGCGTGTGTGTTGTTGTGTGGTGTAATACGAATAGTTTATGAAGCTAAATAGTATATTTTTTTTCAATTTTTTTTATTAAAATTTTGAAAAAAAAATATTTAAACTGATAGTTATAATCATTACATTATATAATGTAATGATTGACTTTACATTGACCGGTACCAATGTGTACAAAGTATATTTTGTTTCAAAATTTAAGACAGAAGAATATAAAATAATGGCTTCATCTGAAGATGAAATAAAAGAATTTTTGCTTTTCACATGTTTTATTTTTGGAAAACATGTGAAAAGATCAAATAAATCAATTAGTGAATTATTTGATCAAAATAATTATAATTTTAAGATAAATAGAATATCATTTTCATTTGCTAGAGGATGTTATTCTTATGTAAAGGATATAATAAAAGAAGAGACGCCAATAATAATACCTACAATCAAAAATAGAAGTCCTACTAGTTGTAGGATTTGTTAATTTATATAGATAATCCTTTGAATTCTTCTAAAGGGTTATCACTATTTATAGTTGTCCAAGATGATCTACATAATGGACAACTATTATTATTTGATAACCATAAGTTAATACATTCAGTATGAAATACATTTTTACAACTTAACTGACATTGTTCAACACTTTCATCTCCAAATTCTTCAAAGCAAATACTACAACATTCTTTATTATCATACTCTAAATCATTTGTATTATTTGAAACATGTTTATTTAGAATATTTTTCAAATTCAATGAAATATCATTAAAATTATCTTCTATATCTGCTACGCATTTTATTTTATTTATTATTTTTGAGTCTTTCAAAATTCTACCCAAAATAAAATACATATGTTTACATACATTTTTTCTAATATCAAAATAAAAATATAAAAATAAATTTAAAGATAACTTATTACTTTATTTTAAATGAGCACAAGAAAACAAAGAGGATTAAGTGAAAGAATATATTTATTAGATGCTAATT
>JACKZZ010012882.1_pt1 | contig 21952 bp, 25 predicted proteins | sample 8027871 | NCBI WGS metagenome assembly JACKZZ01 (sample SAMN15724774, study PRJNA655200) | protist metagenome | isolation source: fluorescence activated cell sorting (FACS) single amplified genomes of... | place: USA: West Boothbay Harbor, Gulf of Maine | collected 2000-07-19 | reverse complement strand
AGAATACAAATGAAGACACCAGAGAAATTGTTGCAAAAATATTTGCAATATCTCAGCTTCAGCAGGGTTTAACTGGCCTAAAAGCAAATGTTGCACCTTTCATAGAAATAGAGGAATACAACATGGCCAATGAAAGCATACTTCCCATAAATAAATTATTATACGATTATGCAAAAGAAAATAATTTAAGTGCCACAAAACAATTAAAAAGCCCAAAAGAATTTTATGACCAGCATCAAGCGCCCCAAAAACTAAAAGTGGCAAAAAACTTAAAGGAACTGCAAGTTACAATAAGTCAAATCTATGCCACGGAAAAAAAAGACGATCCACTAAATAATTTAAATCAATTAATTAGCGACTTCCCTATTATCAAAGAATTTAACGAAGATGAAAATACATATGAAGAAAAGAAAAAAGCAATAAAAATTTTATTAAGCTTACAACGTGACCTTAACCATAATATTTTCAATAGCAAAAACGGATATGAAAAAGAAAAAAAAGATAAAGGTCAAAAAATAAGCTTAGAAAAACTTGCAAGACAGGAGTTTCGCACTTTAGTTTCGAATAATGTATAATCCTCAGCAAAAAATGAGGATAGAGTTGTGTCTAGGCATAAATGTACAAAGGAGCTATACAAAACATTTTTACAAGCAAGCAGTATTAGATATTCTGGAACAGCCCTGTCAGAAGTAAGCCCCATAGAAGTATCTCATGATAGTATAAGCAGATGGCTTTCTGATAAGAACTTAAGGCCTAGAGAAGTGTGGCAGGTTGCAGAGCCGCACGTTGATCTTAAAGAGCCATCTCTTTTAATAGCAGACGATACGGTTTTATCTAAAGTTCATAGTAAAAAAATAGAGCTAGTAAATTATCAATACTCTGGTAATGCACATGATGTTATTGCTGGCATAGGTTTAGTTAATCTTGTTTGGTATGGGCTAGAGCAAGAGAAAGCAGTTCCAGTTGATTATAGAATCTATGATAAAGATACTGATGGAAAGACTAAAAACACTCATTTTTGCGATATGTTATCTTTAGCAAAGTCGAGGGGGTTTCATCCCACGGCAGTTGTAATGGATGCTTGGTATTCTAGTTTAAAAAATCTTAAGGCAATTAGAGACCATGGTTGGATTTGGGTTACTACTTTACGTAAAAATCGCAAGGTAAATAAAGATGTATCATTAGAAAGTTTGACTATTCCAGATGAAGGGCTCTCTATTCATCTACGAGGCTATGGATGGGTTACAGTATTCAAGTTTGTGGCTAAAAATGGCCGCATTGATTATGTTGCAACAAATATGGATAACCCAACAAGAGATTCTATAAAATCTATTGTTGCTGCTCGTTGGTCTATAGAGGTTTATCATCGGGAACTTAAACAAACTTGTGGAATTGAGCGTTGCCAGGCCCGCACAGGCCGAGCGCAGAGAAATCATATTTGCATGTCAATTATAGCTTGGCTTGATAAATATAAATTACGAATTCGAGAAAAGTTAACTTTTTATCGGCAGGATTGGGAAATTATTAAAACTGGAATTAGTATAAAAATTAAAGAATTAATGGCTGTTACTTAATAGCAAAGTGCGAAACTCCTGTTTGTTTTTTCAGTAGGTAATGTATGATAATAAAAAATGTTTCCAGCCTCCTTTTTTGAATGATCTACAGCACGCTAATCGCTGCTTTATCTTCACCAGGCTTAAGTGACTCACCATATTTTTTAAAAAATAAAGTACAAGTATTTATTTCATCAATCACATTCACTGTGAGTTTTTCTAGATTAGTTTTATATGTGATGAGTCAACAGTCAAGGCTTGACCCCTTAGGGCTTTTGATCCATAGGAGTTTTGTCATTGACTTACCCAAAAAAATCAATATGCTATATTTCTTCAATATTTTCTAGTTCAGTTATAAAAAAAGGAATATTCATGCAAATTAGAAACCTAGAACAGTTACAAGAAAAAATGAAAGCAGAGCAGTTACTTTTTTCGCTTATAGATCAATGTAATGCAGATAATATAAAAATCCTACTAAAAGATGTAGAGTTAAAACCTAACGTTAATGCCCAAAATTCGGCTCTGTTGCAAAAACATTATGTTCTGCTAATCTAGCAGCATAATTATAATTGAGACCAAGATTAATGGCTAATAAAAAATACAAAGATAAAAATAAACCCTTTAAATGGAAGCATGCAGTTGGTGAAATTATACTTTGGTTAGTCTCTTGGTACTGTAGATATGCTTTATCATTTAGAGATTTAAAAGAAATAGCTGTTGAGCGTGGTTTTACATTAGATCATTCTACAATTTATCGCTGGGTACAAGAATATTCTACAGAAATTAAGAAGCGAATAAAGCCACACTTAAAAATTACATCAGACTCATGGAAACTAGATGAAACATATTTGAAGATTAAGGGAATTTGGCACTACTTATATCGAGCTATAGATAAAAAAGGTAATACTTTAGATTGGATGTTAAGTAGGAATCGCAATAAACAAGCTGCCAAACGATTCTTTAAAAAGTTACTAGGGAATTTACATACCGTAAGCCCAAGAGTTATCAATGTTGATAAAAGCCCAACATTCCCTCCAGCGCTAAGTGAGTTGCAAGCTGTAAATGAAGCTCCACCAGATACTAAGTTAAGAGCTATAAAATACTTAAATAACAGCATGGAGAATGACCACAAGTTTATAAAATCTAAGTCAAGATATCGGCAATGGTATCAATCTTTCTCTACAGCTAGAAACACGCTTTATGGCATGGAAACAATGCGCATGATTCAAAAAGGACAAGTTCGCTACGTAGGAAAAGATGTTGTTAAACAAAATAGTTTCGTCCGTAGTTTATTTGGATTAGCTGCATGATTTGTTGAAATGCAAATTTATGGAGTTTTTTAGTTATACATATTTTTTTGCAACGGTGCCTGTAGAGCTTACTGATTTTGCAAGAAAAACACACCAAGGTTATAATTAATATATGAACAATCAAATAAAAAAATAGGAATAATAGGTGCGGGAGCTAGCGGTCTAGCTACCGCTAAAAATCTATTAGAGTCGGGTTTTGATTGTGAAATATTTGAAAGCAAGCCTTCGTTAGGCGGAGTGCGGGAAACTGGTTATCATTTACTAAAATTACAATTACCAAAAGATACCTATGAATTTTTTGATTTACCCATGCCTAAAGCGCATCCAACATTTCCCTCGTGCGACCAAGTTCTGTGGTATTTGAATGAGTATGCGAGATACTTTAACGTAATCAATATAATAAATTTTAATTGCATAGTTAAAAAATTAGTTAGAGATAATGAAAAAAACCTTTGGATAGTAAATTATTTTGATCAGCAGAACAATCTATTAAAACAAAAAAAATTCGATTTTATAATTACCTGCCATGGACTTTATTCTAAACCTAATATCCCAGCATACCCTAACCAAGAAAATTTCAAAGGTGAAATTCTTCATACATCAGACTTTCAACAACCAAAACAAGCTGAACAAAGTTCCATAGTTGTAGTGGGATTTGGTAAAAGCGCCCTTGACACCGTTAAGGCTGCTTCAAAATACACAAAAGATGTTACGCTATTATACCGCAAACCTCATTGGCCACTGCCAATAAAACTATTTAATTTCTTTCCAACAAGATATACAAGCAAATTCATATCATCATTTATACCACTATATATAACTCCAAGTAGTGGTGAAAAAAACTTCATAAGTATTTTAAATTTATTGTATGGTCATTTTGGAGAATATTAGAATTCTCAATACGTATGCAGTTCAATCTAAAAAAGCACAACCTCATTCCCACATCTAAAATTGAGGAAGATATATTTACTGGAGATTTTATTGCTTCAACTAAATTTTTTAAATTAATTAACCAAGGCAAAATTAAAGTTCAACAAGGTGAAATAAAAAATTACACTCCAAATGGCGTAGAGCTAACTGATGGTAGCCAACTTAATGCAGATACTATTGTATTTGGTACCGGCTGGAAACAAGAATTAGCATTTTTGCCAAGTGGATATGCAGATATTCTTGAAAAAGATGGCCTCTACTTATATAGACATATTTTGCACCCAAGCATTCCTGATTTTGCCTTTATTGGTTTTGCATCCACCTTTAATAACACATTAACTGCTAACATTCAGTCACTATGGCTGATTTAAACATTTAAAAATAATATCATGTTACCAAGTAAAAAAAAAAAATGCTGGAAGAAATTGAAAAAATAAAGCAATGGAAAAGAAGTTTTATGCCTGCGCAGAGAGTTCGTGGTTCTATAATGCAATTGCACCAAATGCATTACCATAATGAATTACTAAAAGATATGCGGATAAAACTTTCTCGGAAAAACAACTTGATAAGAGATTTTTTCAAAAACTATACTCCATCTGATTATGCTGATGCATTAAATAAAATAACCCGAAAGCCACTACGCTACTACTTGCATAACATTTATAAACTTAGCAAATTAAATTTAGAGAAAAACAAAATTAATGATATAGATTTAAGCGGAATAAACCTTACCGAATTTAATTTCTCTCATAAAAACTTAGAATCAGCTGATCTACGAAGATCTATTTTATACAGAGCTAATTTACGAAGCACTAATCTTAAACATGCTAAATTAAGTGGTTCAAACTTAGCATGTGCTGATTTATCTGAAGCTGACTGTAGCAATGCCGTTTTTAATAATGTTAATCTTGAAAAGGCATTTTTAATAGAAACAAACCTAACAAATGCAAAGCTTATGAGAGCAAGTCTAAAGGGCGCCTACTTAAACAAGGCATGTTTAAAAAACACCAGTTTATTAGGTGCAACCTTTTATAAGGCCAATCTTTCTGAGGCAGATTTATCTGAATCAGACCTAAGAGGTGCTAATTTTACAAATTGTAACTTAAGTAATGTTAATTTTGAAAATTCAGACTTACGAAATGCTAATCTTAGTGGAGCAACACTTATATCAACAAATTTTTCTAACGCAGCAATATCTGGCGTAAAATTCAAGCAAACTGAGGCTTGCAAAGATATCAGGATAAGAAATGCAAATGGTAATACCTTATTTAAAATCTTTGCACAAGATCAATCGTATATTGAAGAATATCAAATTAAGCACCCTATCTGGTCTTTCCTATGGGCAGTTTCTTCTAACTATGGGCGCTCTTTAGGATTATGGCTATTTTGGTGTTGTATTTTCATAACAGGTTTTAGTTTAATTTTTCATTTTCATTTAGGTGGCGATGAATCTTTTGTAATTCATGAATTAGCCAAAGAACCAAGTTATAACTCAGAAAATTGGGCGACAATGCTATATTATAGCATTGTAACTTTTACAACCCTTGGCTTTGGCGATATTGTCCCTAAAACTCAAGAAGCTGCTTGGTGGGTTGCAACAGAAGTTATTTGTGGGTACTTGATGTTAGGTGGTTTAGTTACTATTCTCGCAACAAAAATTGCTCGTCGCCATTAGAGATAGCCATAGCAGCCTAACAAAGCAATGTAGACTATAATCGCAAATTAACTTTCTCATAACCTTTATATTACTTGATCATGCTATATTGCAATCAATACTAGTGGCTAACACCTTTGACTTCAATTTTGGTATATACGGCTAAAGGTATAAACAAAATGACTGCTTCACTTTTATAAACTAGGTGAGAACAAATCAGCAAACAGATCATCATGTTCGCTTGTGGTTTTTGAGAACTTTTTGATTAATTCTTCAGAGCTAAGATTATCACCGATTACTTCTAAGTTAGATTTTACCAGCTTGTTAAACTCACCAAATAATTCACCCACTTCAGTTCTAGCATTTTTTAGCTCTTCTTTTGGTATAAAGCTCCAATTAATATTATTTAAGAAATATGCAAAATTTTCCAAATCATGAGTTCTGTTGAAAACCATAATCAATTTCATAAATGTTTCATATTGCTCAGAATCTTGGTTACCCGAACTAACGACATCTACTAGTGATAAGCAAAAATCATCTAGTGTAATTTTAAGTTCTACTTTAGCCATTGATTTTGCACTAAATAACTTTAATTTTTCTTTGATTTCTTTTGTAGCAAGCTCCTTGTAACCTTTACTTTTTTCAAGAAGCTTAAATTGTTCATTTAAATATAGAGACATCATGAGAGGTTTATGTGCTAAAGGTAACTTGCTTTCCGGTATTCTTTTTCTTAACACATCAAGATATAGGGATTCATTAAATTTATCTGCCTGAAATATCGCAGGAGATTTAGAAAATAAATGCATTGAATTGGTTGCTCTTGCTAAATCAGATGCATCTTTATCCAAAGAGCTTTTAAGCATAGTGGATGCGCAATACCCAACAGAGTTTAGGCCAAGCAGATTATGAATATCATCTATAGAAATCATATGTATATTTTGATAGCTTGCGAGAAAGTTACTAAGTTCTTCAGGAATTTTAGCAGGATAGTCTCCCATCTCATGTAGCTTGACTGAAATAAAATTCTGGCATCCATAAGAATCATATATAACAGCTAAGGCGGTTAGAAAATCTATTTTAGTTTTGTAATAACCAACATGAAAGCTTGAGTCAAAAAGTTCATATTTAAATCCATTAGTTTTGCTTGCCTTAGATTCAGGCGGCAATGTAGCCACTGACATTGCATGATGGATCAAAGGTGAGTGCATTGAAACTAAATATACTTTGCTTTTTTCTAAATTATCAACTATTTTTTTAGCTAGCATATATCCACTATTACTATTTGTTTTATCTCCTTTGAAGATTGATTTTGCTTCTTTTGGTTTAAATATACCATCAGCTTTACTTCGTTGATTGGTATGATAAAAAACTGCTTCCCGTGATGATGCTGGAATATTACAAAATTCGGATTTTAAAATTTTATTTATGTGCTGCCTTGTGGCTCCGTAACAAAATCCACCGCCAGGAGCATCCTCTTTTACGTAAGTTATTTCACCGTTTTTATCTTTTTTACATGAAGCCCATAAATCACCTAACAATAAATAATCATAATGATTTCTATGGATTGTTTTACCATTTACTAGTTTTGTTATATACGACATTGCTCCTCTATATGGGGTATATTTTTTTAGTCTTGAGTACGCATGCTGTTCTATATTTTCTATAACGCTTGTAATTAATGTTTTGTCGTCTTTTGATATATCTGAATTATCAGAATAATCCTTTTTTAGTTTGCTTATAAAGTCAATTATCAGAAGATTGCACTCTAGAAAAGTCTGTTTTGATGAATCACTGTAAGCTTCTAAACTATCAATTGGCCCATCGGGGATTTTTGCCGATTTTTTATTAATTTTCTCAATAAAATCTTTAACCCGTTGAATAAGCTCTAAATAACTCTTATTATTGCGCAGATTACCACCTTTGGATGGTTTACTTAATTCAGTTAAAAGATAGAATAAATCAATAGACATAACTTTAGGTTTTTTTTTACTTTTAGGCATAGCGCCCCCTAGCTCAAGGTGTTCTTTTAAAGATATAGAGATTCTAAGTTGGGCATATACTATACGATTAGTTAGTTGTTTGCAATAATAAAATATAAAACTCAGTCACCAGTATTTACCTTGCTTAAAGTCTTTAGAGCGCAATAATTTATTTTTTGTTAGCTTTTTTATTAAAAAAGTGATGTTTACTGAAAACCAGAATGGCTGGGGGAGGAAATCCTAAATAATTGAAATATCTAAATAACATATTGATTTTTAATACATATTGATATAAATTTTACTAGTAAATTTCATTACTTACCAAGGATTAGATAAAATGGATTTTAAAATTCTTTTAAATTTAGTGTATTATTTATGGCAATTGTATCGCCAAAGATATTTGCATCGGCTGAAAACTTTAGCGGCTATTTTGTAGGAGCAGGTTTTGGTGGTAATGCATTTATGACAGATACAACCACCGAGTCAACTTTTAATGATACCAATACAATACTAGGCTTTACTATCTTTGATGAAGATGATTTTCTACCATACACAGTTGGTGGCAAATCAAATTTAAACTATAGCCAAAATATTGTTGATTACAATATTATGGGCACAGCTTTTGTTGGATATGGCATGGTTAGAAATAACAAAACCTACATTGGAGCAACCTTAGGTGGAAACTTTTTTGCAAACACAGAAAACACTGCAAAAGCTGACGACGAATCTACAAGCAACACCTCAATATTTGTTGCCGAAGGCGATAAAAATACTCTTACCACAAACTCAATAACAAAAATCACCCGCAATGCAGCAGAGCCTTTTATAGACTTAAGATTAGGATTTTTAGTTAATCCCATAGTGCTTGCGTACTTAAAGGGCGGCATAAATTATAACAATATCGAAATTGAAACAACAAATAATTATGCTTCAAACTCTTTACTTGTCCTAGAAGGCGAGTCGCGTGAAATGATTTGTGGTGTTGCGCCATGCCATGCATATGCAAAAACAGAAGCAAAAGCCAAAAAAAATAACAATGGAAAGGTTGGATACAGAGTTGGTGCAGGCATGGAAGGAATGCTAAATGCTAATATTGGCGTTGCTATAGACTATACTTTTTCATTTTATCAGGGTGTAAGTAGCAGCTCTCAAGGAAACGGAACTGGCACAGCATGTCGAGAAATAAACTACTTTGAAGAAGAGATGGTTATAGGCTGCACCCAAATCCCAGCAGCAACAGCTATTAGCAATAATGCTAGTGTCACAGACCAACAAGTAATGGCGCAAATAATTTACCATCTAAAATAACAATATTTATTATGACAATGAAACCAATAAAAATTCTACAGTTTACTGGTAGAAATGCTGAAAAATTTGACATAAATAATTTACTAGCACTTGAAAGAGTATGGCCAGAGAACCAAAGAGCAACCAAGGAAATCTTGCTGCAAAGGCTAGAAATTTTTCAAGATGGATTTTTTATAGCAGAAGATAATTCGGGAATCTTAGCTACTATAATTTGCTACCCATACAACTATGATCCTAGGAATTTATCAAACTACAACAATTGGAATAGCGTTATAAACAAATGCTATTCTAATTGCCCAAATACAAGTACAACAAATGCATTGTATATAGCATCTGGCACAAGCAAACCTAACAAATTTCAAAGCATTCTTTTTGAGCTTGGTATAAACCATGTTATCAATCTAGGTAAACAACTACAAAAGAAATATATAGTTGGCGGTAGTCTTTTGCCAGGTTACTCACGTTATATTGAAAAGAACGAGCATATTCTTGCCAATGAATATGTTTCTACTAAACAAAATAATAAATTTGTAGATCCTTTAATTGAGAAATATAGAAAACTCGGCTTTAAAGTGCCAGACAAAAACCATGTAATCCCAGATTATTTCCCATGCGAATCTAGCTTAAACTACTCAGCATTAGTTGTTAAAGAAATATAGAGAAAATAATAAATGCAAACCCAAGAATACAATTACAGTAATCCATACCCATTTTACAAAAACTTAAGAGATAACCATCCAGTTCATCAAGATCAAAATGGCACATGGTTTCTATCAAGATACGATGATGTAAAAATATTGCAGTCTGATCCAAGATTCACTCGAGAGCACCCCAAAGGCAAAAGTTATTTTGGTTTTGATCCCATGCCACCCAAGGTAAATGATATTGCAAATAAATGGCTAATACTAACGGATCCACCAAATCACACACGACTCAGAAATAATTACAAAGAGCTTTTTAATGCAACTTTTCTGAAAAACTCCAAAATAATGATTGAGAAAGAAGCAGCTAACTCTTTAGAACCACTATTAAAAAAAGATAAATTTGATTTCATGAAAGAGTTTTCTTATCCATTCACTACAAAAATAGTAAATAACTTATTTGGAACTAACTTAGATTCAGAAACAATAAAAACTTGGACTCAAAGTATATCAAAAGCTTTTGATCATGGAATAAAAGAAGACCTAGAGAAAGTTACTCCAATGTTGCTAACAATTTATGAGTATTTTTCTGAGGAATTGCTAAAAAACAAAAAACGCGACTCAAGCCAATGGCTTGAAAAATTACTTATTTTAAAACAAAAAGGGTTATTAACCCACGAAGAAATCACATCAACTTGCATATTTCTTAGCTTAACTGGAGTTGAAACTACACAATTGTCCCTTAACCTTGGTTTACGAACTATTTTACAAAATCAAGACCAATTAAATCTGCTACAAAACAATCCTAAGCTTATACCTTCAGCGGTGGAAGAAATTTTTCGTTACGAAAGTGCTTTTAGTGTAATTAGCAGATGGACAAAAGAAGAAATATCATTAAATAATATTAAAATACCAAATAACAGCTTAGTTGTTGGCCTTACAAATGCTGCAAATCGAGATGAAAGAAAATTTGACAACCCTGACAAGTTTGATATCTCTAGAACCAATAATAGACATTTAGCTTTTGGTCACGGAATCCATCACTGCCTAGGGGCATTATTAGCAAGACTTGAACTTAATGCTGCTTTTGAAAAATTATTACCTCATTTACATAAATTTAAAATAGATGAAGAGAATATCGAATGGTTACCAATTAATGCATTAAGATACATATCAAAACTACCTATCAATAATAATTTGGCCCGCAAATGAATGAACAAAAAATATTATTTCAGATCTTCTAAGACAGTCTCAATATAGTTCAATTGATGCTATTAAAAAGAAACAAAATAAGCAACTGGACAGTATTATAGATCACGCACTTACTACAGTACCGTTATATAAAAAGTTAACTGAAAAATTAAAAAATAAGAATATAAAATCTTTTCCCATATTGAAAAGGCTAGATATTCAAGGCAACATTAATGAAATTAAGTCAAATCAAATCCCAAAGCTACATGGAAATAATTATGTGATGAGCACATCAGGCTCGACAGGGAAAAAAATTGAAGTTCTTTCCACAGACTTTTCTAGATTTTTTTATTCCGCATTAATGCTTCGAATGTCTGAGTGGCACATGACTGATTTAACCAAAACACTGATGTCAATTTTATGGACCAAACCAGGTGTAGCAACAGCTCCTGATGGACTATATCAAAATGATTGGGGCCCACCAATTAGTAACTATAAAAAAACTGGAAAAGGTATTCTATTAAATGTTACATGCACTACAGCTGAGCAAGTAAATGCAATATTAAAATACCAACCTGAATATCTATACTCATACCCATCACAACTATCTGCAATAGCTGAGTACTGCATAGCTAATCACATTAAACTAGACTCATTAGAGCTTACTCTATCCACCGGTGAAGCATTCAGCGATAAATATAAAACAAATATAAAAGCTGCTTGGCCAAATATTAAAATTACAGATGTATATAGTACAGAAGAAGTTGGTAATATTGCTATATCTTGCCCAAAAAATGATTGTTACCATATAAATACTGAAAATGTATATCTTGAAATACTGGATGAGGATGGAAAAGATTGCAAGCCCGGCGAAACTGGAAAAGTTTTTGTTACTAGTCTAGTAAATTATGCAACTCCATTAATTAGATATGAACTCGGTGATTATGCTAAAGTAGGTGATATTTGTGATTGCGGTATCAATCTACCAGTACTAGGTAAGATAGCTGGTAGAAAACGCAACAGATTAAGGCTTCCCACTGGAGAGTCAAAATTTCCGTACCTAGGTGAACGCAAGGATTTTTTAATTGCTGGAAATGGCAAGCAAGCAAAAATGTTTCAGATTATTCAACATAGTTTATCTGAAATTGAAATAAAGCTTGTCATGGTTACTGCTTACACGCCAGAAGAAGAAGCTAAAATTAAAGCTATACATAAAAAAAATCTAGGCAAACACTTCACCATAAACATAACCTATCATAAAAATATTCCTACCGGTCCTAATGGTAAATTTGAAGAGTTTATTTCTAATGTAGACTAATAATAACTGTAAATTTACGGTATCAGACACTATTACTCATCATGCTTAAAGTTCTTAGAGCGCAAAGATTTATTTTTTGCATTTAATTTTTTATTGCTAAGATGCCGTTTTTTAGAAGCTAAAGTAGGGCGGGTTTTTCTTCTATTTTTTTTTATTACAAGAGCATTTTTTAATAATTTAGCAAAACGTTCAATTGCATCTTGTTTATTGCGATCTTGCGAACGATGACGGCTTGCTTTAATTATTAGCTCACCTTGGGTCGTGAGCTTGTTTGCAAGGATAACCAAAAGCCGGGATTTAATCTCATCAGGGATTGATGAAGAAGTCTTTACATTAAACCTAAGTAGGGCAGCGGTAGATACTTTATTAACATTCTGCCCGCCAGGACCCGGAGCTCTAACAAATGTTAGCTTAAGCTCTGAGTCTTCAATTGATAAATTGGAATTAATATATATCAACATATTCCTAATAACTAAACGTCCTTACAGGACGCACTCCATATTGACTGCTGTCTTTACTATAAAAATTTACACTTCCAAAACCTAAATCAAGATTCCAAGCATTTGTAGTATTAAAGGCAACCTCTGTTGAACTCCAATAAGGTAAAATTAATGCGGCTGATTTGTCATCTGAACAAGGCAAGATTAAGCCATTATTATCTTTTATAGTCTTGTTAATTTTACTTAACATATTTTTCTCTTTAACATCACATGCAGCAATCCATATTTGCATGAGCTCAGCTTGAGAAGGCAAATACCAATAAACATCAGCAGGATCTTCCGGTGTGGAATATTTATTTGCGACATAAGCTGCAGAGAATGCGGATTTTATTCCATGTAATTGCAAGAGCTTTTTAGTGTTCATTTCTCCAGTAAAAAGTTCCTGGCCCCAAGCCTCAGTCATAAGAGCTTTACTATCTGCCCAAGAACACCCACCATATGGAGAGTTGAAAATAGGTTTTGTTGTACAACCAACAGACAAATCATAGTCAGCATGGGTTAAAGCTACTATTAACCCTTTATGTTGCTCATTATCTAAATAAAAAACTACACCGCCCTGGTGTAAATCACCTAGCTTAATGGGTTCAGGGCTAGAAATAGAAATAGATTTTGAATCTAAAGACTCTGGTTTAATTATTTTAATGTAGAAGAAAACTAAAACTAAAACAAAAATTACAAAGCCCATAAAAATTTTAAATTTACGCATCAAATATTAACCTCATTTGACAAATTGCATTATACTAATTGTTTTACATACTATCACTTAAGCAACTTTAACGGTACAAAAAAAAGGATTTTATATGCAATCACATAGGGACATTATTCGCAACTTAACTTTCCTTGAGACCGGTGAATTAATATCTTCTTTAAAAAAACTAGACCCTGAATCTAAAGAAGAATTTACCATATCATATTATAATGAACCAAAAAGCTCTGGGTTTGCATGCTGGCAAAAAGTATTTTATGGCTCAACATATGACTATAATCTTTTGCGAAATGGGTTATTTTTTAATGAAAATGTAGGAGACACGTACCAATTAGAAGAAGATGGTAAAAAAACATTTTTAAGCCACAAACAGAACTTCAAAATTGAAAGCTTACACCAGGATCTTTTTAAGACTGAAATAAACGAAGCTATTAATCCAGCCGTTTCATCTATTATATCTGACAAAGGTGCCGCAGGTTTATCTGTTTGTTGCGCATCAGTCAATGGAAAATTACTATACAAATACAACCTTTACCCAAGGCAAAATGCTAAGTATTATATAGACACGGGAAAAGATTATCGTGATGGTTACTATGATCTTTATGATAAAACTGAAAAAAATTGGCGAAAAAAACAACCACCAGCGGGAGAGGCAATATATTCTGTCGCAGCTGAAAATGAGCACATTGTATCAGTGACTGATATACTAGGTTTAAAGCAGGCTTATCTTGCAATCATGCATGATAATGGAAAAATTATTATATTTAATTATCTAGACCAGACATCTGAACCTCTTAATAATGCAATAAAATTAAATAACAACCAAGCTCAAGACGCAAAGTTATACGCTACTCCAACCGGCTTACTGATCGCACATTATCCATATTGTCAAAAATTATTATATTGGAATATGCAGAATAAAAGTTTAATAAATGAAATTGATTGCCCACAACTTTCCAAAGTTACTCTCTCACATGATGGGGCATATATTACTGGTCTTGAAAGTAAAAGTGACACTGATTCATCTACCATAGCGGACAGCTTCCAACTAATACCATTTAAACATGAGATCATCAAACTTAAAAAACCTGTTTATGCTTTTGCTGTGGGACCAAATAACCTTGTTAGTGCATTAAGTACAGAAGAAAAGGCTAGTAAAAATTTTTTCATTGGATTCGCTGCGGGCAAAGGTTTAGAGAAACTTGGTCAGCTAGATGCATTATCACCAATAAGGAGAAAAAGCATTTTTTCAGGTATTACGAGTTGTATATTTTCGTGTGGCCTAGACACTGAAAGTGATGAACAAAAAATCACGGCCATGGAACAAAAGGGTTCAGTAACCAACCACACCAATAAGTTATAATTTTTGATGCTTAGAAAACCCCCTTAGCCTGAATTTAATTGAATCTTTACATGTTTTTTCTTCACTTTTAAATACTTTTAATTCAGGCTTTCTTTTTTTAGGTATTATTTTTTTTAGTTTAAATTCTATTGCGGACTTTTTCTCAGCTTGAAGTAATTTTTGAACTTTATTAGATTTAAAAAATTCAAATCTATCATCAAGCAAAGGTTTTGTTTTATTTGAGTCATAATCTTTAACAATACCTACTAGAGAACTAGGCAGTGAATAATTTGTGGATTTATCTATGGCGTTGAATATATTGTTTGTTCGCAGATTACCTAATTTCTCTAGGCGTTTTACATAGTTTTCTAATATCTTAAAATTTTTTGCATTAAAGATATTTACTACGCTATTTAAATATGTAAAAAGTTTTTTATATGCGTTAAGTGTATAAGGATGCCTATGATCAAATTTTTTAATAATATTAAAAATAACAATTTGTTGGTGATCGCTCAAGAATTTAAAATCAGCTCCTACTTTTATTAATTTTTCTGCGAAATCAAGTCTTCCCATATTAATAGATATGTTTAAAGGTCTATACTGATCAATATACCCATTTACTTGATTAGTTGCATTAATATCAGCTCCTGATTTTATCAATAAATCAAATACATCATTTCTGTTACAAGAAATAGAAAGCATTAAAGCAGAACTACCAGCATGATCAAAACCAAGATCAACTTTAACACCAGAATCAATAAGAGCTTTTACATCTTCAAAACAAGATTCTTCTACAGCTATAGTTAATAATGTATCTCTACCATACATTGTAGTGTCTAAATCTGCCCCTTCTTGTTTTAGTTTTTTAATTCTTCAATAGGCATATAAATTCCTTTATAATTCTCTTATGTTATAATTTTGTAATATATTCTAGGCTGCTGAATACTTATATATTACTGGCACAGCCTTCAGGAAATTTGCAATACTAACAAGAACTCTTACTTCGATCTAGAAAAAACTCCAACTGGGGTGAAACAGGATATTTTTATGCCAAGCTCAAAAATTTCAAAAACAAATAAACCATTTATAAAGCTTATATCTAAACTTCCCAGTGATATCTTGCAACACACTTTATTTGGCTATTTTAACACTAATGAAGACAAATTTATTCTAGCTGAACTAGCTCAGTATCCAAATTTTAATACGATAGACGAATACAAATCTATACGAAAAAACATTAAGCAAAACCTGTGGCAGCATATTGTTTGTGGTGAAGAAAAAGCAGCTGAAATTATTATTAGCAAAATCCCCCAGTTTTTATTATCCAAGCTTGATATCAAAGATAAAGCTGATAGAACTATTAAAAATGTAACTCCGTTGCAATTAGCCTGGCATGCTGAAGATGTTAGTATGGTTAAAATGATATTGCCATATTTAAAAACACTGAAAAACAATGGAGATATTGCCGAAGAAATTACCGAAAGGGCGGAGAGCAAACAGCCCAAGGAAAAACCATATGATTAAAGTAAAATAATCAAGGCAATCAACTCTAAAGAAGAACAACTTATTCTTTATGAAATAAATAAATTTAGAGAATATTTTGAACCTGGAATTAACATTATGGGCAAACATTTTAACACTCAACATTTAAAACATGCTTATAAAGTATATGAATCTAAAATGTATGGTTGGGACCACGAAGATATGGATTTGTTCTGGAGTGGAGTAATAGCTTATTTTCATCAATTGCTACCAACAAATTATTCACAATCGTATTGTCAAGGTCTGCGTAAAGTTTTAAAAGGCGAGACAATAAAAAGAAAATGCATATATGGTGGAACAAATGAACAACCATACTGCTTGCCTTCACCAGGAGCTTTGAGTGAATATATGCTTGTAACAAAAGTTACTAAAGCAAAAGATAAAGCTTTTGCTAAAATTATGGGTAATCTTGTACATGAGCCTAAACAAAATCATTGTATAATTTGCTAAGCTGATACCTAATAACTATTTTGTGAATAGTTACGATTTTTTTGTTGGCTTACTGTGTTCCTGCTTAGAACCTTCAGATTTTGTCTCTTTATTATATAAATTATATATTGTACCGCCAATTACCCCTCCGAAAATTACTGAAGTAAAACTATTTATATAACTTGAGGATTTATTCTCTTGGTCTTTTTTTATAGATCTATCTTTCATAAAAGCTCCATTAAAATATTGAACTATTAGTTTATAGTGTTGGGCTATCCAATCTTTTTAATGTTGCATTATCTTCTTGAACTGCCTTGCATAGCTCATACCCACCATAAAGAGCTGCTCCAAACATTCCTCCAACAAACAAGGATAACGTGAACCCTGGCTTTCTTATAGGGTACAATATAATATCTTGAACGCTTAACTGATCAGTATTATAAGCAGGATTATATTTTATGCCTCTTTCATCCAAGATTTCTAGTGTCCAATTACTATAGTTTTTATTAATGTAACTTACAGCAGAAGAAAACTTATGGTTATCTGTTTCTGTTAATTTATTTGAGTCTCTAGCAACATATGAAGTAACAGATCCGACAAATGCACTAACAACCTTATAATTATCAATCTTAGCAATAACGTCCTGCCATCCTAGAAGATCAACTATTTGAGACTTCAATCCTCCTTTTTCGTCAAGTAGTTCATCACAAGCTAACTGGATAATTTGTTTTTCAAATTCGCGCACGGATCTTTTTGAAGGATTTTGCAATAAAAGATCAAATTTGTTTACTAGCGACAAAAAATGTTGTCTACCAATCAGAATAGGAAACTCATCAAAAACTCGGCCTCCTAAGTTTCTGTTAATCTTAGATTTTGAACTATCGATGCATTTTTGTTTCAACCCGGGTTCAGCCTTAAACGAAGCTTGTAATATCTCTAGTGTTTCAGATTTTTTTGGCATCTCTCATCCTTTAAAAGTGTCTTTTGTATTTTTATATATAATATCAAGTATTACAGTTTCTTGATGGGCAATGGCCATTCAAGAAAATCTCACCATTCATGGTTGGAGTCATGTCACTCTTGCAGCCTGGGAAAATGATTTCATCATCATTTGCTAGATAGGCCATAACAAAATCACTGCTTTGCTCTTCATTTAAAGTGATGCTTGCATGTTCATTGGTACGGAGAAAGAATTGCTCATCGAAATTTGTTACCAATAAATTAGTGCTTCTTAAAGGCACCAAAGTATTACCACAGCGCTGATAAACTCTGAAGAAAGTAGATGTATCTGAAAAACTTGCGCATGAAATTATAAACAATAAAAAAGTAACGCTGCCAATAATCCATTTTTTAATTTGCATAACAATTATCCTTAAATTTATGTTGTCGAGCTTAGAATCCTATCTACATTATTAGCAAAAGCTTGTAAATCTTTTTTGGTAATTTTATCTGGCCCACCAGTTATTTTACCGCTACCCCTTAAAGCATGACCAAAGTCTCGCATGGATAGTTTAGCTTTTATATTTTCTTTCGAATATAACTGACCTCGTGGATTTAATGCAACCCCATTTTTTGTAATTACATCATCTGCTAAAGGTACATCAGCAGTAATAACAAGATCTCCAGCATCCATGTTTTTTACAATATAATTATCTGCAACATCAAAACCAGATTTAACTACCACGCTTTTTATATATAGAGATCCAGGAGTATACAATGGTTGATTTGCAACTAATATAGTTTTTGTCTTTGTTCTATTTGCAGCTTTAAATATTATTTCTTTAATAATTTTGGGACAAGCATCCGCATCTACCCATATAATCATTTGTTTTTACCTTTGTGAATTATTATTTAACTATCAAAAAGTCTTAATGCACAACTTTTTATACTTAAAACAAGAATACAAGGACCTGCTCCTTCTTTGTGTTACAGGACATACCTTGATGTCACTATATTTTACTTTGCAAGCTACTCCTATTCTTGTTAAAATAAATACAATATAAATCAAATTATCTATTTTTGTTGATTATATGCATTTTTTTTAATTTAGTACACTTATTGGAATTATAACTTTATATATGGATATTGAAATTTTTGGATACAAAGTATCCATAAAAAAGCTGTTACTAGTTTTAGTATTTATTTCACTCGCGCTTTATTATTTTAATAATCGCACTCGAACTTTGCCAGATGGTATAATGGCTCCTGACAAATCTATTCAAGTATTGGTAACTGACCCAGCATGGACAGTAGGTGAATACACTATAACACCTCTAGCATCGTTTTATATTCGTGCACGCGTGCTTGGTACTGAAAACTACTATAATGATAGAGAAGCTGATTTGTCGCCTATAGACTTAGCTTTAGGTTGGGATAAAATGTCTGACAACAAAGTGTTAGATAAAATAAGCATTTCTCAAAATCATCGCTGGTATTTTTTTGAATATGATAATGAAGATCACATAGCAGATGAATATGTTATCAACCATAGTGCAAACATGCATATGATACCAGCAACGCCTGAGATCAAACGCAAGCTTAATTCAATTAAAGTTAATGATATAGTTAATATAACTGGATACCTTGTTAAGGTAGAAACATCTGATGGTTATAAATGGATTAGTTCACTAACACGATCAGATACCGGAAGTAATGCATGTGAACTAGTATGGGTAAAAAGTATTATTATTGAATAATTTCTTATAATCGCATGAGTTACTACATCAATATATCAAACTTTACATTGTAAATTACTTTTATTAATTGCTGGTTGACTACAATGTTTGTGATTGCCACTTTCTTTATTTAACTCAAAAAATGTATGTGGCCTAGAGGCTTTGTTCAAAGTATTACTTTTAGCAGCTGTTTTATAAGATTTATTATTCTGCTCAGAAACTAGGTGCTCATCACTATAAATTTGTCTAGCAATCTTTGGGTAATAACAAGCAGTTTCTGGATAATGTGTACCATCCATTATTTTGAACCCACTATTCTTATTTTTTCTATTAGGAAATGTATACCCTATAGCTTTTCTAAAACTAGTAGTGAAACCATTTAAAATATTAAACGGTATTGCTAATAATGACATTGCTGCTCTAGGTATGCCGAATGGCAGTGCAATAAAACCAGGAAATATCCATAACCCGGCATCTCTTAGCTTTGCTTTATTATGAGTCTTACGATACTCATGCAAATGAATAACCGATTGGCAAAACGGGTAAAACAGATAAAATGGAACCCTAGCTACATTCTGCGCTAGAACATTTCCGACAAACCTCAAAGAATTTAGACCTCTGTCAGGTAAAAATATATCGAGAACAGATAATTCATCGTATTTTTTGGGCATAAAAGACTCACTTTCGCATATTTCTAGTAAATATACACCCTTCAAAAGCAGTTTACTAGGCAATTTGGTAGGTTTTGGCTATATATCATCAGTTTATATTGACAAAAACAAGCATTTATTGTATAGTTTTTGCTCATACGAAGGCCGTGCGGAGAAGCTAAATAATGGGTTTATCAAGAAATAAGGTGGTTTTATCTGTTCTAGAAAAAATGGCTCGAGAAAAAGACGAGCAGCTTAGTGTTTTTCATGGACCAATGCCGTTAAAAGACTCTGAAAAAAATCTCCAAAAGGTTATGCGCGAAATTCTTAACAAAGATTCAAAAATTATATTTGATTTTGATTCTAAAGGTGAGTTATATGCAAAATGGGGTGAAAACTCTGTAAATATAACTGCAAGTCTGGCAGACAACCCCAGCTTTAACCATATCCAAGTTAGACAAGAAGACTTAGACAACTACGTAAATTATACCAAAAATACTGAGTACTGGGCCTTTAAGCCATCTAGTTTTGATGCGAAAGAATATGCTTCAGATAAACGTGAAGAAGCCTTAAATCATAAAGAACTTCATTTAGGGGAAAAAATCGCGATAAACATGTATACCAAAGATTACTCTTGGGAAGTTAATGAATGGCTAAGAGAAAATGGTAAACCTGTCGCACTAAAATCTTTTATTGAGAACTACCTAGGATTATTGGATGTATCTACGGATAAATTTCAAAAATTAGCAAAAAACTTTCCTAAATTTCAAACTCATATAAAAGATATGTTGCTACTCACAATAATCGCGACATCAGGCTTAGATAAGATAAAAACTAAAGAAAACCTAAAAGCATTAAGAATAGATATAAACCTTCCACAAGCTGTTGTTGATAAAATTAAATCTTCCCTTGATGCAAATCAACTGAGCCGAGAAGCTGGATTTTATAGCGCAACAAGTTTTGAAGAAAAACAAGAGTTTAGCCGAGGTGGTGGTAATTCATGTACTCTAATAATTGACAACTATGAATCTAAGCCGGTTAAATTATACTCTGCAAACCCTGATGAACAAGAAGTACTAACCAAGCCCGGTGTAAAATATTTAACGTTATTTCATTATAAAGATAAAGAACAAAATAAAGATTATTTTGTAAAAAGGCCAGTTAGGTCGTTAGGATTTTATACTGTAGAAAAAAGACAAGTTGAATCTAGTCTAAAAGATACAACTGAATATGCACATGACTTACCACCTTTGCCGCCGTTACCGAATTTTCCTATAATGTAGTAATATTTTTTATAAAATTCAGCGGGATAAAGAATTTAAAATAAGCTTAAATTTTGGCTTGCTCTTATATATAATACAGAATATTTTCTAAAATCTAAGAGACAACATGAAAACTAAATGTACAGCGCTACTTATTGTATTGTTATTCATTTCTAATAATATTTTTGCTGTAGAGCCTTTACCAAAAAACTTGATTGACTTTTCAAGTGAAGAGGGCATTAAGATATTTAAAAATGATATTAATAAAAACTCATTAAGATTACTATCTAACTTTACAACTCAAAAAACAGCTACTTATTGTGGTGTAGCAAGCTTAGTAATGATATTAAATTCAACTGAGATAAAGCCCCCAGAAGATACCTGGTTTGATAAGTATGATTATTTTGATCAGGATAATTTTTTTAGTAAAGCAGCAAGTAAAATTACTACACCTGCAAAGGTCAAAAATCATGGTATTAATTTGATTGAACTAAATAATCTTGCCAAAGCTCATAAATTAAAATCACAAGCATATTTTGCTAACAAGCTAGATATAAATACTTTTCGATCAACTTTAAAAACTGCATTAGATAACGATAAATTCATTATTATAAATTTTTTAAGAGCCAAGTTAAATCAATCTGGTGGAGGCCACCATTCTCCATTAGCGGATTATGACAAACAAACCGATATGTTTTTAATCTTGGATGTTTCAAGATACAAGTATCCTGCGTACTGGGTTAGCACTAAAGACTTATGGAATGCTACGAATACTATAGATAGTCACAAAGTTAGCAGAGGTTTTATTGTGATTGATGATTGATAGTTGCAGTGACAAGTTTAAAAGATCCCGCGATCAAGTCGCGGGACGTTGGTTGTGAGGGTGCACCGGACATTGATTTTGAGGGTGCGCCGGACGTTGGTTGTGAGGGTGCACCGGACGTTGGTTGTGAGGGTGCTCC
>JACKZZ010022442.1_pt1 | contig 21955 bp, 19 predicted proteins | sample 8027871 | NCBI WGS metagenome assembly JACKZZ01 (sample SAMN15724774, study PRJNA655200) | protist metagenome | isolation source: fluorescence activated cell sorting (FACS) single amplified genomes of... | place: USA: West Boothbay Harbor, Gulf of Maine | collected 2000-07-19 | reverse complement strand
CGGTTCCATCGGAAAAACATGCCTTCTTATATCTTACACAACAAATCGTTTTTCAAAAGAATACATCCCGACGGTGTTCGACAACGTACGTGCTTGTTTCCTACGCTTCACCTCTTTTCCGAGCCTGCCTCAGCGCCTGTGGGGGAAAATTTCTTCCCCATGCCCGGCCAGACCTGACTCTTGTATTTTCTGAAAAGTACACGGCGGACGTCATTGTGGATAGCAAGCTAGTCCATCTCGGGCTCTGGGATACCGCCGGACAGGCTGACTACGTAAGCCTTGCCGTTCCTTCTTCCGTTCGTATCGCTAACTTCCAGTCATACCTCCGGATCAGGACCGCCTCCGTCCCCTCAGCTACAGAGACACCGACGTGTTCCTTGTCTGCTTTTCCGTCGTCAGCCCCGATTCGTTTGACAATGTTAAGGAAAAGTGGGTAGGCGAAGTCAAGCACCACTGCCCAGAGTAACAAGCGTTTCTTTTTGCATTTTTTTTTTCACCCTTCAGCACGTATAGACCAGAGAGTATCTGCAAGAGCGTTGAGTAGACGTTGAGAAGATTGCCTCTGGGTCGAATGCCCGTGTGAGGCGGAGTTTCGAACGTGGCCCTCACCTTGCCCTCCCCTCAGTGTGCCCATGATTCTGGTGGGTACCAAATATGACTTGCGAGATGACACGTCTTTCGTGGCGGACCTCAAGAAAAAGGGCCAGAAACCCATCACCCCGCAAATGGGTGAGGCGCTGGCGAAGGAGCTCGGGATGAAAAAGTATATGGAGTGTTCAGCGTGCACGCAGCACAATGTGAAGGAGGTCTTCGACGAGGCGGTACGGGTCCTTCTCGGCTGTAGTAAGGCACCCCCCAAAAAAAGTTGTACATTGCTCTAGCGTGCCTTAAGACAGACGACACGGCCAGACGAGGCGGAAGGGCCCGGAGGTGAGCGCGATCCGTGGAAAGTAGCCGTCTTTTTCGGAATCGAACCAGGAGGTTATGCGACGGACACCGCGCCTTTCCCGTAGCCCGAAATCAATATAGGTGGATCCGCATCCAGCGATCGTGTTTTGTCAAGGCTGTCAGCGTGTAGTTGCACTGACAGCCTTCTGTAACTAGAAGCCCTGGGGCCTGACCGCATGTCACACGCCAGCAGCGCGTGCCGCGGCGTGCGCCGGCATTATTATTATTATTATTATTCAATTATTATTACAATTGGCACTGCAGCACATAAACTACTATATCTGCTCAAGCCGAGAACACGGCGAATCGAAAGAATAGTATCGTATCATGCCGTATGCAGCCGTGCAGTAGTCATTAATTACATCATTGCACTAAGCCTCTCGCGCGTGTGTATACGTGCGCGCAGGGCGGCGCGCGGCGCGATGCGGCCAGCCCTCGGCGGCCGCGCCGCCGCTGGACGAGCGACGTCCGCTTTTGCATCAGCTGTGTTACGAGCGGCAACGCTCGTCCGTTGTGTCCTGCAATGCAGCAGTCAGCATCGGCGCTTGTCGCTGCTTCGATCCGCAGCGCACGGCTTCATAACACGGAAGCGTACGCACCAACCGACGCGTCGCCGGTGGCAGAGATAGCCAGAGTCCATGCAGCACGAGGCGGCAAGCAGGTAGCAAAGGTTGATGCTATGATTTTTCTTGCACTCCGGTTCCAAGGACACGTTTTCAAGCAAAATAATGTCATTAAGAAGGTCTTCAGTATGAGCATCATCGATGGAGACACAACTGCTTCTCAACATAAGCGCTGACCAGAGACAAAATATCTCCTAGAAAAGGTTATTTGCGTCCACCCTCTTTATCAAACTCGAAAAGCAGGATTTGGTTTGAACTCCAAACTGCATGCAATGGGACTGTGAGCACCAGCAATGGAAGACCGAACATCTTCGCATCCTTCTCGGCACCCAAAAAATGACAAGAATTTTCTTCCAAACTCCTTCTGACCCCCCCCAACCTCTTTCCGGTATAAGTAGTATTAGGGCCCATTAGGAACCTTTTTGGTAACAAGTTCCCAGACTTTCAACCTCTCCCAGTGACGCTCGGCCACACACTGCAATGGCAGCAGCCTTTCCCCGGCAGAATTCCCGCCAGATCCCCAGCCAGATTTCTTGCCAGACTTCATCGGACCGGTTGTTCTACCCTTTATTGTCTCACGCCCAAGTCGCCATCGCTGGACGGTAAAACACACTACGATAAAACGAAATTTTGTTTTTTGATAAGCTAAAAAGGATGACAAGCCAATGACGCCTATTCAGGGCCACGAGACCGAGAGCTCTCGCACACAATGAGGTCCCACCGGCCGTCCTCAGCGAGGTATGGCTCAAAAATCAAGAAACCGTGGATTACCATTCGATAAGCACCGCCTCCTTTTCGCTTTTTATCAGGAGGGGGGCTCGTTTTCTCCAGCTTACACGTTTGAGGTTGAAACAACCGTGTTAGAGGCTTTAGAAAAGAAAAAGGTGTCTGAATACAACGCGTCAAGCAAGCTGATTTTCAACTAGTGTTTTTCGCGATGCAAATGAAAGAAGAAAAAAACACGCTCCAAACCTTCTGTGAATAATACCAACTGCTGGACATGCTGGAAACGTAGTTGAAAGCCAAGAAAGAAACACGATTTTTCATTTTTCATTTTTCAGAAGGCCCTTGCTCAAGAAACACTGCAGCAAGCCAGAAACGAAGCCGCTGCTAGTGCTGCGGCACAGACTAAAGTGAGCTCGCAAATTGAGAGGGAAACTGTGGATCAGCAGGCCAATTTAATTAACATAACAAAACCTAAGCCGGTATCAGTGGGTGTTGTAAGACTAGCTTCAGCGGATGTAAATCCTGATATGCCCATCGTGCAGGTCGCAACACTACGCCTCACCTCACTCTCATTCTTGCTCTCTCACTAATTTTGCCTCAACTGTCTAGGTTCAGGTGATGCCAATGCCATACCAGGTGACTTCAGGCCAAACCCAACCAACAGTAGTCAAACCTGTCGTTGTAAGATCTATTGAAACGACACCCACTGAAGGAGTTTCAGCTACAAAAACAGCCCTGCCCCCTCGGCCCAAGCTTGATCTACGGCCTAGGATAGCTCTAAATGAAGTCAAACGCAAAGGGGAAGTGGGAGAAGGGGCTATGACTGCAAGTCAGGCGAAGATGGTGCAGACGTTTATGGGTATCGTGCATTATCGGAACACTGAGAAGTCGCGGGCTCTTCTGTCGTTGTTTCGGTGGAATATAAGCACGGCGATGAAACATTTCTATGACCACGAAGGAAACGTCGACCAGATTCTCACCGAGTACGAACACTGGGGCAACGCCCGCACGCCAACTCACACCGGAAAAAATTTTAGCGAAAAAAACACTGGCGGTAAGGTGTCAAGAGAAAGCAGTTTTGACCCGAACTCACCGATCTAGCGCTGTCGGAAAAGGAGCAGCTGTGCCCTTCATTCCTTCATTATTTGCATATACTCATGCACGCAGCGTCCTTGTTTTGGCCTTATCCTAATGACCGTACGCGTCGCTGGCCGCACGCAAGTTGGCGCGCACGCGCATGCGTGCGGCCGCTGCGCAAGCGAATTGCGTGGCGGCGGCACGCGGGCTACGGTCACGGCCATTGCCGCTGGCCGCCTGCCTCGCTTATACGCGACTATACGCACGACGCATACGATATTTTCCACGCCTCTAGGCATATAGAGCTTTCACAGAGGTAGTACATGTGGGCTCGCGTACGTGCTAGGAAAAATGGCTGCGCTGGCAGCCGTGAACATACAATATACGACGAACAATTCTTATCCACTTCATGTGATTATTGTACCTGCATATGCAACGCAATGCTGCCAGTATGGTCAATGTACGCAAATATGTTATCACGTGAATACGAAGTACATCGTCAGCATGTATTCTTATTACAATGCATTCTGAACATAAAATAAGATGTAACCTTCAGTTTCTGCTTTCTTTGCCGCCTCATTCTTACTCACTTCAGTTACGCGTGAATCATTAAAGCGTTTCCAAGCGCCGTTTGTTTGCCGTACATCTGTAACGTAATGCCCTGAACTTGCACCCTTTCCTTGGTGGTGTACCACGGCCTGCAGAGTGTACGAGGTACTCACACCAACTTCAGCCACAAGACTTGCTTCTATTGCTTTCTTGATGTCTAATTCTTCCTGAGAAAGCATCTTAATAGCCTTTTCAGCATGGCAAACTTTGCACTTATTTTCGGTGCTCGAGTTTAAAAAGGTGCACTGTTTGCACGGCCACTCTTCATCCTTGCGCTCCTTTAAAAACCTGGCCAAGTCAAGCGTTTCGTTTACTTTCACTCGATCTCCTCGTTTCTCATAAGTCCTCCGGACAAAATTTGGACGGAAGCGCTTCAAATGCAGTATAAGTGCCTTGGGCGGAGTTCGAAAATACGACGTCGCCGAAACCTGCGTTCCATCGCATTTTTCGCATTTGTAATCAATTATCCGAGGGCTAAAAAATTTGTCGAGAAGGCTGTTGAGATTGGACGGCTTCCTGTCGAACAGCCTTTGTGATGATAAAAATGACGGAGAAGGCTTCAGAGCGGACTTTGAAGTTGTCGGGTGACTTTTATTTAACGGTGTTTTTGCTGCATCTGCCCAGCCCTTAAACTTACCACAAGTTTGACAAACGAAAAAAAACCTTTGCGACTTCTTTTGATATTTCTTTGCACAGGATTTGCCGCACTTGTCGCATGTAGGCATTTTTTTGGTTGGTGTTTGCGTAGAGGAACCGAAACTTGCTCTGACGAAAGGTTCCTTCGTCAAATCCTGCACGACACGAGCTCCAGAACCATTGCTCAATTCCTTTGCGTCTAGCAGGTCCAGCGATATGTCATGATAGTCTTCAATCACCTTTCGTGAATGTTTGCACGTTGGATTTGTGCATGTGAGGCTACAATTAAGTTGAAAATGAAAATTCTTTGCGACGGCGGATGCCGATTTTAATTTGTTGTTATCAGCAAAAGAACTTTCTTCACTTCCTCGGGGTGGCGAAACTGGCGCTACCGCGGTCTGGCGCGGAGTGGTACAAACGGAACACGACGACGCTTCTGACGGATTGATTAGCGTGCACGCAGAGCAGTTCCAAGGTGCATCCGAGTCTACCAAAGGTACAGCGGCACTACTAGCATCAACCTTTGCATCGGTCGCCAAATCAACCAAAACAGGTTTCTCCTCCACGTCAAACTTCTCGCACTCCTTGCTGAGATTCCCGCCCGACTCGAGCGTTTCTTCACCAGAGCCAGCGTTGGCATTACTATTTTCGGGACGCTTCACATTCCCCACTGAAACGTGCCTTTTGAAAAGGCCAAGACTTTCGATGAGGTCGTCATCAAATTGGTTGAGGCATTCCGAAAGAAATTCGTGAGCGTCCTGCTGAGCATGCCCGGCAAACTGTTTGTATCGAGAGCCGATTGCATCTTTTAGTTTTTTAATATCCATGGGGCCGCAGGCTTCTCCTTTTTGTCGAAGAGCTCGCTGCTGGTCGAGCTCCAAGAATGCCGCATAAAACGATTTCTTTGAGACGTTGTTGGGCATTTTCGCACGAAGATCTGAAACAAAATCTTCAACCCCAAGAAGAGCCTGCAGTATCGCGTTCATGTAGCAGCTGTTTCCTAGGTTTTTGAAGCCGCCACGAGTCGCACTGGCATTCCATTTAGAATTTGGCGTCGATTTTGAAAAGTATTTGGAGACTTTGGGGTACGCTGAGTAGACATTTCTCCTCGGTTTTCGCAAGCCACCGCGGTTGTAGCTGCTTTTGCCGGCCCTAAAGAACATGTTATAACTCGTTTTCGAAGGGAATGGCTTTGGAACTTGACTTGAGATGCTCTCTGTTTTTGTCTTTAGTACCTCCTTCAACCAGCCTTTCGTGTTACTACGCACAGACAACAATGTTAAAGTAGCCGTAGAACGGCCTTTTCGGAGACGCACGCGACTACCTGGCGGAAAAGATGTTCCCCGACGAAGAAGCCTTTTTAGCGGAGGCCTCCTGGGCCGAGGTCACCATGTTTCGCCCCCGCTTCGACGTATTTGTCCTCGGGCCGCGACTCCTCCTTGGGGTTTCGAACGAGCTCGGAGGCGGAGACCCGTAGTTCAAACTTTGCTTCACATCGGAATAATTCTCTTTTCCAAAGCATCGATGTTCACGCGGAACGGCGGAGCTTGATATGGTGTTTAGCGGCATGTAGGCACCATTTCCGCCACCATCGCGACCTGATTTTCGGGCAACTAAGAATTTCGTACAGTCTGACAGTCTGAAGGAGGAAACAATTCGTGCTACCTTGGCGAAATTTCCTTTTCTTGGACCGTTTGGGTTTCTTTTCGTGGGTTTTTGTCTCCAGTCGCAAGCGCTCGGACAAACTGAGACGACCCCGGTACCCGTCCATCACACGAATGGCTTGGCGCGGAAAGGAGGCTTTGCTTTTTCCCGCGCTCCGCAAGCCGGCCGATGATTTTTTTTCTTCGCCGCCACAACCCAACTCTTCTCGCGAACACAAGGAACCTAGATCTCTTGCAATGTCAAACGGACAGAGGTCATATGCACAAATGTTTGCGCTCATCTCGCCGTGGGTCGTCGTTTTCCAAGCGCAGTATTGGTAAATGCAGCAGTTTGGCCATTTCTTGTCGCGCACACATAGACTAATTTGCCACGCACTCAGGCTGTTTCGGTTCATGAGCCCATATCTTTTCGTGACTTACGACAAACTGTCGGGCGCAAAAAAAGGATATTGGGCCGCGTGCATGGCTTCAACCGTTCATGCGGTACTGAACGCTATCTGGGCTTCCTCGTCCGCAACGAAAGCGAATTTGTGGGACTCCAATGACTATTTCGAAAAGGCCGAGGGCACCGATATTCAGACGTGCTGCTTCGCGTTCATGGGGTATCTTGTATCGGATCTTGCGCTCGCACTGTATTATCACTCAAAGTGGCCTGGGTGGCTGGCAAATATTGGTCATCACGTGGTTATTGGGTACGCGTTCTATCAGTGTGCGTCAAGGCAATGCGCGCTGGTGATATGCATGGTGACCGAGCATTTCTGAGAATCCTGCTTTCTCTAAATCTGTCTGTACAGTGTGCATACTCATCCTAGCATCAACTCACTTCCCGCCTTCTCTCACACTTTCCTTTGCGTGATACCTTGCAGGTTTGTCTTGCGACAGAACTCACGACTCCATTCATTAACTTTCGCTGGTTTATGGCGACTTCAGAAATGAAGGATTCGCCGATCTACATCGTGAATGGTTTAATCATCGTTGTAGGATGGTTTCTCCTGCGAATATTGTTGCTGGGTTGGGTTGGGGTGAGTTGACCTTTCTTTTTGCGTATGCTGACTTTGATGCTAATGAAGCTGAGTTTTTTTTTTGCGTTTGTAGTTGGTCCTGTGGAGTATGCGGAAACAAATGGCCACCGTTCCGCACCCGCATAAGCTTGCGATGCCCGGGAGCTACATCCTGGGCTACCTCCTCCAGATTTTCTGGTTTTTTAAAATTGTTTCGGGGGCCATGCAAGCTCTCAAGGGCGAGAGCGCGAAAACTGCGAAAAAAAAAAATGAGTAAGAACGTTGGACACGCACTGGCAACCGGCACGACACGCATGAAGCAATCAGGATTGATGAAACAACCTCCTGTTTCTTATGCAAAATATGATGTGCTGCCCGTCATGCACTGCGCTGCACGTTGTTGCGACCCAGTTTGATTAACTGCCTCAAGTCCCGTTTTGGGTGGCGCAGGCTACGGGGCCCTAGCCGCCCTGTGTGCTAAGGCTAAGTAGTGAAAAACTTTCCTGTGAGTTGTTATGACGACGTGCGATATGTGCTGCTGCAGCAGGATCCTCTAGCGCGAACTGATGAATCGAGGGCGCACAATGTGTACATATGTAGCTGTATCGCTATCGTAGCCGGACCGATGTGCGTGCTTATTGCTATTGCAGCGGCGGAGCGACTCGGGCACGCACTGCTGCGCGCTGGTGAAGCTAGCTCGTGCAACAGCGTACGTACCATTTCTACTACCTCTGATATTGCATCGTTTTGTCAACAACCGTGTTCGTCATGTAAGCTACGGCTGCGTTTCGCCGCTCCCTCCGAATCACCACCAAGGATACTGAATGATATTTTCTCGCTTGATATTTTCACGATCGAACCCCAAGTAATGAAACTCAAACTGCTTTGTTTTACAGGTTCCATTTCTTGTCGGATCATAACTCGCGTTGACGAAACAGTTTGCTTGGACCTTTTCACACAGTTGCATTGAAAAAGGAACCGAAGCCTCGTATATTTTGGTGAAGTTGGCCAAACTATAAGGAAATTTTGCAAAAGAGCCCGGGTCCCAACGCTCCGCAAGGTACGCGAAAGCCCAGCATTTGCGTCCTAACGTGTCCGGCGACTCGATACGGTTGCCAGGCTTTCGCGGGGTGTCGTAGTACTGCGCTTGAAAGACGTCCCAGGTGTATCCAAAGTTGCCGCTGACATTCGGTGCCATGATGGCATAGTTTAGCCAACTCACTGTGTTGGCGAAGTACGACGTGTTGAAACATTCGGGGGGGGTCCCAACCATAGTGTCAAGTAGGGAGTGCAAATAAACCACTTGACTTGGCCAGTCCTTTGCCGCCTTTGGCTCACGCTGCCAGTCATTGCCGCACCACCATGTTTGCCCTTGGGCCAGTGAGTCGCAAATAAAGGCACGTTTATCTTTAAGCTGGGCATCGGCTGCGGAACAATTCGCGATGGCGTGCAGCCCGGGGATGAGAAGGAAGAGAAGGAAACACCGCATACCCTCCATGGGAGGACACGTTGATGTGATGCGACGAGCACTCTGCTTCAAGTATCCCTCTCGATGATTTCCCGCAAAATTCAGTCCCGAGAAGGCCCTTTTTGCCTATCCCATGCCTATCTATCTGCATGCCCTTGATGAACCCACTGATGGTCGTGGTATCGCAATAAAAGGGTTTTGACATACTTTTCCAGCATTGCTTAAACATGTTTGAGTTTCTTACCATTCGTTCAACTCGACTGCAGCCTCGTCGTCATTGAGAAGATGCTTTTCTGCCCCTATCGCCAACCCTGTTGATCAAGCTGTCGTGGTGCAATGAGTCGGCCCACTATACACTAGCGATTGTATCCGAACATATTTTAACGTTATTACTTGTGATAATGCTGTGATGGGTAATTTAGCATATGAGAATTTACTCGACTAAGCATATCCAGGATATTACATGCATTTTGTTGTGTCGCTTCGTTTGTGGCGTTATGCGTACAGCTCACAGACGGAGATTTTGCATATAAGCAAACCTTTAGCTTGAAGAGTATGTAGGTTGCTTTAATCGGGCCGCTGTAGGAAGTCAAGTCTGTAGGATCCCATGCCGGTGCGGATCCTCAAAATCTGCTCAGCCGTCGTCGGCATGTGGTGAAAAGGCAGCAAGTACAACCTCAGCATATGGCCTACCAAGCGTCGATCAGCGACATCTGGTTGGTGCTGTGCTATCGCTCGACTGTGGGGGATCCTCCAGAAAGCCTCTGAGGTATGCAGGGACTCGGCAGTCCAATACTCAGGTGGTGCATAACGGTTCGGATCCGGGTCATGGCTGCGGTGGTTTAAATAGTACCCCCAAAGCTGCATCGTGAATGAAGCATTTCAGTATGCCTCGGTGAAACCCATAGTCGCGGCAACTAAAGTTCCGGTCGCTGTGGTAGCCTCGCGCTCCGCGCTAGCGAACGGTGCAATAGATATGGTAGCATAAGCAACTAGAGCTACACGTATAAAACGTAGCCTTAGTCACAAACGCGAAGTCGTATTTATTTCTTAATAAAGCGAAAATTTCCTTAAAAAAAAAAAAAAAAAAAGGTTACTTTAATGTGTTGTGTGTGTCGGTGCCTTATTGTTTTTCAATTGGCTGCTTGTTTTTGCTGACATTGCGCATCCTCCGCCAGGCGGCTTTAGACAATTGTGCTGGACTCGTTGTACACACACTCGTGCACGTGCGTGTTCAAAGGCATGCCCAAATCAAGTGACAAGCCTCGATTTACATGTATTATCGCACAGCTTTTGCATTTTTTTTCTCTCGAATTTGTTTGTTGCCTATATAGAACTAAAATCGCATAATATTAATTTTGCCGTGTACGCATGCACATGCGAGCGAAGAGTAAGCTAGCAGAACCTACATCACAGCATGACCGGAAACACAGCCGTACTTGCATAATCAGTGTTCAAAAGTCTATGAGCTTGCAAAGGAAGTCAAGAAACTAAAGCCCAACCACCTATGCCCGCACCGCACATCTTTTGAAGCTGCCATGTGAAGAACCTAAGATTCGGGAAATACCATCTTGAATTGTCTTTCTGAAATCGTGTGGCGAAAATGCATTGCAGCCCAGCCAGAAATACAGTCGTGCCTGCGTAACCGACATAACCAATAATTTTGTAACCTACACACATGTAAAACAGCTAATACCATCACAAAACTGCATTTTCGTTTTCGCTTTTCTATAAGCTTGAGTATCAGACATCGCGAATTTCCATGAAACCTGCAACGCGTAAAGAGCTAAACTCGCATAATATCAAATCCGTCAGGATCGCATGCACATAAGAGCACAGGGCGAGAATCTGCATACAGCATGGACGGAAACACAGCCGTGCTAGCGTGATCAATAAAGTGCCATCTGTACGCTTAAAAATTCTGGAAACCAAAATCAGCAATATTATAATCTTGTACTTTGTACGCGTTACATGCATCTAAAGTTAAACAGCATTACAGACACAGTTCAACAAGGAATTGTCACGTGTCTTTCAATAGATAGAAAAAGTAGTCAAAAGCAGAAATAATTATTAATTTATCGGCTAGTTTTTCCCCCGACGTGAGATATCTATCTCTGACCATAAGTCACAGAAGCCCTCAGAGAACTGGTAGCTACCTACCCATATTTACTTACCGCTGTAATGCTAAACATGTTGCATTGCAGGGCTTTTATAATAACTACTTATCGATTAAGAATCGCGGGTTATTGAGCCGTCATGAGCAAATCTGCGAGCGCTGATGCAAAGCGCTACGACGGGAAGCCGGAGGGATACGGCATATGGGAGACCAGATTCGCCTCGTCTGTACGGGGGGCGGGAATGAGTTTTCAGATGTACGAGGCAATGAGGGATGGGGTGCGCCCCTTCGAAGACATGAAATACGTGCGGGCGGAGCTCTCCCTGGAGCAGGTCACGGCGTCCATGGGATTCCTAAACCCCAGGACGCCATCAACTCTGCGCTCCAGCACGAGGAAACTTTTCCAGACTCCTCAAGCACGTGGCCCGGGCAGCTCTTTTCTGGGCGACTCGGGGAAGGAGAGAAAGAAGGAGGAGCAGGCCGAGCGAGAGCAGACGCGAAGCATCCTCCAAAATGCCTACAATGAGCACGCCAGCGTGGTCTATGGCATCCTGATCAACACAATCTCGGACGGGGTGGTGCGAAAGTTGCAAACGCACGGCCTAAAAGACCCACATGGTTTCGTCGGGGTTAGGTTGATGAGGAAATTATATTTTGTTGGTGGGGGACTCGGGCTACTCCCTACCAATTTCCGAAAATTAATCACCTTACGGCAGGAAGGGGATTTCGAAGAGCTGGATGAGTACGTTTTCCAGTTCAGCAGCCTCAACACGTTTCTTCAAGAGGTGCAGTGTGCCTTGCCGCAGAAAATCGCAACTCTTTTGTTCGTCCATGGCGTCAATGACACTTACAAGACCCTCAAGGACCGACTGCATGATGAGTTCCGCGTGTCGGTTCCGGCGTTGACGAAAATTATTGAACGATTCCGACACAACCGTGAGAGTGCCAAAGGGGATCAGGCATTCAAAGTGAAAGAGGAGGAAAAAGAATCTGACAGCCCACGTGGCGGAGGCGGAGGAAATGGCTCCGGCAATAAAGGGAAGGGGAGATACAAAAAGAAGGCATTTGTGCCACCCCCAGCAAATGAGGAGATGATCTGTTACAACTGTAACAATGTGCATGGTGGAGGCTCATTCCACTGCACTCGGCCATGCGGGGCGTGTGGCTCCACTTCCCACAAGAAAAGGGACTGCAAGGATGAAAAGGCCAAAAGAAAAGCAAGGCAGAAGTACTTGGCCGAGCTAAAGGCGTTCCAGAAGCATAAAGAGCGGAAGCAAAACGGGAGCAGCGAAACAGGCGCAGCTGCAATTGCGGCGCCGCGAAATGGCATTGACTGGGCTGCCACGCTTAATAACAGCAATACCGAGTACGAACAGCATCAAGCTATGCCAGCGCAAGACTTAGCACCTAGCAACACCGCAGCATCTAGCACGACCAATACTACAAACAAGAAGCCACTTCTAGACTCGGGTGCGTCAAGTCATTTCGTGCCAAAGTCAGAGGTGCGCGGGCATGCGCGCGTACGCAATGGGTCAGGATTCGTGCAAACAGCAGGCAAGCAACTTCCGATCACAGGAGTGACGGATCTAGATGAAATGCTGGTGAACGTCAAAATTGTGCCTGGCCTGGACCGCAGTTTGGTGTCGGTGTCCAAACAAACAAAGAACACTAAAAGTGTTATTTGTTTTGAAGAAGAAGTTGCGTACTCGGTGCCTAGCAACGTGTTTTTCCGATGCATGAGGAAATTCCTGAAGAAGGAGCACATCATAGCGAGGAACGTTGACGGTGTATACGAGTACGAGAGGCCGAAAGAGGTTGCGTACCTGGCAAACAAAATTAAGGGAAATGGTGTGATACAACTGATTCATGAAAGGTTTGCGCATCGGAATGTGGTCGGAATTCTGAAAGCCATACAGCGTGGTACAATAATACATGCCGGAATCCAAAAACTGGGACTGAAAGGCATCAACAGACTCATTCGAGCCGCAAAACAGTTCAATTGTGTTGCCTGCGGGATGGGAAAATGCCCAAGGCTGCCAGCTCGCAGAAAGAAGACGCGTTCGCTCCAGAAAGTCGGCAGATTATGGTATGCTGATGCATGCACGCCAGTTCGCCCGTACGTCCCTATGACACGAAAAGGACACACGCATAAGAAGGAAACAGGGTACATGTTGATGGTCGAAAACAAAAGTGGATACATCTACGAGGAAGGAATCAGCAGCAAAGCCGACTCGGCCAGAGCATGTTACGATGCGCTGATGCCAATTGCCCAAGTGTTGCCCAGAAACGAGAATCATGCCACATTACGTGAAATTATCGTAGATGGAGCAAAAGAGATGGTTACTGAACAGGCAAAGAAAAATCTGGCATCAATTGGTTTTCAGATCAAGGATGTTTCAGGTCACCACGCCAACGGCATTGCAAGAGTGGACGAAAGAATGCGAGTATTGACAGAAACGACTAGAGCAATGATGCTCACGAAAACGCACACTGGGGCTGCTATACCAGCAATGGAGCACTCCTATGCTAGAACACATGCTAGACGACTGTTGAATGTGTTGCCGAACACTACCGGAGCCACTCCGTACGAGATGTTCTGGAACGAAAAAACCAGAAATAACAAGGTTTCGCACTTTCTACGAACCAGTGTTCGTTAAACTGTATGATGGAAAAGAACGGAAGAAATCAGAAAGATATAAAGCGGCAGCATTCTTGGGATTCTACCTCGGCATACCACCAGGAGGGAGAGGGCACCTGATCCGAGTGCCAGGGAAATCGAGACCCATCATCCGACACGACTGCTACTTCTTGGGAGATCTTCCCGAAAGCATCCCGCTGCGCAAACTCACGACACAGGCAATGCACAAAGTCAACAGGACTGCACTGCCAGAGCACAAAGTTACAGACGACTGGTACCAGCGACAAGAGTACGATGAGGAGCCAGAAGATCCCATGTCTTATTCTGAAGATTCTGTCTCGTTTTTCTCGACCAAGCCCGGAAAAGAGCGAAAAATAAAATTTATTTCCGAAGAGAAAAATTCTGACGAGAAACACGATGGGGGGAACAAAAAGGAAACGAAACAAAACACGGGACTGGGTATGCCTGAACTTGATGACGTATCGTCGGATGACGATGATGATGAAAGTGATGAAGCTAAAATTCAGAACAATTCTGAGAACGAAGACTCCAAGAAGGAATGGGACGTGGAAGATATTCTCAAACACAGAGACGGAAAAAATGGAAGGGAATTCCTTATCGACTGGACGGGAGACTGGAATCCAACCTGGGAACCGGAGCGAAATTTGAAATGCGACAAGAAACTCAAAGCATATTGGGACACAGCACAAGCAGCAGAGACATTCATATCAAAGGCACCACGCGGCATCAATCAAGCTATGAGCAAACAGCACCGCAAAACATGGATGCCATATATCAACAAAGAAGTTAACAATTTTGTCAAACATGAAGCATGGGAGCCAGCGAGGGCCACCGGAAAAGAGCGTGTAATGAGAACCGTGTGGCAGTTTGCAAATAAACTTAACAGTGATGGCACTCTTGATAAACGAAAGGCGCGAATGTGCCTTGATGGCAGAGCACAAGAAGACAAAATAGATTACGACAAAACGTATGCGCCGGTGGTACCGCAATCAGTAATGCGATTAGCCCTCAGTCTAGGAGTTCTGTCATCGATGAAAACACGTCAATTTGATTTCGACGGAGCTTTCCTGAATGCGCCGCTGGATAAACCACTCTACATAAAACCACCACCAGGATACCAAATGCCAGCTGGATGTGATCTACTGCGTCTGAAGAAGGCAATGTACGGGGCGAAACAAAGCGCTCATCTTTGGTACCAAATGCTGCGCACTGAGCTACTCAAGCGTGGTTTCGTGGAATGCCCGTCGGCCAAGTGTTTATTTGTCCGAAAGGAGGCAGATGGAGAACCAACCATCATCTTCGTACATGTAGATGATGGGGTAATACTTCACAACAACGACAACTCCCTTGACCAGCTCCTCAATGAGATGAACAAAACCCTACCGCTAACCAAAGACAAGCTAAACTGGTATCTGGGATTAAAAGTGGACAAGCTGAATGACGGACTACGAATATCAGTGCCATCGTATATTGAACAGATCGCAGAGCGTTTTCACTTGGAAGATGCGAATCCAAAGAGAACACCAGTCAGTCCAGGAACAGCGTTCATGAAGAATAAAGAAGAGAAACACAAGTGTCCGTATCAAGAAGCGATTGGTGCTCTGACATGGGCATCAGTTAACTGCAGGCCCGACATTACCTATGGCGTTGCAAAACTCTCGAAACACAACGGGAACCCGTCAAAAGCTCACTGGAATGCAGTAAAACGCATCATAGCGTACCTACTGAGCACGAAAGAAAAAGGACTGTGGTACGAGAAGCCTGAAAAGAAAATGGGCTTGATGGAAGTGCTGCGAACGGCATCGTTGCGAATCTGTTGTGACTCTGATTATGCTGGCGAAATAGAAGGCCGAGCCAGCACCACTGGTTTTCTCATCTACCTCAACAATCATCTTATCGATTGGGGATCCTACACACAGCCAGTTGTTGCCCAGAGCACGTGTGAAGCAGAATATATCGCTGCAAATCGAGGAGCTAAAAGAGGTCGGTATTTGAGAAAAGTTTTGAATGAAATAATGGCAATAGCAACGTTTGGACGAAATTACATGGAACACCTTGTCAAAATCAAACCAGAGAAAGATCAATCAACTCTCTTCGTTAAAGAGAATTTCAAAAATCAAATTCTACAAGATTTGAAAATCAAGGACACTGTAAAAGTTGATAACGCGTCTGCGGTAAAAGTGGCAAGCACTGGAAATTTTCAACAAAGATTGAAACATATTGAAGTTCGATTCTACTATTTAGCACAAGAAATTGAAAAACGAAGACTAAATATTGAGCATATACCAGGAGTCAGCAATCCTTCAGATTTGCTAACTAAGTCGGTAAAAACAGCAACTTTCTTGCGATTAATCAACAAACTTGTCAGTTAAATTATCCAATCAAGACATCAAAACTGAGAGCATATTTGGATATCAGATTGAGGGGGGCCGCGTTACATGCATCTAAAGTTAAACAGCATTACAGACACAGTTCAACAAGGAATTGTCACGTGTCTTTCAATAGATAGAAAAAGTAGTCAAAAGCAGAAATAATTATTAATTTATCGGCTAGTTTTTCCCCCGACGTGAGATATCTATCTCTGACCATAAGTCACAGAAGCCCTCAGAGAACTGGTAGCTACCTACCCATATTTACTTACCGCTGTAATGCTAAACATGTTGCATTGCAGGGCTTTTATAATAACTACTTATCGATTAAGAATCGCGTTGTAATCTTGCAATTCTGAATATCTGCAAGCCTGCGTGAGCAGCAACGCGTGAAGAGCCAAATAATAGTTCTGGCAGCACACACGTGCGCGCACATAAAGGAACATAGTGAGCAGAATTTGCACCCCAACATAGCCGGAAACACAGCCGTGCCTGCGTAACCAATGCCCTGTAACCTACATGCCTGCAACTTTAGAAATAACCAAAATCAGCGTTTTGTAATTTCGCATATCTGATGTTCAAAAATGAACTACGCCGGTTCAAATGCTAATTTTATGCCGTGTGCGTCCATGTGCACATGAGGGGTGCACAATGAAGGTCGGAAATACAGCCGCACCTGCGAAATAAATGCTCGCAATCTATACGGCTTGGAAATTAAAAAGCTGGGCAGATAGACAACATGCATGTGCGGCCAAAACATCTAGACGACGATCATCAAGCTGGCGTCGTCTACGAGATATCAGAAAAGAAGCACGTACTGCAAGGAAAAATGAAACGAAATTTTTTTGATGAAAACAAGCGAACAAATCATGGTTTTTCCTCGTTTTGGAGGCACAGCTGACAGGTCGGCCTGTCAGAACGCTCGTACATAGTGTGTGTGACGGTCAGCAGTCCGCTTGAAAAAGTGACTGGTGCATTATGCCTACCTCACTACTATGCGAGTGCTTTCTCTCCTGAAAACCATGTTTTCGAAGCACGTACGCACGCTGCTCTGCCCCGCTTTATGCATCATGTGCCACTGTACGTACGTGTGCGCAGTCTTGCGCAGCCACGCCGGGACATCGCCGTTTTTTGAAATGTTCACAAAGAGAGTGTACATAAACGAGCCCGTGCTGCAATAAAAGATTTTTCGTTTCGCAGCTGTTCTTTTTTTAATGAATACAAAGCTGCGCCACGGCTAGCTGTTCTGCTGTTATTTCGTGATTGCTGCGCAAATGCGTGCCGATGGAATGCGGAGGCTTAGTCCTTGACATCAACCAAGGCAACCTTCTCGAACATCTCTTCCCAGTGGAAGCCTTTTTTCTCATTGCCGCAAATGGCCTTCGTGAGAGTGATCTGGACTTCCTTGTCCTCGAGTTCTTCATCCTCAATCTGTTTCCAGAGTTTCAGGGCCTCGACGTGCTTGGAGTCGTCGCCTCGGAAGTTGATCACGTACTCAATGTCGTCTTCAGTCATGGTCGTGAAAGATTCAGCCGAAACATTCTTTCCATCGCGGCTCATTTCGATGTCCAGGACGTTCAGAACAAACTTTTTGATGATAGGAATCTCAATCGCTTCGTGACCCGTGCACATATGCTGATACTTCTTGTCGGCCTTGAGGATATCGGCGGCGACAAGGTTGACCTTGACGTGGCCGTGCTTTCCGGGCTTGGCCGTTGAGTACTTGACAACCTGGCAGGGACGGTCCTTCAACATGATGAAACCCTTGACTTTAATGTGCGAGGCTTCGTGCTTGTCCAGTCCTTCGACCTTAGGATCGTCGTTGGGGTCATCAGTAGGCATTGCGAGTGTCGAAGGGAAGGTAAGGTGCGCACAGAAAGTGTGAGAAACCAGCTCCGGCCCCTGGGAAGAAAATAAAAGTTCGGGGACGAGAAAAAAGCGGGGAACGAAAACTCGAACAAGCTGTGTCTGATGGTTGCTAGTTAGCCAAGTTAGCTAAATGTTGATCCTGATCTGTTCATTATTTTGCATTGTTTCGCACAACTTCGTGTTAGTCGCGTGCAGGTCGTCGGAAATCTAGCGTTGTGCTACAGGCTGTGCGGGACTCGCTCCAGGTTTTATTTTGCCCGAACTCAACAAATCATCTACTTAGTTGTTCAAACAGGCGGATAACTCGTACAAAGACGAGAATCAACGAAAAATCATTGAAGATGTAGAACGCGAAATGGCAATGGCGGTGCTGGAAGAACTCAATGGTCGGTTTGTACTGGAAACTCCTGCGTTTTAATGTTGAGTGTAAGGTATCATATTTAAGCACTAGTCTGCGTATAGGTGGAGGAAGTGATCGAGGCCCAACCCCAGCTATGCATCTGACGGAAAGAAAATCTAGAAGAGACGACGACACCGACTCGCAAAGCAGCGGGAGTGAGACATTAACCTACAACCTACAAGCACAATGATTTCTTCTTACTCTACCCTCTTTTCTACCAGCCACTCAAGCTGCAAGTTTAGAAGAATTTTTGGAGTTCGCAAAGCGCCCCCATCTCACACACTCGTAAGTTCTTGAGTTGGGCGCGAAATCAATCCATTAATCCGACACCTTTTCTTTGCAGAGTTGCGAAAGGTATTGTGTGCCTTGAGCACATCGAATCAGGAAAGGTGTGACAATTTGCATGCAAGCAAAAGTAGCGAATTCACTAAGCATGTTTCTCCTAGGAAACCGTCCTTTCGAAAGCGAGGACTGCTCTGTATACCGAATACCAGAAACGTAAAACAGCCCTGGAAGCGTGCAAAGAAGAAGCCCAGAAACTCGCAAAACAGCTCTGCGAGACAATGGTATCGAAACCGACTCGAATTTGTACAAATTGATTTTATATCAACATGTGTCATCATGACGGCCGTGCGCTCTTTTGGCGATACAGTGCAAAACAAAAAGAACAAAACTGATGAGGAATCAAACCACAGGGCAGCAAAGAGGAAGCAGAGCGTGTGCGCCTGGCTCTTGAGTTCCAGTTTTCCCTGGCTAAAAAAATCAAGCAACGAATCAAGCGTTAAGTCTCCCCTTCCGCGACTTGATTTTAGTTAACCCGTTCCACTCATTCCAGTGTCTTCAATGTTGATGTGCAGAATTGGAGGACACCAACCGACAGGTGAAGAAAACATTGGAGTACGAGTGGAGACGCGTCGTGTGGACTCTCAACAAGAAAACAACTAAAGTGAAAGTCAAGGTTCTGTTATTTTTTTAGATTTCTTTGCTCTTTTCTCACACGAACAGAACACGATTTTTGTTTTCATTGCTGGATTGGTAACCAAATAGACGGTTGAGACCACGCACGGCGAGCTGTTTGAGAAGACCAGAAAAAAGCAAGAGACGAACGAGAAAAAACAGGGTTCTGACGAAGAAACGAAGGCGCGGCAGGACCCTTCTGAAGTGAAAGCCGCTGAATACCACCAACAACAAAAAATAAGCAGCCAGCACGCAGAAGTGGGGAGCAGTGGCGGAATTTTTATCGCCGGACGCGCTGTCGGACATCAGGCGCAGCCTGCGGTGGTCAGCACAAAGATTGGTGGCGGTTCCCGCAATCTTCCGCGTATCAACGAATGACAGCTCTGGCCGTTACTGATGTGTACATTAAATTGCCACGACCTATGCTACATTTTTTTTCTTATTCTTGGGGGCAAACGTCAGATTCGCTCCCTGGGGAGTCTCAGCCAAGTATAGTGTTGCTGACAACGGCCACCCAGCAGCATACGAGCATACGTACAAGCTTCGTAACGCAATAAATAAAGCAGCAGTGCATACCATATGTGTGCACAATTAGCATTGAGAACTCTATGTGTCATTAGTGGTCATGATGGCAATATTACGTACGGGCAGCTGTGCACATGCAGATGGGCTGCGGCGTCGCATGCGCGGCCATGACTTTAAAGAATATCGATATTTATATTTAATGCATTATATGCACAATAATAAGGTCAGGCGTATCTTCACATGCATTCAGGCGGACTTGCGCAGGCTCCGCATCGTATAAAGAATAAGATTCAAAATTTAACAGATTCTTAAACGATCCCGTATCCATTGTATCTATCAGAAAAAAGGATGTGCGAATCAACACCAGAAGGTGCCAAAATCGCTCACTCCAGTCTTCATAGCATGATCAAAGCACCATTTAGAATCCATTGAAACAAACGGGCGGTATCCGTTACTCCTTGCAGTCATCAGTTGATACGCTATTCTATCAACATTGCTCGTGAACTTGCCAACCATTCCATCACAGTTTGCCAGGGCCCATAAGTCTTCGATCACACCGAGTCCCGCGGTATAGCCGTCAATAGCTTCAAACGCCAATTGGAATTCGATCGAGTATTTGCTTTCAAAGTGGTTAATATTATCGTCAAAAACCCAATTGTATTCTGTATATTTGGCCGTGTCCTTTAGCACTTTGTTGCTGTCAGTCGCCAGGTAGATGTGTTTATAGCCGTATTTTTTCGCCATCATCTTCACGTGTGGCATATATTTGTCAAGTTGGTCGCATTTGCGTCCATGCTGCGCAACCCCTTGCTCCGATTTCAAACAAGCGTCACCAAGTCGAATGTGTAAGCCAAGTACGAGGGCATCCTCAGGGAATTTCATTTTTTTCATCCTGTATTGAAAGTGTCTATTCAAGCGGTCGGAGAGAGAATACAAGTGTCCAGTCAATTTGGAAACAAAGGGCATGAATCCCAGCTTGCGAAACTCGGCTGGCAGCAGACTGTCCTTTTGCATTTTGTACGAGAACAAGTTTGCGCATTCTGTCTGGGTGGCCATATTCGTGTCGTTTGGGAAGTAGTTGGTGTCGTATTGCCGTGGCCACCATTTTGCGCAGCTGGATTTGTAGTCGTGTGGTTGCAACACCTGCGCACATTGTCATGGTCAAGAAGCATGCGGAAATGGTTGGCATCGAGCGCAAAGTGTGGGTCAAGCATTACCGCGGGTAATGCGTTCCAAACTGCAGCTTTTTTGCTGGAGTCCTGCGATCCATAGTCTCTTGGAAACCCTTTGAAGAAGCACTACAGAGACATATTTTGGTCAGGTTCCAAACCTCGAGAACTCTGCATGCATAGTCAATTATTTCACCTTCCAACCAGAACACGCCTCCCCACGCCACAGCTGGTAGTCAATGGGCTCGTCGATACAATACCCGAAGGTCACCGCATGCATCATCGGCTGAGAAGGGTGACAGCAATGAAATACATGTATCGGTGCTCGCTTGGTATTACTACAAGATTATTACCTTCACCAGTGACATCAGTGTAGCTCCGAATCCATTTTCCATTGATCGAAAGCTGTTGACAAGCATTCGATTCGTCTAAGTAAGTACGAAAAAAACAAATGGCATCCAGAAAAACGTTCGCACCGCATTCGACGATCGAGAGTGCAGTCAGAACTCATCAGCCAGTCTAGTCGTCGCTCCAGGAGTGTCGAATATTTGTTGTCCAGTGTGCAGACTTCTTGTTTTGGTTTTCTGTCGGGGAGGAATTGCTTCTTATGCATGGGGATGTCTGTTGCGCTGGATCCTGAACCCGACAGGGGAACACAGACGCCACATTTTTTTTTCTCCCAGATAACTCCTGACACCTTACCACCCGATAGCTTCTCGTCATTTGATAGAGGATCGACATTGGACCGTCTTGACTTGTATTTCTCGACGGCAGAGGCATGCTCCTCTGGTAACTGATTGGCTATCCACACGTAGATGCTCGTCGAATTAGGATTCGTGACGTTTCCAATTGTGGCGTTCTTCATCGCCTCCTCCCACGGATCCTTTGAGGTGGAGGTGTTCCGTATGTTAGATCGCGGACGGATTGCATGTTTCAAAAATTGGTCACCTTCTCCGTTGCCGAGGTATTTAACGGTTGACTGTGGGTCTTTTTTTTAAAGTTTGCCATAAACTCTTCAGTCTGCTTGCTCTGCAGACCGCTGGCGTACAGGGCCATGACAAGGGGCAGAGTTGTATGGAGCATTGCCGCTCTCTAATAATGCCTCAAAATTGCTTGATTTTGCGAGCATTGCGAGCAAT